>OKRY01002615.1_pt1 | contig 13939 bp, 15 predicted proteins | sample 1601121 | NCBI WGS metagenome assembly OKRY01 (sample SAMEA3541546, study PRJEB24748) | human gut metagenome | biome: human gut; feature: human-associated habitat; material: faeces | place: China | collected 2012
ATTTTCCGAATATGGCAGCAGACAGATATGAGCAGAATGACCAGTTTTTCAGAAAGCTGTTTGATGATCCGTATATGATGAAGCAGGTAATGGAAACTGTAGGTTCTGTGCTGTATGAGAGATTGAAGAAGAAATATATCTTTGATCCAAAATCGGAAGTGGTTGAAGAGGCAACACCGGAGACTTATGTGGAAGATACATATTTGACGAAAGCATAGCTTAGTTGGGGAGCATTCCGAAAGTGAACAAGAATTTATTGGTATTTGATATCAAATGTCAAATAATATTTTTGATGCTGGTGATTAATAGTTTTAATGTATATTAATTGAGGTTGTATGGAGGTATTTATGGATCAGGAGGAATTAACAGCTCTAGTTGTGGAACTATTGGCTACTAAGCGCGAAGATGATTGGTGGGATTTTAAGCAGGAACATCAGCATGATAAAGCTGAATTGGTTCATGATATTATTTGTATGGCAAATAATCGTCCACGAAGGGATTCTTATATTATTTTTGGTGTGGAGGATAAAACGTTGCAAATAATAGGTGTCGAATCGGATACTAATCGACGAAATCAACAGGGAATAACGGATATATTACGAAGCGTTAGTTTTGCTGGAGGGGTTAGACCACGAATAGAGGTACACACGATTGCATTGGAGAATCACCAGTTAGACGTTCTTGTTATAAAAGACAGTGCAGAGGTTCCGTATTATTTAGAAAACGATTATAGAGATAAGTGTATCAAAAATCAAAATGGTAAATTATACGGTAAAATTGTCCGTGCGTATCATATTTACACAAGAGTTGTAGATAATAATACGGCTATAGATAAACAAGCTGATATTAATGATATTGAGTTTTTATGGCGAAAACGTTTTGGCATAGATCTGTCGATTATGGAACGACTTAATAGATTGCTTGATGATACTGATAAATGGGTATTTGATTGGGGAAATAAAAAATATTGTTATCATATCGACTCCCCGGAATTTCAAATTGTTCAGATGGAAGATATGCAGCAAGGATGGGTTCCTGCAGCTGCATTTTATGCACATCCCGTTATGTACTTTGCCAGATTAAATGTTATGTATCATAATACCACTATTTATGAATCGGTGCTATGGAGTTTTGATGAATTTAGAAAATATTTACCAGAAGCTCGAAATTCTGGTGTAAAGAACAAAATGGATTTCTGGTATAGCTATTATTTGCTGGATTCAATTGAGGGTAAAATGTTAAAAATATTTACTCATAGAAGCTGTGATATTTCTAGTAGAGAACCGAATTATCATCAGATTTTAATTTTTGAAAATGAAGATCAAAAAAAGGAATTTGATATGTATGTTTTTGAACACTTTGATGATCATAGTGACGAGGAAATAAATGATAAATATAAATATCAAATACAAGAAGATAAAAAAGAAAATTTAAGAGGGCAGAAGTTTTCTGCATATCAAGTTGCTAAAATTGCATGGTTGTATGAAGATTGGAGGTCTTGGTCCATTGCTGATAAATGAAAATTCTGTTGACTAGTTATTGTTTGCGGATGTATATGTCTAAAAATAATTGATTAAAGCACTTATATTATATGTATTTGTGCTGGAAAGGAGTCTTTTATGGCAGAAAAATCGAAAAAGAGTAATAAGGAAAAAGTATTATTTCCAACAAAATATGATATGATTTGCGAGGCAACAAGGCTAGAAGAATTAATGCCCTTATATTCAGAATGGTTAAAAAAATTCAGCTTGATTATTAGAAATAAAATTTGGGGTAATAGTGATGAATATACGTTAGCGTTTATATTGCATACAATTAATGATACATTAACTTTTTCTATTGACATTCTGGGTGAGCATATAGAATTTATACAATTGTATATTGAAATGCTTGTAAAATATGAAAAATTGTATTCAAGAAGTAATATACAAAAATTATTTGATAATTTTTTGAAGGAAATTGAATTCTATAAAACGGAAATATCACTTAAGGAGCATTGGGATTATATTAATCCATTTTTAAAAACTGAGCATGATGAGAATGATTTCTATGGGAAAAATTTAATAGAGTTGTTAGATGACATGTTTGAAAATATTATACATGTATGTCAGAAAAGTTTTTTTGTGGAAAAGTCATCTTTAGGAACTTTGCTGAGGGGAAGACGAGGCGAATATAATGCTGTAAAAGATTTATATCCGCCATCTATTAAGGTAGCAGAGGATAACAATATTCTTAATCGTTGGAATCCACCAAATAAGAGATATAATTATTTAGTTATTGAACAGGATGGTAGAGAAAATGCACAAGAAACAGTGTTAAGAGAACTACGTTCGAAAAGCTATGAAAATTATACAATATGCAGATTCGTATCACAGAATGAAAAGAGTGCAAAAGATCAGTTGTTAATCAATTTAGATTATCAAGAACTTTCAGTTGGAGATATATGGTTAGATACTCAAATTAAACTAAATAAAATAACACAAGATTATATTGAAAATTTGATTAATAAAAATAACTATGATTTGACAGCAAATGTAATAGAAGATAAAACAAAAATGTTGGCGACAGAATTTGCTGGAAAATATTTGTTATCCGCGTTGTGCAGTGCGATTTTTGTTCCATTAGATGATGATGAAGACAATGACATAATTAAGAAAGAACGTTGTTATAAATCATTTCATATTTTAGCTGAATATTTTGAGAAAAAGGAATATGGCGGAATTATATATCCGAGTACTCGTATGAAAAAATATGGAAAACATGGAACAAATGTTGTTTTATTTAAAGCAGATTCAGTCAAAGCAGAAGAAAATTCGATGATAATTGTGAAAGGACTTGAGTAATATAAAGTTAGGTCTTTAACGAAAACAGATCTTCTACCGTCATATCAAGATATTTTGCCAGACGCAGGCAGGTATCAATATTCGGAATTACATTATTATGCTCAATATTAAAGATGCTCTTGCGGCACACGCCGAGTGCGACCGCAAGGTCATCCTGACTGAGATGTTTTTCTTTGCGTATTTCCGAGATATTGTTTGTTACCATATAGCGCCCTCCATACTGATCATAAGTGGAAATCATTTCCGCGACATGGTGCTGAGCCGGATAAGAAGAAAGATCGGACTCAGACACTGTCTTTATTATATTCTATATGTTGTCCTATAAACAGGACTATCAGCATACTACTTTTCCAAAAATCTTAAAACTGTTATTTTTCGTGATCTGGATTGGATTATATTTCTGATTCAGGGAGACAAGGAAGGTTCCCGCTCTGCTGCAATCCAGCTTTTTGCAGTAGGCATTTCCATCGAGATAGAAGATGCCGATCTCTCCTGATTCCAGTTCTTCCGTCTGCTGTACCCAAACGATCTGTCCGTTGATATAGCGGGGTTCCATACTGTCACCGTGGATTCGGATACCAAAATCTGCTTCCGGTGCGACTTCGTTTCCGACTTCGATCATCTCAAAGTTATCGCTGTCAAGAAATTCTCCGGTTCCTGCAGAGGCAGGAAGATCAAACAGTCTGATTTCCCGGTAAGAGGGAAGGACAGAGGTATCTTCTCTGGCATAATCTCCGGATTTGATCAGCAGATCTATGTATTCTTTCGCTTTTTGAATGCCTTCTTCGTTTAATTCGCTGAACGGATTATCCGGCGTATATTCTCCTATGAATGTATCGTAAATATTTGTAATGCCGAGAATCTTGCAGAGTGCCAGGAACTGTGTGGCGTTCGGCTGGGTAACATTGCGTTCCCAGGAGCTGATCGCTGCATGATTCATGGAGTATCCAAACTGTTTCAGTTCTTTATTTACATCGGGTTGTGTCAACCCAAGCTCTTTTCGACGATCCTGTAATATCTTTCCAATTGAGTTCATTTTAATCTCCATTCCGCAGACGCTTTGCGTCGAAGGACCGCGAGCAAAATGTCAGATTTTGCTCTGCGATCAAGGCTGCTTTGTGACGCCTGCGGCACAAATAGCCCGTGTGAAAATTACTGCATCAGCGGTAGTTTTCACACTATCGCCTCCGTAAGAGTGTTTTTGTCTGTTTTCTGTATATACTATATACAATCCCTCATGAAAAATCAATGCAAAAATCGTTTTTATGATGAAATGGGTAATATTTTACACTTGAAATAATGATAAAAATGATTTATACTGATGGCATAGAAAACAGAACAAATGTTCTTTTTGGATTGGAGAGATTGATCATGGCAGACAGAACAGTGCTTCATGTGGATATGAATTGTTTCTATGCCAGCGTGGAGATGCTACATCGTCCGCAGATGCGGCATGTGCCGATGGCAGTAGGCGGTGATCCACAGGCAAGACATGGAATCGTATTGACAGCGAATTATCTGGCGAAGCGGCAGGGAGTGAAGATTGGTATGGCACTCTGGCAGGCAAGACAGGTTTGTCCGGCTATTCAATTTGTTCCGCCGAGAATGGACTTGTATCTGCGGTTTTCTAGGATGGCACACGAGATCTATCAGGAATATACAGACCTTTGGGAACCATACGGCTGCGATGAGGTCTGGATGGATGTGTCAGGAAGCTGTTCCCTTATGGGAGATGGGCTTACGATTGCTCAGGATATCAGTCGCAGAATTAAGTCAGAGTTAGGTCTTACCGTAAGTATCGGTGTATCTTACAACAAGATCTTTGCGAAGCTGGGCTCTGATTATAAGAAACCCGATGCGATCACCACGATGGGCAGAGAGGAGTATCGGACGAAGGCTTGGCCGCTTCCGGTGGGTGATCTTTTATATGTAGGAAAGTCTACCGAGAGGAAGCTGCAAAGCATGGGCATCCGTACTATTGGTGAGCTGGCGCAGATGGAGGAAAAGTATCTGAGATCCCGCTTTGGTAAGATGGGGCTGGTACTTCATTCTTTTGCGAATGGCTGGGATGATTCTCCGGTTAAGAGGGAACATACCCATGCCCCAATCAAGTCCATAGGAAACAGCACAACGACTCCGAGAGACTTGGAGACGGATGAAGATGTGAAGATCATCCTGTATGTTTTGGCAGAAAGTGTCGCTGCCAGACTGAGGGAGAATGGCTTTAAGTGCCATGTAGTGGAAATATCCGTCCGCGACAACGCACTACATCATTTTACGAGACAGCATAAGATAGACAGACCGACGAACATCACATCGGAGATTGCACAGGAAGCCTATCGCATTTTCAGAGCAACATATCAATGGGAAAAACCAATCCGCAGTCTTGGTGTCAGAGGAGCAGAATTAACACTGGATCATGCATATGAGCAGCTTGACATATTCCGTGACTATACCCACCGGGAAAAGCAGGAGAAAGCAGATGCTGCGGTGGATGAGATTCGGAAAAGGTTTGGATATTTTAGTATTCAACGGGGACTGATGTATCAGGATAAGCTGTTATCCTCTTTGGATGCAAAAGGTTCCCACACGGTACATCCGCAAGGATATTTTAGTTAAGAATAGGAGGCAGTTCTTTGAATGAAAACAAAATTTATGTAGATGTGAATGCCACATTTACCAAGGATGGAATGCTCCTTCCGAAAAGTTTTGTATGGGAGGATGGAGTAGAGTATGAGATCAGCAAAGTGAAAGACATCCGGCGTGCAGCCAGCTTAAAGGCAGGCGGTGCCGGGATGCGATATACATGTGTCGTAGACGGAAAAGAAGTATATCTGTTCTATGAGGACAACAATATGTGGTTCATGGAGAAATCAGCTTAAGCAGATCATGGCTTGCCATGGTCAACAGGCTTTAAGATCAGCAATGTCGGAGCGTCAGGACAGGGCGCATCGGAACTTCCGGCTCTAGTAATGGGCTTGCGAAGGTTGATTTCTCTTTCCCTTGCAAGTACAAATGTTGCGTGTTGGTAATAGCAATTTTGTATGGTAGAGGAGTTGAACTGAATTGGAGAAGAATTGGAGTACAGTGCAGTTGCATTGCAGAGAATGTAATGCGAGGATGATGGATTATACCTTGTGTCAGGACGATGACCGGATCGTCCTGCAGGGTATTACGATCAAATGCAACCGCTGCAAACGGGTAATGATGTTGAAGAAATATACAGAAGGCATGATACGGAAGCGTGCCGACAAAGGTGTGTTCCGTATCTGACAGATCTGGGATCTGTTACATAGAAACAAAATGACAATTAAATGAACAGCCCACCTGATAAGGGCACATCAGAGATGATGGAAGCATCAGAGACGCAGGGGAAAGATAACCAGGAGATAACTGGCTTTCCTTTGCGTCTTTGACTGCTATGATTTTTTATTGCTGCATTTGAATTTCCTTACCGATTACGCTTGCTTTGTATGAATCACCAACAATAATTTGAGCCATTGAATAAGAATGATTTCTCATACTAAGCAGCGCCTTTTGTATTTCAAGTTTGCTAAGAGTTGAATTGGGATGATTATTTTGAACAATATTTTCGGGAATGATGCAAAAATTTCTTTTCCAAATAGGAAAATAGGTTTTGAAATCTTCACAAAATTGTTTGACAAGTTCATTCTCTGAAGAAAGTTCTTTGAGTTTGTCCTCAGATATTATGACAGTGTTTACGTTTAATGATAATAAACCACGTAGTTTGGGATACTCACTTTCTGGAATGGGATTTCTTGTGATAATCATTTTGGAAACTAGGGGAAGGGAGCGAGTACCTTTGGTGGATGAAAGCAATATCGCTTCGCGGTAATACATAATTCCGCTATCAAATGGTTGATAATCAAAAAATAATGTATAAATTTCACCATCCTTTGATGTGAGATCGATGTGTATATTGTTGGATTTTAAGTATAATATCGGAGTTCCTGATAACTCTAAATCTTTAGTGATGAGTTGTCCATCAACATATTCGGTCATATTGTGTGTTATCATTGTTGCATTTACCATTCCATCGGAAAAATCAATATCCAATGTGGAGTGATTAATGTGATCGTTTTCACGAAGTGTATCATTTTTGGTTGATGATGAAATGTCACCAGAAGCTGATGATGTTGATAGACGATAACAGTTGAAGTGACCAAGATATCCGCTATCCTCTAAGGGGATTTGTTTTATTCCATATTTAGGCGGGCGTACAAAATTAATGTTTTCTTCAGGTAAAGCAAGAATATATCCGCTATCAACTTTGAAAAAATGACATAGTTCTATGATAAGTGTGATGTTTATGGAAATTGCTTCATTTTCAACATCCACTTCTGGAGTAAACATTTTTTTTATGGTTGGAATTGTACAGTATAAAGATGTTTTTGTGTTGATATATTTGTTTAATGCATAATCAGTGACACGGGTGTTGTGTGATTCGTCATAAAGCTTTCTAACAAAAGAGAGGCGTTCTTTGATAGCGTGAATATGTTGTTTCTGGTAAGAGAGTCCGTCCTTTTTCCTATTGTCATTGGTGTAATTATCATTCAAGTACATAGATATCCTCCTTTATGATAGTGCAATAACATAAAATATAATAATATAGTAACATATAAGAAGAAAAAATAGAAGAAAAATTTGTATTTAGGTAATTTTGTTATTATATTAGAAGCACTATACAATATAAGAGAAGCAAAATGTAACAGATGTATTTTAGAAAGGATGTGTTGCGAAATGCAAAAAGTATTACAATTTTATTGTCATAAGTGCGATTATAGAATGTTTGATTGCATTTTAACTGGAGATCGTAATCAGATTGTGTGTCAAGGAATTAAAATTAAATGTAGACGATGTCGGCACATTACCACTATTAATTTACTCACACAAGATATGTTAGTGTAGAAAGAAAATACAACAATTTAATATAGGCCCACCTGATAAGGGCACATCAATGATGATGGAAGCACCAAAGACGCAGGGGAAAGATAACCAGTAAATAACTGGCTTTCCCTTGCGTCTTTTTTGGGTGAATAGGGAGCGAAAAATTTAAAAATAATTTTTCATCATATTACTTCTGGTTGTCGAGACGGCTGGAAAGGATGAAGAATTATGATGATTTATGACATGGAAGCAAGTGGAAAGAGATTAAAGGAATTAAGAAAACGGGTTGGAAAGACGCAGGAGCAGGTGGCGGAGATGGTTGGACTTGAACCGGCAACGATTAGTAGGATAGAGAGAGGTGTAAAAGGACTGTCGATTGACTCTTTGTTGGTGCTTAGTGAGGTTTATGAAGTAAGTACAGATTATATATTGAAGGGTGACAAGACTACAATGCCATCTGATGCTTTATTGAATGAATTGAGCGCATTGGTACAGAAATATAAGAGCATTTAGGCAATGAAAAGGAACTTTGAGCTAGTAAGTAATCAATAAAGTTGCGGTTGTTAGCAATATGCGGAAGTGGTAAAATTATATATGAGTGGTAATATTTGGTATGACAGGAAGGAGGTTACTATGAATATACAGATTTTTGGAACAAAAAAGTGTGCTGATACTAGAAAAGCAGAGCGGTTTTTCAAAGAGCGGGGGATTAAGTACCTGTTTATTGATATGAAAGAAAAAGGTATGAGTAAAGCTGTCATGATGACAAATTCTGGATCTTTTCAGAAGATGGGGTAAAGTTTATTGGACTGGCAAAGAATAGAGATGTCTGTCTTGTTGTGTTTGATAGATATGATCGATTCCATAATCTGAAGAGCATACAGGTAATGGGGAAGGCAAAAATCATTGCATCGTTTTCGAAAGGCTATAATGCCTCTGCAGAATATAAAAAGCCTCCTCTTTCTGCATTAGAGCAGTTAGTGACACTGATGAATCTGATTTGCGTTACGTCGAAGAAGATAGAAGCGTTGTTCTCGGATTTCAAAAAGGATGGATATGATGCAAGGTAGATACTTGATTAGTGATTGTAAAACATTATGTATTGTAGAGAGTAAAATTTGGTTGGGACTATTATCTGTATTAGAAAGAAATGAAAACTACAGAAAAAATGATAGTTCATTGATCCAACGCTACAGTAGAATGGAGGTATAGTATGAACAGAACATTAACGGAAAAGAGATTAGAGGAATTACTCAAATATTCTGAAGCGGATATATGTGATTTTAAAGAAAGACTATATCATATGGAAGATGAAAGAGGTAGAATAAGTTTTCTTAAGGATATTTTGTCAATGGCGAATACAATTCGGTATGAACCAGCATATATTGTTATTGGAGTTCGTCAAAAGGACGGACATAATGAATTCATTGATGTGGATTCAAATGTTGACGAGAATAATTTTATTTCTTTTATTAAAGGGAATGTTGATTCGGAATATCCGGAATTTACTTATTATACATTAAAGTACAAAAAACATCACATAGGTGTTTTTGAAATTGGATTATCCACACATGGACCTTTTGTTTCAAGAAAAAACTACGGAGAAAAAGTGAAAAAAGGAAAGGTGTATTATCGATACGGATCAGTGAATACTGAGGCAGATGAAGCGAAGGTGCAAGAAATAGTACATTGGATGAAATCTACTCAGAATGACAATTTTAAACTGATTTCAAAACAATTAGAATTAGAAAATCAACATAACTTTAATTACATATTATTTATGGGGGAAGATTATCACTATTCAAAACGACAATTAGAGATTATTTCAAATATGAAGTGGTCAATGATTATTGATTATACGAGAAATACAACTGAAAATGGTTTATATAGTTTTTTTCATAATGAAAGAATAAGCAGACATACTATTACGCCAGAGGTGACAAGAATTCCAAAGTTTTATGAAGGAAAGACATTATTTTGGTACTTAGCTCCAAATTCAGATAAACCAAGTACGAACGAAATAGACACAAGATCATGGGGACAAAATTATTTTAATGATGTGAATTCATGTATTGGTCAAGTGATATCGTCATTAGAAAAAAAAGTCATTTTTATTAGTATGTATACTGGAGAAAATAAAAATTCTTCTGTGGATAATTTGGTTTGGGCTAATTCAAAAAGCCCATTATTCTATAAATATATAGATATTTCATTTGGTCAAGAATTTAATATAAATGACGAAAGGGAATATGTTGAAATGCAGTGCTTATGCGATGATGTTTGCAAAGCGTTTGCTCATAACAGAAATGCATTTTTGGGTGAGGAGAAGTACTGTTTGCTTCAAAATGAGCAATATTTAGTAAATAATCCAACATGGATACATGAAGAGATGGAGCCACTGTATATCAATATTGAAAATATGGATGAATTTCATTTAGAAAGCACTACATCTTATTTTCAAGGACGCGAAATTCAGTGGAAAGAGTTAAATCCATGTATTGCTGCAAAAAGAAGAAAATACAAAGAATTAATAGATAGGGTTTCTGATACATTGAAAAGAAATACTTCTTATTCAAATTTAATTGAAATTGATTATGAAGCAGGTGCTGGAGTTACAACTGTTATGCGTATGGTTGCATGGCATTTTTATGAGACAATCCCTGTCATAATATTAAAACAGTATTCTAAAGATGGGACAAGAGAGCGATTGCGCTCACTGTCTAAGGATGTTAAGAGGCATCGAATGCTTCTGGTGATCGACATACATGATTTTGATATTCAGTTGATAAATGAGCTGATGCGCAATTTGGATGTAGATAATATACCAGTCACAATTCTATTTTCGAGAAGACATATAGGAGGGAGAGTTGATAATTATTTAGAGGAACAATTGAAGGGAAATGAAATAAGTGCATTTGAGCTTATTTATAATAAACAAATTGATGATTTAGAGATTTCAGAAAAAGAAAAACAGGTTAGAAAAGAGACAATAAATAATATACAAAATATTGAATCCAATATGGTGACGCCATTTATGTATGCATTGTGTACATTTGAAGATTCTTTTATAAAATTATCAGATTATGTTCGTGAGCATATTGGAAACATGTCTGAAATTCAAAAAAAATTTTTATTATTTATTTCTTCAATTCATTATTATACTGGAATGGAAGTACCTATGGTAATGGTAGAAAAGCTTATTGCAAATGAAAGAACAACAACATTACAGCATGTTTTGTCAAAAAATCAATGTAGTATACTTCTTATAAGCGATACGGGGGTAAAAACGGTACATCATAGTGTGTCAAAAGAATTGCTTATACAAACATGTTCACATGGAATGAACAATGAGAAAGCATGGAAAAACAGATTGGTGGATACTTTTACTTCAGTGATTGAAGAACTTGAATTGTTTAAGACTAATGAGAAAGCAATGCGTATTTTGAAGGCTTTGTTTTTGAATCAACAACCATCAACGAACAAGAATGATGTTGTTGAACAGAAACATTTTTCGTATGCTGTGGATGATCTAACGAATGATGTTGCTAAAAAGAAGATATTAACACTGCTTTGCAATAAATTCGAAAGTAATCCATATGTTTATAGCAATATGGCACGTTATTATCATTATATAGAAGAGAATGAGGATTTGGCATTAGAATATATACAAAAAGCATTGGATATTTCAGAAGATTATACATTTTATCATCTTAAGGGGATATCTCTTGCAAAAAAAATGAGAAACTATATTCAGGGCAATGTAAATGAAATAAAAGAAGATTATCCGTCATTTGTTAGAAAAATACAGAATTCATTAGAGGAAGTGGAAGTGGCGTATGATAAATCAATTGAATTGAATGTTGGAAATACGGCAGCATTTACCTCAAAAATGAATTATTTATTGTCAATTATTCGAGATGTTCAAAAATATATTTGTCCTAGTATGTCTGTTCCGCAGATGATAAAGACTGAAAAGTATTCGTGGTGTAATGATTATATCGCAAAAGTACAAGAAACTATTGAGAGCATTCGAGCAATTGATTTGTATTTGAATACGAATCATGAGGAAGTAATAAAGAATTACGAAAATCAGTTATTGAGCTTGGAGGGTGACTTATCTGAAGCAATAAATGGATGGAATAATTTACTAAACAAGGAGGATGTTTATCATCCATCTATTAGGAAAAATTTGTTATATGGATATTATCAACAATGTAATAAAGATTGGTCAACATTACAACCTACTAAATGTAAGTATGTTCGAGAACTTATATTGGATAATATTCAAGAGCAACCAAATAGTGCTAATAATATAGTTCAATGGTTTGATTTTGCACGAAACTTTGAAAGTGATTTAAATAAAACGTTGAATTATTTTGATCAATATGTTATGAATCCCGATATTGAGTATTACTATCGTGCGATGCTTACATATTTTGTATATGGTATGGAAAATGAGGATCGGACATATATAAAACGTGGTATGGAGTATAGTAATAAATGTGAAGAAATGGCAAGAGAAAAACCTAATAGGCGAATTTTGTTAGATGTTTACAATTCGAAAGAAAAACATTTGAAAAAAATCGAAAAATTCAAAAAATATCTTTCAAAAAGTAGTGACTATAATTCGGCTTTGGCTCTTGTTCCTAAGGTGAAAGGTCGTATTGCAAGTATTGACAAACCTGAGATTGGATGGATTAATATAGAGGGGTTAGACACAAAAATCAAGTTTAATCCGAGTTACAATCCGAAACGGATATACCGTTCCACCAAAGATGAAGGAGTGAAGGTTAAATTTGTATTAGGATTTAGAGCAGAAGGTGTTTTTGCTTTTTCGGTTACAGATGTAGAATGTAATTAAAATAGTGGATTCATACATCCTATTGACGGGTAGACAGTCCGAAAGGGACTGTCTATTTTTTTATAAATTTTCCTATTAGTACCAATAATGTACCTTCAAGATTCTCTTTGTTCGATGTATGCATTGCTATACTTGAATTGTCCGTAAGGGATAATTGCTTGCAGGCGAGCAAGAATACAGGTCGAGAGACCGGATGACATGCGCATACATCGTAACGAAAAAATATATGATGGCGGCTACATCAGGCTGCAGAAGAAGGAGTGTGTTTAAAATGAGCGATATAGAAACAACGGATGTTGATATGTTTACGATAGGAAATAATCTTCGGGAGCTTCGAGAGCAGAAAAGAGTAACACAGATGCAGGTAGTTGATGTGTTGGGGGTTAGTTATACCCATTATGCAAAGATCGAAGAAGGTATGAGAGGTATGAGCCTGAAAATGCTGATAAAGTTGATCAGATATTTTGAAACAGATGCCAACACGATACTTGGAAGTGCAGCAATGGGGGTAGCGTGATGGAAACGAGAAGAGCAAGGAGAAGAGAAAAGAAGAAACAAAGAATGGCAAGACAGGAGAATATCCCTTGCATTGTGTTTCTGGCAACGGACGAAGAATCGTTTGAACTGGCAGAAAAGAAAGAGGATCGGCAGTTGCGATACATCATTCAATATGCAGATGCACATGGGTTAATTCCTATGAAGATCGTGCGTAAGAGCTGTTTTGCCCCGTATGTTGTAAATCAAATGTATAGCCGGTGCATTGATTGGATGCAGCAGGGAAAGGCAGAGGCTATATTGGTTGCAAATATGGAGTATCTTGCTTTGGATGAAGAGGATGCCTATCGCAAGGTTGGACAAGTAAGAAAAGCGGGTTTTCGAATATTTTCCGTGGATGATGGAGAGTTGAAAATGAAAATTCGATTCCGGGCGGAGAAAGAGAGGAAGATTGGATGAAACAGAATAATATAAAGAATATATATCGTGGAGATATTATTTGGGTGGATTTGGGAGAATTTCCCGGCAGTCATAGACAATCTGGGAAAAGACCATGTCTGGTTGTTAGTACAGATAAAGGAAATGGTTCGGTATATACAGTAATACCGGGAACCAGCAAACAGGAAAAGAAAGCATTTCCGGTACATGTGACAGTATTTCAGAAGGATGTCTTTGGAAGGCTTGGAAAAACAACGGTTTTCATGGCAGAGCAGCTTGTAACAATAGATGACAGGCAGATTTTAATGAAAGCAGGGCATATTCCAGAGCAATCAGACGTCATGCAAAAAATCAACGACCTTTTAAAGCGTCAGTTGGGTTTGGGAGAGTGATG
>OKRY01002616.1_pt1 | contig 13929 bp, 12 predicted proteins | sample 1601121 | NCBI WGS metagenome assembly OKRY01 (sample SAMEA3541546, study PRJEB24748) | human gut metagenome | biome: human gut; feature: human-associated habitat; material: faeces | place: China | collected 2012
GCACAGGAACTGATAACACAGCATGAGATTATGCAGAAAGCATCGATGAATTCGAACGTCGTCTCCTTGCCCGCGCAGTAAACGTCGTCGCTGATGCCCCAATGGGTCCATACGGCATAGGGACCTCCCGTGCAGCCGAGCCACGGATAGGCGGTCAGCGCCGCCAGCCCGTGCCCGGGCATCTCGATTTCGGGAATCACCTCGATATGGCGCTCTGCGGCGTAGCTGACGATCTCGCGGATCTCCTCCTGCGTGTAGAACCCGCCGTAGGGTTTGCCGTCGTAAACGCCCTCTTTGTTCTTGTCGTAGCGTCCGACGAGCGTTTCCGCACGCCGGGATCCGATCTGGGTGAGCAGCGGATATTTTTTGATCTCGATCCGCCAGCCCTGATCGTCGGTCAGATGCCAGTGGAATTTGTTGATCTTGTGCAGCGAGAGGATGTCGATGTAGGTCTTCACGTCCTCGACCGGGAAGAAATGGCGGCAGACGTCGAGCATCGCCCCGCGGTAGGCGAACGTGGGCTTGTCGCGGACGACGCAGGCGGGAATCTCTCCTCCGGCGACCAGCTGCTGGAGGCTTCGAAGCCCGTGCAGCACCGCCTGGGGCGTCGATGCCGTGACCGTTATGCGCTGTCTGCCGACTTCCAGAAGGTACTCTTCGGCTTCGTAGCCCGGTTGCAGTTGCAGCGTCACGGCGTGTTTTTCAGGTACGGCGGTGACGGCGGGTTCGGTTCCGGTGAGCTTGCCGACGGCGCGGGCGAAAATCTCCGCGGTAAATTTTTAAGAATTTCGACACGGACGTTCGCGCCCTTACGACACCAGCTGACGTACCTCGCGCGTGATACCGCTGACATGGAACGTGCCCGCGTCCGTTTCGATCCGCCAGACCGGCACAAAGCGCATCGCGCTCGAGGCCGTTTCCGAGTGAACGTACCCCTGCTCACAGGAGAGAATTTCGCTTCCCACCCAGCCGAGGCTGTCGCGGCTCGAAAGCAGGCACACCAGAGCGTCCGCGCAGGAGATGCACGCGCTTTCCGATATGAAATCGAGTATAAAGATGTTGATTCAGAAACAGTATATGTAAAATTCCCAGTAATAGAAGGAAATGGATTATTTGATGAAAGAGATACATATTTTGTTATTTGGACAACAACACCATGGACATTACCTGGAAACACAGGTATAACAGTAAACCCAGACTTTAAATATAGCTTAATTGATGTTAATGGAGAAAAATTAGTTATTGCAACAGAAAGAATTGAGCCTGTTTTAAAAGATGCTGGAGTAGAAGAATATACAGTTATAAAAGAATTTGAAGGTAAAGAATTTGATGGAGTTAAATGTAAACATCCTTTCTTAAATAGAGAATCTAAAGTTGTTATGGGTAGTCCAGATACAGTAGATGTTGATTTAGAAGCTGGTACTGGTGAAGTTCATACAGCTCCTGGATATGGTAAAGAAGATTATTTATGTGGATTAAAAAATGGACTTGAAATGATTGTTTGTGTTGATGATAAAGGTCATCAAACAAAAGAAGCTGGACCATTTGCAGGTATGTTTTATGCAAAATCTAATAAAGAAATTGTAAAATGGTTAGATGAAAATGATTTACTATTTGCTAAAAAGAAAATAAATCACTCATATCCACATTGTTGGAGATGTAAAAAGCCAATAATATTCAGAGCTACAAAGCAATGGTTTGCTTCAATAGATAAATTTAGAGCTGATTCATTAAAAGCTATAAAAAATGTTAAATGGGTTCCAGCATGGGGTGAAGACCGTATTTCTAAAATGATAGAAGAGCGTAATGACTGGTGTATATCTCGTCAAAGAACTTGGGGAGTTCCACTACCAATATTCTATTGTAAAAATTGTGAGAAGGAATATGTTACAGATAGCTCTATGGAAAAAGTAATAAATCTTGTTAAAGAGCATGGAACTAATTGTTGGTTTGACATGGATGTGAAAGATTTATTACCAGCAGATGCAAAATGTCCAGAATGTGGATGTAAAGAATTTACAAAAGAATCAGACATAATGGATGTATGGTTTGATTCTGGTTCAACACATCAAAGTTGTCTTGCTCAAAGAGGATTACCAAAAGCAGATTTATACTTAGAAGGTGCTGACCAATACAGAGGATGGTTCCAATCATCACTATTAACATCAATAGCAGTAACTGGAGATGCTCCATACAAAGAAGTTTTAACACATGGATGGACTGTTGATGCACAAGGAAGACAAATGCATAAATCATTAGGAAATGGTATTGATCCACAAGAAGTAATAGACCAATATGGTGCAGATATACTAAGACTTTGGGCACTATCTTCAGATTATCAATCAGATGTAAGATTATCTAAGGAAATATTAAAACAAGTTTCAGAAGTATACAGAAAAATACGTAACACTGCAAGATACATATTAGGAAACATCCACGACTTTGACGTAAACAAACCAGTAGCATATGAAGATTTACAAGAAATTGACAAATGGGCTCTAACAAGACTAAATAATTTAATAAGCGAATGTACAAAATCATATGATGCATATGACTTCAACAAAGCATATCAAGCAATAAATACATTCTGTGTATTAGACATGAGTAATTTCTATTTAGACATAATAAAAGATAGATTATACACAGCAAAACCAGAATCAACAGAAAGAAGAGCAGCTCAAACAACAATGTACGAAATACTACAAGCACTTGTAAAAATTATAGCTCCAATGGCAAGCTTCACAGCAGAAGAAATATGGAAATATATGCCTCATAAAGATGGCGAAAACACAGAAAGTGTAATGCTTTCATATTATCCAGAAGTAAATGAAAAATACGAAGACAAAGAGCTAGAAGCAAAATGGGATAAAATACTAAAAATAAAAGAAGCGGTAGCAAAAAAATTAGAAGAAGCAAGAGCAGAAAAAGTAATAGGACATTCACTAAACGCAAAAGTAATAATATCAGCAGAAGGAGAAGAATACAAATTTCTAAATGACAACAAAGAGCTACTAAAAGATGTATTCATAGTATCAGGATTAGATTTAGTAGAAGGTACATCAGAAATAAAAGTACAAGTAGCCGAAGGTGAAAAATGCGAAAGATGTTGGAAATACGATGTAACGGTAGGACAAGACAAGGAAAATCCAACAATATGCCACAGATGTAGTGAAGCTTTAAAATAAACGAAAAGAAAAAGGGAACAATCATGCTTTCTTATAAAATTGTCGAATTTTGTTGACAAATAACTTTTCTTATTTTATATTTAAACTATCAATTTTTTAGGAGGTTGTCATGAAAGATTTTGACCCATCAAAAACGGAATCATTTGACACAATTTTTAGAAACGGAATTGAAGTGACACGGCTCTTTGACAAAAATGGAGAACTTTTAGGTGAAGTTATAATTGACCCCAAGGAGCAGGGCGAAATACGTGATGAAATTGACTAAACATGACTAAGACAGAAAAAGAGATTACAAATATAATAATTTATATTGTAATCTCTTTTTATATATAAATTAATATGGAAAATCTAGCAATAAATAATATAACAATGTAAAATTAAACTTTTAAACTGCTTTCTAATGCTAGCACAATCATATCATTCAAGGATTTTTCTCTTTCTTCTGAAGAAATTTCTTGCTTTTTATAATGTGAATCAACAACAGTTAATAAACAAGAAGCTTTTTTGTTTAAATATTTTGCAGTGTAGAATAAAGCAAAAGATTCCATTTCTGCTGCTGTAATATTAAATTCTGCAGGTAATCTATTTAATAATATATTTATATCTTCTATATAATAATCAAAACATTCACTGCATAAAACATTACCTTCAACAATTTTTATATTATTTTCATTAGCAGTTTCTTTTATAATAGAATTAATATCTTCGCTTGCTTTTATTATGTGACAATCTTTATTGTTTAAAGCTTTAGCAAAGTTTCCTTCGGTGTAAGATTCATCAACTAATATAGTATCAAAAATGTTTAAATCTGCAGAATAAGCTCCGCAAGAGCCAATTCTTATAATAGTTTCAACATTATAAAACTTATACAATTCATAGCAATATATTCCCATACTAGGCATACCCATACCTGTTGAAAATACAGTAATTTCTTTTCCTTTATATGTTCCAGTATATGCAAAAATATTTCTAACAGTATTAACCAATTTGTAATTTTCTAAAAAATTTTCAGCAATATATTTAGCTCTAAGTGGATCTCCAGGAGCTAAAACGATTTTAGCGATATCTTCTTCTTTCGCATTAATATGTGGTGTCATAATAAAATCCTCCTTTGTTTTTTGTGATTATATCACATTGATTTTCATGTTTCAAACATTTATACTAAGGTTTTATAATATAATATCTTCGGAATAACTTTTATTAAAACAGTAAATTATAACAAGACAAAATATTAATTAAAATTATGTAAAAATTTTGATTTTCTTGTAAAAAAATGTTATATTATATTACAAAAAAATAAAAAGAAAGAATATGTTTATAACATTATATTAAATAAATTTTATAAACATATTATATGAGGAGAGTATATATGTTTTTTTCAAAACCAGGTGAATATGAGCCATGTGGCTTGTTTAGCGTAGGACATTTTATTTTATTAGTATTGTCTTTAAGCATAGTAGGTATAGCTCTTTACAATACAAAAAATATTAGTAAAGAAAAAGTAAAAGAAATAATAAAAAAATCAACAATAGTTTTATGGATATTAGAAATAATAAAAATAATATTTAATTTTGCGATAGGAAATTGGGTAAATCCAAATAACTATATTCCACTATACTATTGTAGTATAATTTTATATGCAGGATTATTAAGTGGATGGGGCAAAGGAGTATTAAAAAAAGTTGGAGATGTATTTATTTCAACAGGAGCAATAATAGGAGGATTATTCTTTTTATTTTGCCCAAACACATCATTACCAGCCTACCCAATGTTTCATTTTATAAGTTTGCAAAGCTTTATATTTCATGGAACTATGCTATATTTGGGAATATTAGTAAATATAACAAATTACATAGACTTACGACTAAGTGATATAAAATATTACGCATCACTTATAACAGGAATAAGCTTTATATCATACATAGTAAATGAAAAATTAGGAACAAATTTCATGTTCATATCAAAAAATTTTCCAAACACACCAGTAGAAATAATATATAATTTAACAGGAAAATTCTTTTCATTTGTGATGATACTAATACAAGTGATAGGTCCATTCTATGTAGTATATTTTGTTAAATATCTAATAAAGAAAATAAAAAGCAAAAAAGTATTGCAATTTATAATTTCAGAATAATAAATAAAAAAATATCATAAAAATTAAATTATTATAATATTTTTTTGTGTGTAGAGCCTTGTTATTGTTAGTTGTAATAACAGCAATATTAAAAGCAATAAAAATTTTTTAATCCTTGAATTACAAAAATCCTTATGGTATTATTTACCTATACATAAAGAAAAAATTTCAGTACATAATAATTCTATTAGGAGGTAAAAGTATGGAAAACAAAGTAAAAGTTGTTCAATTTGGAACAGGAAAAATGGCTAAATATACTATGAGGTATGTTTATGAAAAAGGTGGAGAAGTTGTAGGCGCAATTGATGTAAATCCAGCAGTAATAGGAAAAGATATAGGTGAAATAATAGGATGTGAAAATAAAAATGTAAAAGTAACATCATTTGAAGATGCAGAAGCAATGCTAAAAGAAGTAAAACCAGATATCTGCGTTGTAGAAACAATGAGTTTAATTAAAGACTTGGAAGATCCATTTATGCTATGTGCAAAACTAGGAATAAATGCAATAAGCACATGTGAAGAAGCATTCTTCCCATGGAACTCAAATCCAAACTTAACTAAAAAAATAGATGAATTAGCAAAACAAACTGGTTGTACAATAACTGGTTCAGGATATCAAGATATATATTGGGGGCAATTAATAACAAGTATAGCAGGTTCAACACAAAAAATAACAAAAATAAAAGGAAGCACAAGCTACAATGTAGAAGACTATGGTATTGCACTAGCAAATGCTCATGGAGCAGGGCTTACATTAGATGAGTTTGATAAGCAAGTTGCCATAGTAGATAAAATAAGTGATGAAGAAAGAAATAAAATAATACAAAGCGGTGATTATTTACCATCATATATGTGGAATACAAATGGTTGGTTATGTGAAAAACTAGGATTAACAATAAAATCACAAACACAAGTAACAGTTCCAACAACAAATAAAGAAGACATATATTCAAGCACATTAGGAATGACAGTAAAAGCTGGAGATGCAACAGGAATGAGTGCAGTAGTAACAACAGAAACTGAAGAAGGTATTACAATAGAATCTGAATGTATAGGAAAAGTATATTCAAAAGAAGATTACGACAAAAATGAATGGACTGTATACGGAGAGCCAAATACAACAATAACAGTAGCAAGACCATCAACAGTTGAACTAACATGTGCAACGATAGTAAACAGAATCCCAGATGTAATAAATGCACAGCCAGGATATGTTACAACAGATAAACTTGGTGATTTACAATTTAAGCTAAAAATTTAGATTGGTATATGGGTAAAAATAGACATAATATAAATTATGTAATTGATAAAACAATTTTTAAACGATGTTTTTGTAAATAAATAATTTTAGGCGGGGGATATATTCCTTTGCCTTTTATTATTAATACAAGCAAAAATCAAATAACATATAAATAAAAGGGGAGAAAAAAATAATGGATAGGTATAAATCAACTAAAAAAGCAAGTATATTAGGTATCATTGGTAATGTTTTTTTGCTTATAATAAAAGGGATAATAGGATTTATGACAAATAGTCAAGCAATGATTGCTGATAGTGTTAATAGTGCAGGAGATATTTTTTCATCATCTATGACATTTATTGGAAATAAAATTGCAAGCAAACCTAGTGATGAATCACATAATTTAGGACACGGAAAAGCTGAATATATTTTTTCATTACTAATAAGCTTGTCAATGATTTTTGTAGCAATAAAGTTGTTATTAGATTCAATTCAGTCATTAAAAAATCCAGAAGGATATATATTTTCGTGGATGTTAATTGTTGTATGTATTGTGACAATTGCAACAAAATTGGGATTATACATATATACGCATTCATTATCTAAAAAACATAATAATTTGCTAATTGAAGCAAATGCCAATGACCACAAAAATGATTGTGTTGTTACAACTTTTAACCTAATAGCTGCATTATTAAGTTTAAAACATATTTTATGGTTTGATGGATTTGTAGGTATAGGTATTTCATTATGGATTTGCTATACTGGAATTAAAATATTTATAGAAAGCTATAATGTTTTAATGGACAAATCCATAAACAAAGAAGATAAAGATAAGGTATTAGCAATAATAGATAGACATCCGGAAGTAAAGAAAATTCAACATTTTAATTCAACTCCTGTTGGATATAAATATCAAATTTCATTTACAATATATGTAGATGGAAATTTAACAACATACCAAAGTCATGAGATTGCAAATAACTTGGAAAAAGAGATTGATAGAGAAATAGATGAGATATATTTGACAGTGATACATGTAAATCCGATTTAAGAATTTGTGATTTATATATTATATAATGAATATGAATTGTAACAATAACTGTGATTAAGGGGAAATTACTGTTCTTAAAAAAATGTCAAAAATATGCAAAATGTGAAAATCAATATTAAAAGTGCCTCGAAAAATGTGAAAAGCAACACGAAAAGTGCCTTGAAAAATGTGAAATCCCGTTAACAGAACTTTTAATTTATACTACAATAAGTAAGGAGGCGGGTAAATGAAAAGAAAAATATATAATGATTTAATTGATTGGAAAAATAGAGGGATGAAAAAAGCTCTAATATAGCATAAATATACCACCAGAGGCATTTAAAAATGAAGATGTATTCAAAATATATATGGGAGATATTGGCATACTTAATACAATGTTAAAAATAAACACAAATGAAATATATTTAGATAAACCATTTATATACAAAGGCGATATTGCCGAAAATTATGTAGCAAATCAAATGATATTTAATAATGTTGCATTATATTATTGGGCAACAGCAAGTAATTCAGAAATTGATTTTATTATATATAATGAGGATGGTATTATACCAATCGAAGTAAAAGCAAGTGATAATACGCAATCAAAAAGTTTAAATGCTTATGTAAAAAAATACAATCCAAAATATTCAATCCGAGTATCAGGAAAGAATTTTGGATTTGAAAACAGAATAAAGTCAGTACCACTTTATGCTGCATATTTAATTAAATAAAAATTTTTTATAGGTAATTCTTTGAAAATTGCAACTTACATAAAATCATGTTATAATATAAAATATGAGTGGGGATTCGCCCACGAAACACACTTTCAGTGTGACCACATTGACAACCGAATATACAGGAGGTATTATTTATGAAACCAAGGTTGTATGACGTAGTTAAACAGGCCATAGACGATGTAGATGTCGTAAAAATGGCCGACTCCATTGAAAATCAGTTTGAAAGCAAACTGAAAGAAAAGTTGACTCAAGCAGATGCAAGTACCGCAAAATATATTGGAGTTAAAATCAAAAATATTAACTTCATGGACAGCTCTTTTGAAATCGAAAATGTAGAATTTTACAAAGAGAATTCACAGATTCCCAAAAAAGCTAACCTACCGTCAACTAAAATTTCTGTTCTTTTAAAAAGACTTGTTAAAAGCTTTAAGGAACGTTACTACATGTGTTACATAACAAACTTTAATGCTAATGAAGAAATTCAAGAAATTTTTGTAGGGTTCTCTATGTGTGATTCTGATGAGAATCCAATTGAATGTATGGGTTTTTGCGGAACGTCGTATAATTGCTTAAAAAAGGCAGGTTTTAATACTTGTGAGGACATTGTGCGTAGAATTAATAAATATGGTGATTTACTAAAAATCAGAAACATTAATGCAACATGTGCGGCTGAAGTAATAGAAAAGGTTCGACAAATGGGTTTTACATTATTTTGTGAAGATTTTGATGATTAACCTCCTGTCATATACAGAAAAAAGGTTGCAAAAAAGTCCCTCTCATTTGGGGACTTTTTTGTTTTTCCGATATGCTTTTGAGAAAAATCTAACTATTATCTTGAAAAAATCCAAAAAATATGGTATAAAATTAAACTATGGAGGAAATGAATATGGTGATTAAACGGCAAACGGATTTAATATTACGAAATAAAAAATAATATTAAAATTTAAGGAGGATGCTATTATGGCAAATGAATCAGAATTAATGCAAGTAAGATTTGAAAAAGAAGAAAAAATAAAAGAATACGGAATAAAAAATCGTCCAGAAAGATATGAAAGAACAACAGACATAGAAGGAGCAAGAGCACTAGAAGATGGAACAAAAGATATCTCAATAGCTGGAAGAATATTATCAAAAAGAAAAATGGGAAAAATTTCATTTATTCATATAGGAGATATAACTGGAAAAATCCAATTAGTAATAAAAAGAGATGACCTAGGAGAAGATGAATACAAAAGAATGCACGAAATAACAGATATAGGAGATTTCATAGGTGTAAAAGGTGAAATTTTTACAACACAAGCAGGAGAAAAAAGTATTCAAGTATATGAATATACATTCCTAGGAAAAGCATATAGACCACTACCAGAAAAATTCCACGGACTAGCAGACCAAGAAATAATATATAGAGAAAGACATCTAGATTTAATAACAAACGAAGAAACAAAAAAGAGATTTTTATTAAGATCAAAATTCATAAAATTAATGAGAGAATATTTAGATAACAACGGATTTATAGAAGTTGACACACCAGCACTTCAAAACACAGCATCAGGAGCAACTGCAAGACCATTTATAGCTCATCATAACGCATATGATATGGATGTATTTTTAAGAATATCACCAGAGCTAACATTAAAAAAATTAATAATAGGTGGATTCAATAATGTTTACGAAGTAGCAAGAGATTTCAGAAATGAAGGAATTGACAAAAACCATCTTCAAGATTTCACAATGGTAGAAGGATACAGTGCATATTGGAACTATGAAGACAATATGAAATTCTTAAAAGAAATGGTTATATATATATTCAACAAATTATTCGATGGAAACCTAATAGTAAGAATAGGTGATAAAGACATAGATTTTGGAGGAGAATGGGAAATAGTTTCATTCAGAGACTTAGTATTAAGAGACAGTGGAATAGATATCGACAAATTCGAAACAGCAGAATCTCTACTAGCAGAAATAAGAGCAAAAGGAATAGACCTAGATGAAGAAAACATTGAAAACCTAGGAAGAGGAAATCTAATAGATGCTCTATACAAAAAAGTAAGTAGACCAAAACTTATAAAACCAACATACTTAACAAAACACCCAATAGACCTATCACCACTAGCAAGAGCAAATGATGATAACCAAAACTTAACAGACAGATTCCAACTAGTTGTAAATGGACAAGAAATCATAAACGGATACTCAGAGCTAGTAGATGCAAGAGAGCAAGAAGCAAGACTAATAGAACAAAGCAGACTAAAAGCAAATGGAGACGAAGAAGCAATGTCAATAGACAACGAATACATCAAAGCAATGGAATACGGAATGCCACCAATTTCAGGATGGGGACTAGGAGTAGACAGATTCCTACAATTCCTAACAAACAGCGACAATATCAGAGATGTAGTTTTATACCCATTAATGAGACCACGTGATATGGAATAAACCGTAAAAAGAATATAATTTTAGAAATGAAGAAATTAGGACGATGTAAAAATTAATTTAAATTTTTACACTGTCCTAATTTTTTATTATCAATTTTTTCACAAAGATTGAATCAAAGTGTTGATTTTTTATAATACTAAAGTTAAAATATTATTAGTAAATGGAGGAATACATGGAAAAACAAATTAACATAAAAAAGATAATAATACTATTAGCCATAATACTAGGCATAATAGCAATCACAGTCATAACCACAATATGCATAAATAAATCAATAATATCAAAACAAATGAAAACTGCAACTAACGCAATCACCATTAATTCAGATTCTAAATTATACAAACATGCAAAAGAAAGCAAAAAAGCAACAAACCTCGAAATCGGAACTGATGTATATATATTAGAAACGCAAACAGATAAAAAGAACACAAAATGGTATAAAGTAAAAAGTGGCAAAAAGGTAGGATATGTCAAAGCAGAAAATATAAAATCATATAAAGAAGACACAATGAAAAAATCATTAATGTTAGATGTATCAAAATTCAATCTACAAAATAACTTTAAAACAATAGGCGAATTCAAAGCTTTTATATTAAACAGCAACATAAAATATGTATATATAAGAGCTGGGGGACGAGGCTATGGAAAGGCAGGAAATTTATACAAAGACCCAAATTACAAAGAATATGCTGATGCATGTGAATACCTAAAAATACCATTTGGTTTTTACTTTTTAGATGAGGCAATTACTTCAGATGAGGTAACTGAAGAATTTAATTTTATAAACGAATTTTTATCAGATAATAAATATGAATATAATAAGTTACCAATAGCGCTGGATGTAGAAAAGCACTTAGAAACAGGTAGAGCTGATGAAATATGGGACACAAGATATACATTGGTAAATGAACTAATGGATAAAATAAGAAACAATGGAATGAATGTAATTTTATATAGTAATGCAAATATTGCTAGTAAATATCTTACAAATGTAAATAGTGCAATGTGGCTTGCATATTATTCAAAGGTTACAGAAATTCCAAATTATTGGTTTTCAAATATAACAGCAGAAGGTTCAAATAATAGTCAGCTTATTTCAAAAATGGTAGGATGGCAATTTACAGACAAAGGTATTGAAAGCAAAATACAAGAAAAAGTCGATTTAAGTATAGTATATGGAGACTTTTTTAGAACAGGAAGCATGAATGACATAAATAATGACATTACAGGAAAAAGTAAAGCTGTTGCGAATATATTTAAACTAAAGAATAAAAATAAGTATAAAAGTGTCTTTTCTTTAAAAGATAAGTAAGCAACAAATGAAAAAAATAATACAGGGAGAAAATATGAATAAAATAGAAATTTTAGATCAAGAAAAATTAAAAAGTAAAGTATTATTAAACAATATTTCGAACTGTCTAAATAATATAAATTATAAAATTGATGAACTGCTAAAGTTCAAAAATCAACAAGATAATATAATACAAAAGTTCGAAATAAAATGTTTTAATTATAATTTGGTAGATAAGATAGTAGAATCTAAAAAAGAATTTTCAAAAAACATAGAGCAAATAATATTAGAGTTGAAAAGTCTCGATATAATAAGTGATGGTTATAGTTTAGATTCTAATATTAATAAAATAAAAAATATAAATGATGTATTAAAAAATGCAGAAATACAATTAAAAAATATAGAAAAAGAGGATTTTACAACAATTGAAAAATTGCAAATAAATGCAATAAAAAAAGGTATATATGATAAATTTATGCTTGAAAAATCTGAAATAGATAGAGCAAAATTTAAAAAGAAATTTGATAAAATACAAAATAGAGGTGCAATTGCAAAAGCTTTAGATGTTTTTTTGGAACGAGAAGATATTGTTGATATGAAAAAAGAAAATATGTTTTTTGCAATAAAAGAAATTGATGAAACACGAAACAATATAGATGAAACAGAAGAGCCTAAAAAAGAGTATAAAATAATAGAAATATTGGCTGAAATAGAAATATTTTTAAGAGAAAATTACAATGGCAGAAATAAAAGAAAATTAAGTCAAATTTACAAAATAAGAGATAATATATATAGTGTTTTTTCAATAGATAGCAAGGAGCTAAAAAATGAAATAATTGAAAAGCAGAAATCAAGATTACCTGTTAAAATAAATAAAAGAATAATTGGAGTAAGAAAAGAGCGTGAAAAAATTATTACATTTTTAAATCAAAATGGGTATGTGCTAAAAGATGAAAATATAACATTCAACTCAAATTTACAAAATATAATAAAAAAAATCAATTTAATTTCAAAAGCAATTAATACAGAAACAAAAATGAATTTTAAAAATATTAATTGATGTGTGGGGGGATGTACATGAAAAGTTTTTTTAAGAATTATAAATCAACAATAATACTATTATTTGCAATAATTATTGGGGCAATTGTGGGAGTTATATTTAAAGAAAAAGCTGCAGTGCTTAGTCCATTAGGTGATTTATTTTTAAACTTAATGTTTATAATAATTGTACCATTAGTATTTTTAAATATATCAACTGCAATAGCAAAAATGGCACAACCTAAAAGGTTTGGAAAAATAATGGTAGGAATCATAAGTGTTTTTATTATAACATCAATAGTAGCTGTAATAATTGGATTAATTTCAACATTACCAATTAAACTTGTATCAACAGAAGATGGAGAGCAAATAAAAAGTTCATTAGAAGAAATTACAAGTAGTGATTCTGAGGAATCAAAAGATGAAACAAGCATTTTACAAAGAACAGTAAATACACTAACAGTAAATGACTTTTCTGGATTATTATCAAGAAATAATATTATAGCAATAATTATTTTTGCAATTATATTTGGAATTGCTGCACAAATGAGTGGAAAAAAAGCAAAGCCAGTTGTTGATTTTTTGGATAGTGCAAATGAAATTATTATGAATATTGTAAAAATTATTATGTATTATGCACCAATTGGTTTAGGATGTTATTTTGCATCATTAGTAGGGACATTTGGAAAAGAAATTGCTATAGGATATGTAAAAACATTTGTAATATATACAATAGTTGCAGTTTTATTTTATTTTATAATTTATACATTATATGCATTTATATCTGCAGGAAAAAAAGGTGTTAGAGCTTTTTGGAAAAATATAA
>OKRY01002620.1_pt1 | contig 13903 bp, 9 predicted proteins | sample 1601121 | NCBI WGS metagenome assembly OKRY01 (sample SAMEA3541546, study PRJEB24748) | human gut metagenome | biome: human gut; feature: human-associated habitat; material: faeces | place: China | collected 2012
ACTCCAACGGTTCTTATTCATTGACAGTTCAGTTCCTGACCGGAACTGACGGCTGTTGAAATTGGGCAGCAGATTTGGTGAATGGGTGGAAAAAATCACCTGATTTTTGCGGGACAGCCGGAAAAGCAGGTCACCGGACAGCTTTTGAAGCTTTGGATGGAGGAAAAGCTCCGGTTCTTCTACCATAATAATACCGGGTGTTGGTGTGTCATCTTCTGCATAGGTTTCAAGCAGGGAGAGCATATAGATGCTGCGCATGCCTTTGCCCATATGTTCAATAGGATGAAGGTTTTTCTGCTTGTCATCGGCGATTTCAGCTGTAACGGAAAGCATCTGTTCAATATCACGGTTCATGGAATAAATGATTTCGTGCTGACCACCGTTTTTTCTGTAGTTGGCATTGACCCTGCGGGAAAAATCATCCAGATTCAGCTGGTAAAGCTTATAGTCCAGAAGCTTGGCGGCTTCAAAAGCATTCAGTTCCGGTGGTGTTTTCTGGTTAATCAGGCCGATGCAGGAAAAACAATGAGTACATGGCTTGGCAGAATCGAACAGGCAGCAGCCTGAACGCATTTGCTTTAACAGGCTGTCTTCCTGCATAAGCAGCAGATCATCCTGAAATTGTCTAAGATTGCGCTGAGGATCAAGATAGTAGACCGGCGGCAGCAGGCGGGGAATCCAGATATTATTTTTCTGGTAACCATCGCTGTAACGGGTTTTGCCATCCCGATTGGCAATAAATGTGAAAGAAAGGGCGTGTTCTGTCTCATCATAGGATGGCAGTTTTTTCTTAAAGTCCTGAAACCATTTATCAAACCGGCGGTAGGTGCTGATTTTGCCGGCATGATGAAGTATTTGCAGATCATTGTCGTTCAAAATCAGACAGAGGGAGATCTCGATATTGGCGTAATCCTCCTGAAAATCATCTATTTCAACGGCACAGTTGCCGGTGACAACACGAACCAGCACGTTCAGTTCTTCTTCGTTGTCGCAAAAACCTGAACCCAGACCTCCCAGTGCGTAGGCTGCACGGATGATGACCGGATAACCCAGTTCCTTCGCTGCACGGCGGGCATCTTCAATGTTTTCTACTGCCTCACTCTTGATGGTCTTCACGTTGATTTCGTCCAGCTTCTGTACGAAGAGTTCACGGTCTTCCGTATCCATGATGGCCTGTACCGGAGTACCCAGTACGCGGGTATTGTATTTCTCGAACACGCCGGCTTTGTAGAGAGCCACACCGCAGTTCAAGGCAGTCTGTCCACCGAATGACAGCAGCACGCCGTCGGGACGTTCCTTGTCGATGACCTTTTCTACGAAATACGGAGTAACAGGCAGGAAGTAGATTTTGTCTGCCACACCTTCCGAAGTCTGCACGGTGGCGATGTTCGGGTTAATCAGGATGGTTTCGATACCTTCTTCCTTCAGTGCTTTCAGGGCCTGCGAACCAGAGTAGTCGAATTCACCTGCTTCACCGATTTTCAGGGCTCCTGAACCTAACAGCAATACTTTCTTTATGTTTTCTTTCATTGTCTTCTTTGTTTTTTAGTGGATTACAGCAACTTTACAAACTCATCGAATAGGAATTCCGTGTCGGTAGGACCGCTGGCAGCTTCCGGGTGGAACTGAGCCGAGAACCAGGGGTTCTTCTTGTGGCGGATACCTTCGTTCGAACCGTCGTTCATGTTGATGAAGAGCGGTTCCCAGTCGGCTCCCAGTGTGTTGTTGTCTACGGCATAACCGTGGTTCTGTGAGGTGATGAAACACTTTTCCGTGCCTACCATGCGTACCGGCTGGTTATGGCTGCGGTGACCGTATTTCAGTTTGTAGATTTTAGCACCTCCTGCCTTTGAAAGCAGCTGGTTACCCATACAGATACCGAAGATAGGAAGTTTTTCGTTCTGCATGGCCTTGCGGATGTTCTGCACGGCTGCATCGCAGGTGTCGGGGTCGCCCGGACCGTTGGAGATGAACAGACCGTCGAACTGCAGAGAGTTGAAGTCGTAGTTCCAAGGCACGCGGATGATTTCCACGTCGCGCTTGAGCAGGCAACGGATAATGTTTGATTTCACGCCGCAGTCTACCAGTACTACTTTTTTCTTGCCTTCGCCTTCGTTGTAGCGAATCACTTCCTTGCAAGAAACCTTGTCTACGTAGTTCACACCTGAATAGGTAGCTTCGGGAATGTTGTCCGGCTCATCGTCGAACACGATTTTTCCCATCATCACTCCATGCTCGCGCAATACCTTTGTCAGTTCGCGTGTGTCGATGCCTGTGATGCCCGGAATCTGTTCGCGTTTCAGCCAGTCGCCCAGACTTTCCACAGCATTCCAGTGAGAGTATTTTTCACTGTAATCGCTTACGATAATCGCTTCGGCATGGATTTTTTCGCTCTCCATGAAAGTAGGCAGTCCGTTTGCTTCGAACGTGAAGGGAGGCACACCATAGTTACCTACCAGCGGGTAAGTCAGTGTCATCAACTGACCGGCATACGAAGGGTCGGTCAAGCTTTCGGGGTATCCGGTCATTGCCGTGTTGAAAACTACTTCACCGGCTACCGGTTTCTCATAGCCGAACGACTTGCCATGAAAGCGGCTCCCGTCGTCGAGGATCAATGTTACATTTCTCATTACCTTGTTACTAATAATCTTTATATCTTGTATTTTTTTTCTATTCTACTCTCGTATATACGAAAAAACGCCCGGACTTGCCGAAAAGCAGTTCCGGGTGTTTGATAAAATAAGAAATCTTAAATATTCAGGAAATAAGTGACATAAAAGAAAAAAGAAATAGCTTCCGGCATTTGTCCATTCCGCCGGAACTCCGAATGTGCGCTTATTCTTTTTACTATGTGTTATACAGTAATACATCAAACTCTTTTGTCACGTCATAATTCGGAGTGCAAAGATAATGTTTTCTGTTCAAATGAAAGGATGTTTGCCAAAAGTTTTTACAAAAATATTTCATTTTCCTCTTTTTATTTCTTTTCTCCGCTGTTTCGGGCGGCTCTTTCGCGCATGATGCTGTCCGACCATTCCTGCAGGCGCTTGTATTCTTCTTCGGTGAGCCGCATGAACGAGCCGTGCTGCGGATGTTTCACGCCCTCCATGGTGACGGGGGAGTGGAAGTTGGCGAGTTTTTCATCGGCCTGGCAGATGCGGTATCTTTTGGGCTTGGAAGAATATTCGATGTAGGCCACGCGCCAGGTGGAATCGCCCACCAGCTGGAAGGCAGAGCAGCCCTCACACTTCTTGTTGCCTTCAAACTTCACATAGTCATTTTCATCCTTTATCTTGTATGGGCCGGTCAGTTTCGTGGCTGTGGCGGCAAAGATGCCGGGTGTACCTCCTTCTTTCTTGATGAGCATGTGGTAGAGTCCGTCGGCCGGCACATAGTTGATGTCAGCATCGATGGTGGCATATCCCCAGTCCACCAGCAGGCGGGGCTTGGTAAGACGTGTAAAGGTGGCGTCGGCATAGGAATAGAACACGCGGTCGTACTGGTCTTCTGCCGGATTAAGCAGTGAATAGTATATCATGTATCCGCCCTTCGTGCCATCGGCCCATACGTACGAAGGGTCCCAGAAAATCTGCGGTGCCCATACGCGCTTGATGGTGCTGTAGTCCTTATAAACATCGGGCGACTGAGGGTCACAGAAGATGTCCGGTCCCTGGCGGAAGTCGAAGGTGGTAGAAGTCCAGTGAATCAGGTCGTCACTTTTCAGCAGGTTGATGCCGTAGTTGAACCACGAGCGGCTCTTGGCGTTGCTCATGTCGGTAGTCACCATCAGGTAGCCCTTTCCGTCGGACGTACGGCAGATAAAGGCATCGCGTGCTCCTCCCTCTATTTTTGACATTTCTTCTACATTGTATACGGGATCGCCATCAATCAGGTCGTGAAAGTGTACGCCGTCACGGCTCAGGGCGTAGGCCGTCCATTCCCCTCGTCCGCTCATGTGGCAGTACAAGTATCCGTAGTCTCCCTTTTGCAAGTTTTGTGCTCCGGCTCCCAGTGAAGCCAGTGCCAGCAGTGAAATCATCAGTTTCTTTTTCATGGTAGTGTAATGTTTCATTTTGCGGGTAAAAGTAGGAAATCGGCAGGAGGCAGACAAGGGACTATTGTACAAATTACACGTAATAATGTGTCAAATGCCCCTGTGATGTAGCGGAAACAGGTTGTACGGGCCGGAAAAATTTAGTTTTTCGGAAAAAAATCTCTTTTTTATTTGGCAGGTTTCAAGAAAAGAGTAATTTTGCAACCGTTTTCAACGAAACACGTTGCCGAAATAACTCAGTTGGTAGAGTAACTCATTCGTAATGAGTAAGTCGCGGGTTCGAGTCCCGCTTTCGGCTCCTGCTGATTCAATCTTAAAAGAGCCTGTTTTTCAGGCTCTTTTTTTGTTATATAGCCTGCTTGAAGATTCTTAAAAATAAGCCATAAAAAACTCCCTTGCGTTTTAGAACAAACGCAAGGGAGTTTCATTTGAAACGCAAGTGCATTTTACTTCGAATGCACTTGCGTTTTATTGTAAACGTCAAAGCGTTTTGGAGTAATCGCAAAGACGTTTTGAAAAAGGCTTTCATGGAGCCTGAAAAGCCTACAGTTTCTGGTCCGAAATAAGTCGGGCGATGCGTGTCTTGCTCTGCGCGCCTTTGGTGAGCAGGTACACATGCTTGTAGGCATCGCGGTTCAGTTCGGTAGGCGAACCGTTGATGAGGATGATGTTCCGGTCGTTGGCAAACTTCAGGATACCGTTCACGTTGTTCGGATGGAGCTTACCGATTTCGTCCATCATACAGTGCAGCTTGAAGTCCTTGAACTTGCGCGAAGCCCCTTCCTTGAACACGTTCAGCAACATGATGTTGATCATGGCTTTCACCAGGATGTCCGTACCTTCCGAACCCACGTTCGACAGCTTCTCTACGAAGCCCGTGTCGTTGTTGTTCTCGATGATGCGGAAACGCAGCTCGAATGAGTCGTACAGGCGGATGCTGTCGTAGCGGTAGGCGTGAATCTCCTTGATGAAGTCGCGGAGCAGGGCGATGGCCTCCTGCTTTACCAGCTGCTCGTTTTCCGACGAGAAGAGGTTGGTGCCCGGCGTGAGGTCATAGGCATGCTCGTTGTAGTACTTCTGGATGGCACGCAGACAGTTTACCACACGGTTGCTGCTTTCTTCCACCTTCATTTCGATGCACTGGATAACGCCCACGAAGTTGCACGTCTGGAATCCCTTGTTCACCTGACCGATGAGGTCCTGAATATCGTCTTCCGAAGCCGTGAGCATTGAGGTATCCATGCTGATGCGCTTGAAGATGTCGGAGTGCTCGTTGTTGATGCGGCGGACGAATTCGCTGATTTTGTTCTCTTCCACGAAGTCGTGCAGTTCCTCGGCAAAGCGGATGTACTCCCAGTCCTCGGTAAACTTGGTCTTGAACTTGAAGGTATTCTCCTCGTCGAAGTGGCTGGTAAAGAGATTCACCTCCTTGCGCAGACGGTTTTGCAGCGTCATGTACTGGCTGTCCGTGCGGCCCAGTTCGTCAATCAGTTCCAGGCAGGTGCGCGGCGTGTGGATTTCCAGCGTGACGGGGTTCTCGGGATTGAAAATATCCCGATGCGGCTTGTACCAGTCGTAGGCCGAAATCTTGCTGTACGCCTCCAGGTTGGCCTGAAGCTGTGTCACTTCCTTCTCTGCCTGCTGCAGTTCCTTGTTCAGGGCATCAATCTGCTCCTGCAAACCCGAGGTTTCCCGGCGCAGGTTGTCCTTCTCCTGACTGAGCTGGCGTTTCTGTTCCTCCTGTTCACGCTTCCATTCCGGAATGTGGTCGATGAGGTCGCGCTTGTCCTTCTGGTACTCGATGAGCAGGGTGGCATGCTCCTTGATGAACTGCAGTTCCCGGTCGATATCGCGCAACTGACTGCTAATCTGTTGCAGACGTTCGGTGTCGGCCCCCTGCGAGTGCAGTTCCTGCTTCATCTGGCGCTCGTATTCGGCTTTCTCCGTGGCGATGCGCTGCTGTTCTTCCTTATCCTCCAGGCGGATGCTGCCGGCCTGTGTATCCTTCTCGTGCGCGATGTCCTGCTGCACTCGGTTCCATTCCTGCTTCAGCTGGTTCAGCTTCTCGCTCTTTTCGCGGTTCAGGTTGTTCAGTTTGCCGTCAATTTCCTTCAGTTCTGCGGCGATGCGTTGCTTTTCCTCTTCCAGTTTCTGGAGTTTGGCAGTACGTTCGGCTTCCGCCTTCTTCTTCCAGTCGTCCAGGTCGAGCATATCCTTCTGGTATTGCTGTTCCAGTTTTTCCAGTTCGTATTCTTGTACGGCTATCACGTCTTTCTGTTCCTTGATGCGCGGCTGGTATTTGGCTTTCAGCTGCTCTTCCAGGGTCTCTTTCTCCTGTTGCAGACGGAGGGTTTCAGCCTGGATTTCAGCCAGTCGCTTGATGCCCTTGTCATGTTCCGCCTGATAGTCATCGATGGAGCGGATGTGGCGCTCGATGTCCTGCAGGGAGATGGAGATGCCGTAGAACGACGTACCCTCGTCTACAATCTTCGGCGAGAGGTTGGTCTGCCAGAGGATGGACTCGTCGCACAGCTTACCGATGTTCTCTTCCCATCCCTTTTTGTGCTCCTTAAGCCAGCCTTGCAGGGTGCTCTTACTGTTTTTTAGGAAGGTCTCCAGTTCGTCCATACGCGGACGGAGTTGCAAGTGCTCGGCCTGCAACTGCATCAGTGCCTCGTCTTTCTCCTTCAGTCCCTTCTGCAACTCTTCTTCCCATTTCAGGGTAAGTTCCTTGATGATGAGCTGGGCGTTGTTGATGCGGTTCTTCTTGCTCATGTGCAGACCGGTGTACGACTGGATGCGGTGTTTCAGTTCCTCCTGTTCGGCTTCGAAGAAGGTCTCCTTGCGACACAGCTGCATCTGGTAGTCGAGGGCAGTCAGTTCGTTCTGCTTGCTGCTGCGCTCCGGATGCAGTTGCTGCGAGAGCTGTTCGTATTCCTGATAAAGCGTTTCGGTAGCCGCTTCGTGCTGACGGCGAGCTTCTTCGATGCGGGCATTGAACGTGTTGTTCAGTCCCTCAAGCTGCTTGATTTTGGCCTCGTGGATGCGGTTCCACTGCTCGTCGAGGCTCTGGATGAGCGACTTGTACTTGGTAGAGATTTCCGTGTAGTGCGAAGTAAGGATGCGCTGCTCTTCCTGCAATCCCTGCTGCTTGTTCTTCCACTCCTCCTTGCGGGCCGAACGCTCCATGATTTCTTCTATCTGGCGGCGGGCATATTCCTTTTCTTTCTGCTGTGCTTTTTGTAGTTCGTTGTTCAGGATGGCCAGTGCCTCCTGCATCTTGTCGCAGCGCTGGCGCGACTGTTCCTGTAACTCCTGACGATGATTCAGGAGGGCGGTACGTGCCTTCTCGGCCTGGTGCTTCTGTTCCTCGGCCTTGGGCAACTGGCTTTCGGTAAGGCGGTAGGTGGCGGCCAGTTCGCGGCAACCCTGCACCAGGGCAGTCTGCTGACGTGACACCTGTGCCGAGAGGGAGGTGATTTCTTTGGCCTGTTTCTGCGTTTCGCGTTTCTGGAACTCTTCGATGTCGCGCAGTCGGGTTTCGAAGTTCTTCAGGTGCTCCTTGTAGGTATTCAGGTCGATGGCGGTCTCGTCTTCGTTGATGGACGAAATGATGGTCTTCTTGATGAACTCCGCATCGAGCTTTGAGTTGAGGAGCACGTTCTGTATGGTACGCGGAATGTTCTGGTACTGCTTGCTCTCCATGAGCGAGTAGCGGCTCATTTCGGGGCCTGCCCCGTTGCCGTAGAGTATGTTACGGTATTCGTCGTAGGTATAGATGATGCGCGAGTAGTCCACTCCGTACTGGTCGAGGGCGGCACGGATACGGTCGTTGCCGCTGTAGGCTGTGCGGTTCTCGTCGACAAAGAACTCCATGCGGTAGGGCGAGTCGATGAAACGGTAGCACACGCGGCCCATCGACTTGAAGCTCAGGATGCAGAACGCTCCTTGTTCGGTGGTTACCTCGTAGATGATGTAGGAGTTGGAGTAGGGGAAGTAATATTCCGTGTAGCTTTGCTTCTCTACGGGGATGCCCAGCTTCTGGGTGTCGGCGTTGTAGAAAAACAGGATGGCGCGCAGCACGGTACTTTTTCCCACTCCCTGCGTGCCGATGAAGTGCACATTCCCGTCCAGGTAAATGTCGTCGGCATAGGGAATGTTGGCGCTGTTGATAAAGATGATTCTATTCAGATTTCTCATTGTCTTCCGTTTCAGTGTCGTCGTAAATTTGGATACTTTCAATCAGGCGTTCCAGGTAGTGCCAGGAACTCATCACCTTGTAGGTGTTGGTCTTCTCGTTCTCCAGTTCCAGAAATGACTCCTTGGTGAGCTGGCGAATCAGGTTGTCGAGCACGTCCTTGCGCACGTCCTTGTCGGAGAAATGCTTGCGCAGCCCGTCGAGCTTGTTTTGCAGCATCACGTTGATGTTGGCCTCCACCAGAATCTGTTCGGGCTGGAAGCGGAAACCTGCACCGAAAGTTTCGTCGTAGGTCTTGAACAGGTCGAGCACGTCAATCCAGTAGTAGGCACGCATGATTTTCTGTTCCAGTGTGGTACGCGGTTCCACGCGCGAGAAGTAAAAGTATTCGTTGCCCCGTTCCAGGGTGTAGCCGATTTGGGCGAAGTAGACCGAGAGCGCTTCAAAATGGTCATCTATCTGGTCGTACATGTCGCGCACGGCTTCGTTGCAGCTGTTCGAACTGATGAACTGTCCCTTCTGGAGACAGTCGAACAAGGCCGCAGTATTGTCAGGTATATGTATGTTCAGTTCCATAAGTCAAATGTATAGGGATGAATGGGTTACGAGTTAGCTGGATACACCTTGGCATATTCGTACTGGTGATACAGGCCAAATTCCTCGCTGATGCGGAGACGGTTTTCGTAGAGCGACACCATCTGGCAGAACAAGGTGGTGCGTTCCTGCTCGTCCACTTCGCGGGCGAAAGTGTAGTGCATCAGGTAGTGGAAGAGGTCTTCTTCCGGAGCCGACGCATCGTTCCAGCGGGCCTGTGCCTGCGCCTGGATGTAGTCGCTCAGGGTTTCTTCCAGGTCGATGACCTCCTGGTACATGGCCTGCGATTCCATGTCCTCCTCGCTGAAGGCACCCGCCTCGTTGCTGCGGATAATCTCGCGGTACTGTAGGTTGCGCAGCACTTTCAGGATGACCGGACGTGCCTCGTCGGTACTCAGGTAGGGCAGTGACAGCTTGAACGAAGACGGCACGCTGCCTTCCACCAGTACGGAATGTTCCCTTTCGAGTACTTCCGAAAGGTTGCTTCGCGAACGCAGTTCAAACTGGTCTTGCAGGTACTTCACCTTCCGGATTTTCTCTACAAGAATCACCTGGCTCTTAATTTGGTTCAGGTAGTTGATGATGTCTTGCTGGGCGCGGATGAGGCTGTGGGCCGAGAGCTGGAGTTCGCTACGCAGTTCCAGCAGGATGCGGTTCAGTTCCTCGTCGGTAGCCTGCTGGAAAAACCGCCGTTCCTCGTGCAGGATGAGGTTTTCGGTGGTATCAATCAGCTGCTGGATGTGAATCCGCTTCTTGTCCAGGTTTTCCAGTTTGGCAATCTTTATCTGGTAAGTCGGTTCGTGCTTGAACGCATTGTCGATGCTGCTCTGCAGGTTCATGATGTTGCGGATGGTGGTACGTGCAATCTTCTGGAAGGTAATCTTGATGTTGCGCACATAGCTCTCCTTGCGCGAGGCAATCTGCTCCTTCTCGTAGTAGTCCATCAGTTCGTGCAGGAAGGCAATGTTCTCGTCGATGATGGCCGTGTTGATTTCCTCGTTCGCTTCGAGGAGCAGTTCGAAAAAATCGAGGAAGCGGGCATCCAGTTCCACGAAGTTGCCGTTCTGGCGGATGACTTCTTTCTCTATGAGCAGTTTTAACCGGTTTTCATCGTCCTTGAGCAGTGCCAGTGCGTCGGAATAGCGGAAACTCAGCGTCTTTCGTTTCTCGAACATTTCCGTGAGCAGTCCCCTGGCCGCCACAATGGTATTGATAATTTCGTGAATCGATCGGAATATATACATAGTCTAGTTGAAAATTCGGGCAAAGTTATAATTTGCCTGCCAATTTTCCTAATGTTCCGAAGCGGTGATGATAGAAAAAAGTAAGAAATGGCAAATAAGAAAATCAGTTCTTCTTGAATAGGAGTTTTTCATTAATTCAGGTGTTTGATATTATAATCAAAAACAAATCACTAATTTTGCATCATGTACAAAAATTATATCAACGAAATATTGACTCCCAAAATAACTGAGCCGACAAAAGTCATAGACCTTTTTGCCGGTTGCGGTGGCTTGTCATTAGGTTTCGAAGCAGCAGGATATGAAACTATCGGATACGAATTAGATGAAGCAGCCGTCAATACCTATAATCGGAATTTAAAAGGGAGATGCCACTTGCAGAAGCTAGAAGTCGGTTTTGAATACCCACAAGCTGATATTGTAATCGGAGGTCCTCCATGCCAGCCATTTAGTGTTTTTGGTAATCAAAAAGGAATGGAAGATGCCAGAGACGGATTTCCAATTTTTATCGATGCAATCCAGCGGATACAACCTAAAGTATTTTTGTTCGAAAATGTAAGAAACCTTGCCTATTCTCACAGATGGTATTTTGATTTAATCAAGGATGCTTTAGGGAAACTGGGGTATATCATCGAATTCAAATGTCTAAATGCAGTACATTATGGTGTACCACAAAATCGGGAGAGAATGATTGTAGTAGGACACAAATCATCTTTTCATTATCCCGCAATACATAAAAATAAAGTTACGGTGGGAGAAGCTATCGGCGACCTGATTGATACGATTCAGGACGAAAGCAAGATTCTGACTCCTCGTCAAGATGAATACATAGCTGTATATGAAAAAAAATCAGCTTGTGTAAATCCCCGAGATTTGTATCCCGACAAACCTGCACGAACGCTGACTTGCCGTAATTTGGCCGGTTGTACAAGTGACATGCAAAGAGTAAGGTTGAAAGACGGCAGAAGACGAAGACTGGTTGTGCGGGAAGCGGCCAGGCTTCAAAGTTTTCCGGATTGGTTCGAGTTTGAAGGTACAGAAATTAAGCAATTCAACCAAATAGGGAATGCCGTACCGCCATTATTGGCATACCAACTGGCATTGCAGATAAAAGAAACATATTCTTTACCAGCAAAAAGTAAAGAAGAAATCAAAAACAAGACAATTCCTTTATCATTATTCGACTCAATATGAAGATAAAATTGAAAGAAAACAAGACTGAAGAGGTCGGAGTATTAATTTTTTCGATGCTGGACATTTTGGGAAAAGTCGGAATACCTTTAAATGGAACCGCAAGAAGGCTCGAAAGAATGGCCATGGCTTGTCTTGCGGTTGGTGATATAAGAACCAATTTTCAGGAGGCCAAATCTGCTGATGACGATTTTTTCTTGACATCACGAGAAATTATTGCTTATGAAAATGAGAACTATGGCGAGCATATATCTTCTGGTTCATATGATGACATTCGGCGCAAAGACTTAGAGTTGCCCGTTCAGGCTGAAGTGGTTGTCAAATCGTCTTCATTCGATACACAAGCGACCAATAATCCGAAGCGGGCTTATGCTTTGCATCCTTTGTTTGCTGATTTGGTTAAACATTACAATATGCCACAATGGGAGGAGAAATTAGAATCCTACTTAAATAAAATACAACTTTTTAAAGAAGAACTGGAGAGAAAGAGAGAACTCGAAAAGATTCCAGTAAGATTACCTTCTGGCATAGACCTCCAACTCTCTGTAGGAGAACATAATGTGCTTCAAAAATCAATTGTGGAAGATTTTCTGCCAAGATTCGGAATGGGAGCTGAAGTGCTGTATATAGGTGATACTTCCGACAAGTTTCTTTACATGAACCAAGATATGCTGAAACAAATCGGCTTCTTTACGTTAGAGCATGAAGAATTGCCAGATGTTGTAGCCTATTGCAAGGATAAGAATCTATTATTCCTGATAGAAGCTGTACATAGTACAGGACCCATGAGTGAAATACGTGTTCGGAAATTAAAGAAGCAACTGGAAAAATGTACAGCCGTTCCTATTTTTGTTACAGCATTTTTAGGTAAGAAGAGTTTCAGACGTTGGGCAATGGAAATTGCCTGGGAATCGGAAGTTTGGATAGCAGACAATCCTGAACACATGATTCACTTTAATGGATACAAATTCTTGGAAATTCATAAATAATTTATTTTTTTCTCCTTTTCTAAAATAGTATTACTCTTCGCTCACAGCAGCAAACACGGGGCGGAGCTGCTGGCTTTCGGTCTCGAAGCCGTACCAGTAGCAGCGGCCTTCTTCGGGAGCAGGAAGCTTGCACAGGCGGAGGTCGTCGCGGTACGTACCCGTGCACACTGTCCACGCTTCGGGCGGAGTGACGTGCTTTGTGCGTACCCGTTCGGCTGGCTCCTTCTTGAGTGACATGCCAGCTTCAATCCAGGCCCGGCTCATGGCGGTCAGGAAAAGAGGATAGTGCTCCTTGCAAAAATGGTAGAGCAGGATACCCCGTCGTTCCAGTCCCATGGGCTGGTCGATGACCCCGATTTGAATCAGGTGATCCAGGAAACGTGTCAGAAAGTCGGGCTCTTCCACAATCAGGCGGCGGGTGATTTCCTGCCAGGCCGGTGCGTTGTAGAATCCGTCGAGCAGACGTGATAGCTGGCGGGCTGTCTGTAACTCGTCGGGGGTGATTTCACGGGTTTGGAGCACTTCGTAGGGTGGAAGAGGAGAATAGCAGATGCCCAGTTCCTCGGCCCGGCGCCGCATCTCCGTGCCCGGCAGCAGTTTCAGGGATTCCAGCTGGATTTCTCCCGCACGGTATTCGGCCAGCGTGCGTACATCGTCGAAAATCTGTGAAAGGTGATACAGCGGCAGTCCTGCAATCAAGTCGGCGTGCGTTTCCATGTTGTCCAGCGCGCAGAGGTAACGCAGTCCCTCCAGTGCATCGGCCAGTTTGCCGGCTCTCCGGCTGACGGTAAGCACTTCTTCGTGCAGGCTCTGGATGCCTGCTTCCAGGTGAAGCAGTCCCTTAGGCATGGAAGCAAGTTCCTGTTTCAGTTCCTCCGAAAGCAAGGCCGGATGAATTTCCAGGTGGAAACGCATGTCGGGGAACTCGCGGAAGAGGTCGAACACTGATGATGTCGGGCAGACCCAAGCAGCCGAAGTATGCAAGAAATAAAAACATTCTTGTTATCGGCGGTTCCGGTTCCGGCAAGACTCGCTTTTTTGTGAAGCCGAACCTTATGTAGATGCACAGTTCCTATGTGGTCACTGATCCAAAAGGAACGGTGCTTGTAGAGTGTGGAAAAATGCTGTTAAAGAACGGGTACAAAGTCAAAGTTCTGAACACCATTAACTTTAAAAAATCAATGCACTACAATCCTTTCGCTTATATCCGGAGTGAAAAGGACATTTTGAAACTCGTAAACACAATTATCTTAAACACCAAAGGAGAGGGACAGCAATCCGGTGAAGATTTCTGGGTAAAGCCGAAAAGCTTTACTACACAGCCCTTATCGGATATATCTGGTATGAGTGTGTGGAGGAAGAACAGAATTTTACCACCCTGCTTGACATGATCAATGCCAGTGAAGCAAGGGAGGACGATGAGGAGTTTAAGAATCCTGTCGATTTGATGTTCGATGAGCTTGAGGAGAGAGAACCAGACCATTTCGCAGTAAAGCAGTATAAAAAGTACAAGCTGGCTGCGGGCAAGACAGCTAAAAGTATCTTGATTAGTTGTGGTGCAAGATTAGCACCATTTGACATTAAGGACACCAGCGCGCAGCACGCCGCCCCTGCTCCCAGTTTTTTCAGGCTCGTC
>OKRY01002632.1_pt1 | contig 13864 bp, 17 predicted proteins | sample 1601121 | NCBI WGS metagenome assembly OKRY01 (sample SAMEA3541546, study PRJEB24748) | human gut metagenome | biome: human gut; feature: human-associated habitat; material: faeces | place: China | collected 2012
TAAAGGCATAAGCGCATAAGCTAAAAAGGCTGGCCCCCGCACGCAGCGGGGGCCAGCCTTTTGTTCAGAGGGCGGTGGGTAAGAAGAAGTGTTTGCCGTGCAAAATACGATGCCCCCTTGAGGGCGCTATGGAGGGGGATACGCTCCTCCCCTGTCCGGACGTATCTCCGCTCCGGCAACGCTGCATGGTAGCGACCGACGATGCGTCTATTTTCCCCTTCTGTCAGGGCAACAAAGAGGCTCTCGCCTATGGGCAAGAGCCTCTTTGTTGTCATTTGGATGACATTTTCCGGGTCTGCAAAGGGGCAGAAAGGGACACGGGGTGCTTCCGTGTCCCTTCCCTTATGGCATTTTCTGCGCCCGTCAGTCCTTATGGCACTGGCCGTGCATGGCGCAGTGGGCGCATCCGGCCCCGCAGGAGGACTTCCCCTGTTTCTTCTGCCGGATCAGGCTCCGGACGATCAACGCTACGATGACGATCAGTCCCATACAAATCAAAATGGTGCCTACATTCTCGTTGATCCATTGCAGCATGGAAACTCACTCCTTTTCAAAAATACTTGGAAAATGTTGGAACACCGGCCCGATAGGGCGGCGTGGGTCCCGTCTCCCGAAGGAGACGGAACCGCTGGCCTTGCGTACCGATGTGAAAAGATGGATCGGCTGCTTACACCTTGGCGCTGAGCTTGGTGGCCTCCTTGTAGGGGCGGACCAGCATATAGATGATCATGGCCAGCGCAGCCAGAGCAGCGATCAGGCCGATGATGTTCAGGCTGCCGGTAAAAGCGTTGCCGAACTGGTTGATCATCAGGGCGACGAGGTAAGCAAAGCCGCACTGATAGCCGATGGCGAACCATGTCCACTTGGAGTTGTTCATCTCACGCTTGATCGCGCCGATGGCCGCAAAGCACGGAGCGCACAGCAGGTTGAACACCAGGAAGGAATAGCCGGTGATGCCGGTGAAGGCCGCCGCGATGTTCTGATACACGGTCATATCACCGCCGCCGTAGAGGATGCCGAGCGTGCCGACGATGTTCTCCTTGGCGACAAGGCCGGTGATGGAGGCCACGGTGGCCTGCCAGTTGCCCCAGCCGAGCGGGATGAAGATCCAGGCGATCAGGCTGCCGATCTTGGCAAGGATGGAGGAGTCGATCTGATCCTCAGAGAGCATCTGGAAGGTGCCGTCGACCCAGCCGAAGTAAGTGGTGAACCACACGAAGATGGTGGAAAGCAGGATGATGGTACCGGCCTTCTTGATGAAGGACCAGCCGCGCTCCCACATGGAGCGGAGCACGTTGCCGAGAGTCGGCCAGTGGTAGGCAGGCAGCTCCATGACGAACGGAGCGGGATCACCGGAGAACATCTTGGTCTTCTTCAGCATGATGCCGGAGACGATGATGGCGGCCATGCCGATGAAGTAAGCGGAGGTGGAGACCCATGCGCTGCCGCCGAAGATGGCGCCTGCGATCATGGCGATGAAGGGGACCTTGGCGCCGCAGGGGATGAACGTGGTGGTCATAATGGTCATACGACGATCACGCTCATTCTCGATGGTACGGGAGGCCATGATGCCGGGTACGCCGCAGCCCACGCCGATGAGCATGGGGATGAAGGACTTACCGGACAGGCCGAACTTGCGGAACACACGGTCCAGAACGAAGGCGATACGGGCCATATAGCCGCAGGCCTCCAGGAAGGCCAGCATCAGGAACAGCACCAGCATCTGGGGAACGAAGCCCAGCACGGCGCCGACACCGGCCACGATACCGTCAAGGATCAGGCCGCTGAGCCAATCGGCTGCGCCGGCAGACTCCAGACCGCTCTCCACCAGAACAGGCACGCCGGGGACCCACACGCCGTAGTCGGCGGGATCGGGGGCGTCAAAGCCGTTCTTGTTGAGGTAGGCCACGGCATCCACATAGGTGACACCCACGGTGCTTTTCTTGTCGGCACCCTCAGGGATGGCATCGTAGTAGGCGGTCATGGTGTTGATGGCCAGCGTCTCCTCATCCTCCACGTCCACGGTGGCGGTGGCGTTGCTGCTGGCGGTGAAGCCGTTCATCTGAGCGGTGACGGCAGAGGGATCAAAGTCATCGGCCTCGGGATCGATCTCGATGCCTAGGAAGGCCTCCACAGCCTGCAGGGATGCGGTGTACTCGTCGTTGACCTCGTTATAGGCCTTGGAGCCGATACCCAGCAGGTGCCAGCCGTCGCCGAACAGGCCGTCGTTTGCCCAGTCGGTCGCGGGCGCGCCCACGCCGACCATAGCGACCCAGTACACAAGGAACATCACGACCGCGAAGATGGGCAGGCCCAGCCAGCGGTTGGTGACGACCTTATCGATCTTATCGGAGGTGGAGAGCTTTTCCGTGCTCTTTTTCTTGTAGCAGCCCTTGATGAGCTGTGCGATGTAGATGTAGCGCTCGTTGGTGATGATGCTCTCGGCGTCGTCGTCGAGCTCGGTCTCCGCCGCCTTGATATCCTCTTCGATGTGGTTCATCGTCTCGGTGGGGATGCTGAGCTTTGCGAGCACCTTGTCGTCGCGCTCAAAGATTTTGATTGCGTACCAGCGCTGCTGCTCTTCCGGCATGGAGTGCACGGCCGCCTCTTCGATGTGGGCGATGGCGTGCTCGACAGGGCCGGAGAAGGTGTGCATCGGGACGGTCTTGGTGCCCTTGGCGGCGCGGATAGCAGCCTCGGCAGCGTCCATGACGCCGTCGCCCTTGAGTGCGGAGATCTCGATGATCTCGCAGCCAAGCTCACGGGAGAGCTCCTTGACGTTGATCTCATCACCGTTCTTGCGGACGATATCCATCATGTTGATGGCGATGACCACGGGGATGCCGAGCTCAGTGAGCTGGGTGGTGAGATACAGGTTACGCTCGAGGTTCGTGCCGTCGATGATGTTCAGGATCGCGTCGGGACGCTCACCGATCAGGTAGTTACGGGCGACGACTTCCTCCAGCGTGTACGGGGACAGGGAGTAAATACCGGGAAGGTCCATGATGACCACGTCATCGTGCTTTTTGAGCTTACCTTCCTTCTTTTCCACGGTGACGCCGGGCCAGTTACCGACGAACTGGTTCGAACCGGTCAGCGCATTAAACAGCGTCGTCTTACCGCAGTTGGGGTTGCCCGCGAGGGCAATTTTGATCTGCTTTTCCATCTTTCTTACTGCTCCTTCTTGTTAAGTTTCCTTAACTTATGTAGAAATAAATTATTCAACTTCGATCATTTCGGTGTCCGCCTTACGCAGCGACAGCTCGTAGCCGCGCACGGTGACCTCCATCGGGTCGCCCAGGGGCGCGACCTTGCGCACGAACACCTCAGTGCCCTTGGTGATGCCCATATCCATGATACGGCGCTTGACGGGGCCCTCGCCATGGAGCTTGACGACTTTGACGGTCTCGCCGATCTTGACTTCACGCAGTGTTTTCATAATCTCTCTCCTTTTATTTGAAAAATTGCTCAAACCATGATTTTTCTTGCCATTTCTTCACTGATGGCAACGCGGGCTTCCTTGACCTTGACGATCACGTTCCCGCCGAGCGACGACACGATACTCACCGTGCCCCCGGCCACAAAGCCGAGATCTTCGAGATGCTTTTTGACTTCAGCACTCCCGCCGACTTTGAGGATAGTATTTTCTTCTCCGGCATTCGCCAGTGTAAGCGGCATCATTACTTATCCCTCCGCATGCTGTTGGTCTGGCACTTTTCTGCCCGCGGCGATCCGCAATTCGCCGGCGCAAAGTTAGTGTCGTTTAACTTTCGCCCGTAAGTTTAATCTCTCTAACCTATTTTGTCAAGAGGTTTTGTGAACATTTTTTTAATGCTTGCATTTTTTGTTAGAGCATGTTAACCTATTATCGTACTTTATTGCGAAGTTGGTGAAACCGCACATGAAAATCCAAAAGGCATCTGAAGATTATCTCGAATCCATGCTGATGATGAAAGAGCAGCACGGCTATATCCGTTCGATCGACGTGGCCGACCATCTGGGCGTGACGAAGCCCAGCGTCACCTACGCGACCAAGCGCCTGCGCGAAAACGGATATATCGAGATGGACCGCGACGGCCTCATCACGCTGACAGACCGCGGCATGGCGATCGCAGCAAAGATGCTCGACCGCCACCACACGCTCACAAAATTTCTCATCGCCCTCGGCGTGGACGAAAAGACCGCTGAGGAGGATGCGTGCAAGATCGAGCACGACATCAGCCAGCAGACATACGACGCGATCTGCGAGCACGCAAGGCTGCACCTTTGAATGCAGGATCAACGGCCCCGTACCGAAAAGGTGCGGGGCCGTTTTCTTATATTTATCATATAATTTTGTCGATATCTTCCCTTTTTCTCCCGCCGCGCAGGAACAAATCCTCCGGTTTTTCCGTCAAAAAGGAAAAATAAAAAAATTTTACGGTTTCGTGAAGCATTTTGCCGGAAATTGCGTCTATTCAAGTAGAAACACTTTTTCACGAGGAAAGGAGGCGCTGCACGATGGAAGACGCGCAGATCATCGAGCTGTTTTTTGCGCGCTCGGAGGATGCCATCAGCGAGCTGGACAAGAAATACGGCAAGCTCTGCCACAAGCTCGCGGACAACATCCTTGCAAGCGCGCAGGATGCGGAGGAGTGCGTGAACGATGCCTATTTGAGCACCTGGAACGCGATCCCGCCGCAGCGTCCGGAATCGCTTCCGGCGTTTGTCGGCACGCTCGTCCGCCGCTGTTCGATCACGCGCTATCGTGCCAACACGGCAATGAAACGAAACAGCCATTACGATATGTGCATGGAGGAGCTTGAAACGTTCCTCGCTTCGCCCCAGCAGGCGATGGAGGAGCACTATGCGGCCAGAGAGCTCGCCGCCGCGATCGAGCGCTTTCTTGACACGCAGAGCAAGGAAAACCGTGTGCTCTTCATGCGCCGCTACTGGTACGCCGACAGCTTTGCCGAGATCGGCAAGCTCCTCGGCATCACCGAGGGCAACGCCCGATTGCGCCTGACGCGTATGCGCAAGCAGCTCAAGACCTATCTGACCGAACAGGAGGTGCTGGCATGACACCCGAGCTTTTTTCCGACGCCATGAACGAGATCGGCGCGAAATACGTCGAAGAGGCCCTGACCTACAAGCGCCCCGCGCAGCGGAGCTTCTGGAGCAAGCTCGCCAAGCGCGCGGCCATGGTCGCTCTGGTCGCTCTGCTCGCGCTCAGCGGCTTTGCCGCCGCCAGTCCCGCCGCGCGGGCCGCTATGATCCACTGGGTGGAAACGTGGACGGGCTCGCAGGTCTCCTATGAATACGCGGGCGACGCCCCCACCGGCGAGCTGCCGTTCTACGCGATCACCGCCCTGCCGGATGGCTACACGCTGGACGAGGAAATGAGCTATGAAGACTCCGGCTTCCGCCAGCTCTGCTATCAAAGCGGCAACGACCTCATCCTTTTCAGCTATATCTACATGCAGGACGATTCGTTCAGCTATTACGACATGGGCGAGGACACCGAAATTTCCGAGGTCACCGTCAACGGCTGCAAGGGCAAGTTTTTCCTTGCGAGCGATGAATCGCTGTGGAGCACGCTCGAGTGGATCGACGAGGAGAGCAATCTCCACTTCTCGCTCGATGCCAGCGGCGATGAAGCCGTCCTGCGCGCTCTGGCCGAGAGCGTGGCGGTCACGGAGAAGACCGTCGATCTTTCCGACGACGATGAAGACGAGAATATTCTCACCCTTGATGACATAGAGGGGGAAAAGCTCCCCGACGAGGAGGCGAAACCGTGAACGATTATCTTGTGTGGGTGGATACCTCCACTAAAATCGCCTCGTTCCATGAGGTCGAGGCAAGCGACCTGCTGCACTTTGAGCAGTACGAAAACTTTATGAACTACCTTGCCTCCCTTACCGCGCAGGGATACCGCTTCCAGTGAGCGTGACCGTATTTCAAATTGAGAGAAAAATAAAAAGCGAGAGAACAAGAGAGGAGAACCGCCATGATGGAAAATAATTCGACACCAAGCCCTGACCCCGTCCCCGAAGCCTCCCCCATTGCCGTTCCCGTCCCCGCAGAAAGCGCTGTCACTCCCCCGCCCGCGCCGCCGGTCATCCCCCTGCGCGAGAGGCCAAACGCGCCGCTGCTGCACAAGGGATTCCAGAACCTCTTCCGCCTCGGCATCGCCAATATCGTCATCAATCTTTTGAACAACACCTTTAAGCTCGGCGACAAGATCCCGTCGCTCGGCGTTGTACTGAGTGTGGTGTCGCTCGCGGTCAGCGTTCTCGCGCTCGTTGTGCTCTGGAAGCTGAGCGCGGCCGTCCCCCGCTTCCGCAAGGCCGTGTACTTTAATCTTCTGCCGCTGATCGCGCTGCCGTTCGTTGCGCTTCTCGATGCGCCAAGCGTACAGGAGTGGATAACGGCATCGGACGTCTCCGCGATTCTGGTCGTTCTGATCATTCTGCTGGGATTGATCTTCCTGTTTGCCACACTTGCGGCGTACCACCAGCTCACCGCCTGCGCCGAAGCATTCGACGGCGCGGATGACGAGATGGCCGCCAAATGGCGCAAGCTCTGCACCTGGCAGGTCGTGATCATCGGCTGCTTCGGTGCATTCCTTACCCTGCTCCTGCTTTTGGGTCTGTCATCTGCTTCCTTCTTCTACTTCTACAACGGCGGCATGATCGTCCTGCTCCTGTTCATTCTCGCCATTGCCATCGCTCTGGGCGTGGTCGAGATCATAGAGCTCGTGTACCTCAACCGCAGCGCCAAGCTGTACGAGTAAACGTCAACCATCACAAAACGGAAAGGAGTATGTTATGTCTACCATCAACAAGACTTTTCTGCGCATCCTGCTTGCCATCGCCTGCTGCATCGCGCTCGCGTTCAGTCTGCTGCCGCAGGCCGATGCCGCAATGCGCGCCGACGTCGTCACCGGCAAGGTGACGCTCAACGGGCAGGTCATCGACAACAAAAACGCCAAGTATCCCCTGCTGTCCTACAGCAACATCACTTACTTTCCCATGACCTATCACCTCAGCCGCTTCATGGGCGTGGAGACCGACTGGAACAATGCATCTAAGTCGCTCAATATCACCGCCGGCGGCGCGCAGAGCGCTTACGTTGCCGAACCCGGCAAAGCGCCCAGAGGCAGCGTCTCCGTCACGCTGCCAAGCTACCGGATCAGCGTCAACGGCGCGCTGATCGACAACAAGGAGGCGACCTATCCGATCTTCAATTACAACGGCGTAACGTACTTCCCGCTCACGTTCCGCTACGCGTACGAGTCCTTTGGTTGGGGCTACCAGTGGGACGCGGAGAACGGACTGCGCATCGACACGACCTCTGCCCCCGCCCGCGTGCCGACCGAGCCGAACACCGGAAACGCCGCGCTCGACAAGGCACTCACGATCCTCAACAGCAAATACGCCACGGGCGGCAAATACCACGGCATGCTTGAAGGCGGCGGCAAGAAGACGGGTTTCGACGCCGCGCTCGACGTCAGCAGCACACCGGATGTCACCACCGTGAAATTTACTGCCGAGCCGTTCCCGTTCTTTGATAACGGTGTCAGTTATTTTGCAAATTACTATGCTGTCAAGGGCGGTTTTGCAAGCGATGAACAGATCAGCATCTCCGGCAACAGCCCGGAACTAGGTGATGTTGGCTATCCGATTTATGCCGAGGTGGCTGTATGGGCGGAGAATAGCTACATCGGCAAATGCTTCCTTGACTGCCAGTTCGCAGGTGCGCGCAGCAAGCATATCACGGACGCAAAGCGTGTGTCCTCGTCGGGTAGCACGGAAACATGGGAGCTGGCAGTCGCGTTTGCAAGCGATGGCTTTACCGGCTACACCGCCGAGCTCAGCATCGACACGGTGAAAAGCATCGTAACGCAGATCGTGATCCGCACCGCAAACTATACGCTGACGATGACGCCCGCGTAACGGGGTTCCCCTCCCCGCCGCGGCGCAAAAAAGAAGGACTTCACGCAATGCGTGAAGTCCTTCTTTTTATCTCTTTTCAGTTTGCGAGGTACTTTTCGCGTTCGCCTTCCGGCACGAGCGCGCCGCCCGTCGCCCAGACGATGTGCGCGGCATTCTCCCAGTGCGCGCCAAGGCCGCTGCTTTCGAGATAATCCGTCATCTTGGACAGCTCCACCGCACCGGCAAAGCCCGCGCAGGCGGACGGCTCGACAAAAAGTCTCTCCGTCTCGTGCAGGGCGTGAAGGTCTGTGAACAGATGCTCGTCCGACACCGTGAAACCGCCGCTAACGATCGCCTTGACCGTCTCCCCCACGAAGCCCGAAGGGCGGCTGACGGCGAGTCCGTCCGCCGCGGTGCGGCCCGTCAGGCCGATATCCTGCACGCAGATCGCATTCTGCAAGCCGCTGGCGAGGCCGAGCAGCATGCACGGCGCTTCCACCGGCTCAGCGAAGTAGACGTGTGCCGCGTCGCCGAACTCCTGCTTCAAGCCAAAGCAGATACCGCCCGGCGCGCCGCCGACGCCGCAGGGAATGTAAACGAGCAGCGGGTGCTCGTCGTCCACCGTGACGTCCTGCTCGGCGAGCTGCGCCTTGAGCCGCCGCGCAGCCACAGCGTAGCCGAGGAAGAGGTCGACAGAGTTTTCATCGTCGACAAAATAGCTTCTCGGGTCCTCCGCCGCGCGCTCGCGGCCCTTCTGCACGGCGTAGGAGTAGTCCGCGCCGTATTCGAGCACCGTCACGCCCTTTGCGCGCAGCAGATCCTTTTTCCACTGCCGCGCGTCCGCGCTCATGTGGACCGTGACCCTGTAGCCGAGCGCCGCGCCCATGATGCCGATGCTCAGCCCCAGATTGCCCGTCGAACCGACGTGCAGCTCATACTGCGAGAAAAAGTTGCGGAACGCGCGCGTGGCAAACACGCTGTAATCATCGCGCATCTCGACTATCCCCTCGATTCCCAACTTCCGCTTGAAATCTTTGCGGTTCTTCATTCCGATTTCCCGACGGCGCGAATTGCCGTCGTACTTCACCGGGAACCCGACCTCAACAATGCGGTCGAAGACACGTCCCCACGGGTCATCTGCCGTGGCGTTCAGGATTCTCTCGCGAAAGTCGAAGTTCGTCGTTATCACCATCGGTTTCCCCGCCTTGTAGCGCCCGTCGATAACGTCGTAGACGTGCTCCATGACGTACTCGGTGGAGCGCTGGGCACCGAGGTCTTCAAGGATGAGGAGGTCTGGGGCGAGGATTCTCTCAAGGTTCCCGGAACGCTTCTCGAAGGAGGATTCCATCAGGTTCACGACCTGCTTGATATCGGTCACGAGACAGGAGAACCCGCGCTCGATGACGGCGTTCGCGATGCAGGACGCATGGAAGCTCTTGCCCGTGCCGCGCTTCCCGTACAGGACAAGCCCCTCCGGGTCTTTCGGGTCGAAGGTCGCGGCAAACGCCTTGCAGACGGTGCTCTGAGCCGCGTTCCTGCCGTCATCGGCATCGAAGGTGCAGAAGGCGTACCTGCCGGATGAGGGGAAGCACTGCTTCCTTAGCCGTTCCGTCCTGCGCCTTTTCTCCGCCCGCTCGGCTTCCTCGCGCTGCCTATCCGCTTCCTCCCTCTGGCAACGGCACATGGTCGGGACAAGGTGCGGCTCCTTGAAGATTCCGCCCGCCGGGAACATCCGCTCGCGTGGCTCCCCGCATTTCCCGCATATGAGGATGCCGTCTGCGTCGCGATAGTCCTCAACCGGCTTTCGTCCGTCCTGCTCCTTGGTTTTCGTTCCGTTCTCGTTCATTTACCTCGTCCTTTCTGCGTCACCCTGTCTGAGAGCCTGTCTACGGGACTTTGTAGTCTTGTTCGGTCGGTTACTGCCACATGACATTTAACGTGTCATAGGCAGGCTCTCAGACATTCTCAGGGGCATTTCTAGTACATATTCTCGTCGATATATCCCTGAGCCGTCTCCCGGTCACAACCCCATTTCGCCATAACCTCCTCGACGGAGGGGATTTTCACGACCGCATTGGCCTTCGGTTCCGTGCGTGCGAGAGGGGTCGCAGCCTTCGGGTGTTCGTTCCTGTCCCAGACTGCGGCGAGTTTCTTCCAGTCATCGACGGGCTTGCTGGAGTTCGTGCGCCAGCCGCGCCCCTCGTTCACGTCGAAGAAACGGTCGGGGTCAACTGCGAATCCCATCTTTGCGAAGTGCGAGCGTACTTCCTCCCTTGTCGGGATTCCAGAATCTGTTGCTCCCTCCCCATCAGCTATAGCTGTAGATGTAGATGTATTCTTATATCTATCATCTATATTCTTAGGGCGTGACAGATTTTGTACATCGCCATTTTCGGCTTGTTCAGCCGTGCTACCTGCGGTTTCATTGGTATGTGGCGTGCTCTCTATCTTTTTAAATAATGTATTGTTTGTTGGCGTGTACAGATTGTTGTACATTTCCGTGTACAGCTGTACGTCCATTTGTACACCATTTTGTACAGTGTACATTTGTACATTCTGTACACTGCCTTCCGCCTTCTGTACACCGCTTTCTTCCGGGATGGCAGGAGCGGGAAGCATGGCTGGGAGTTCTGAAAGGTATTTGTTGATAGTCACACGGCTAAGACCGGTGGCCTTGCTCATCTCGGTTTTCGTGGCGCTTGGGTGGGCGGTAAGGAAAGCGACAAGTTTCTCACGCTTCTTCTCGGAAGCTGACTTCCCACCGCTCTTTCTTGCACGCTCCTTGGCTTTGCGGCTCCGGTTTCCCTCGCGCATCGCGTCGATTGCCGGGGCGTTCTGGTTGAACTCCCAGTCCGCGATGGCGTAGATGCCATCCTCGCAGATGACAAGGCCGAGCTGCACGAGCGGCTGCACGCATTGCCGAAAGGCGGGAACGGTCTTCTTAGTGACCGCAGCAAGCATCTCGTCGGTGTAGGGAACGCTTTCGTGGAGAAGGAGCTTCCCGGCGCAGCCGCATTTCACCGCAAGCGATTGTAGACGGGCGAAGACGGTGTAGATGGAGTCCGCATTGTCCATCGCGTCGATGAGTAGGGCTTCCTGCGTGTCGAAGAACTCGCTGTAGTCCCTGCGCCACGCTCCTCGGAGCTTCATCGGTACACCTCCGGGGTCTTCTTATCGCGTTCGGCTTCGGAGTAGGCGAGATGGTCGAAGGGTGGGAACCTCGCGACAACCGCGAGGGCATGAGTGTACTTGGCGTGATTCGCCCGGTAGCCGAAGGAGGAGAGCATATCCATGACTTCGGTATCCGTGAACGTGCCGTCATCGGTCACGATGGTGAACGTGCCGTCATCATTTTTCGTGACCGTCCGCGTGTGGATTTTAGCCAGGGCGAGGACGAGTACGGTTGCGGAATCCCCATTCGGCTCATGGTCGATGAGCGTCATCTCAGGTGTCTCGTAGAAGTTCAAGGGGATGTAGTAGTAGTAGCTGCTGAAATCCATGGTGCTCCTTTCTGCTTGCAATCTGTGATTATGTTTTACTATATCTGTCCTGTTTTGTGGACTTTTCCAGCCAGATTTCATGCTTCTTTCACAATTAGACACGCGTTTTCAGATGGTTCTGCCAGATTCGCGTCCCGTGCGACGGTGCGCTGTGCTACAGTAGCGAAAGTCCTTTCTGCCTGTTGCTTTTATCTCGGAGTGCGGGCAGGAGAAAAGGGAGCCTGTGATTTCGGTCACACGGCTCCCTTTTCTGTTACCAGTCGGAGTTTTCGCTATCCGGTTCCGCTGCCTGCAACCCACCATCAGCGACAGGCTCCGTCTTAGCCGTTTTCTTTTTGCGTGCATCGAGACGCGCCTTGGCATCCTCCGGGGTACTTCCGTGGGCGGTGAGCATGTCGCTCACCTCGTCTGCATGGCTCGCAAGGAATCGGTCGAGTGCGTCGAGGTCGAGTTCCTGCCAAGCGCAACCGACGGCGGAGAGCACACTTTCACCAGCGGAATGGGTGACCAGAGAGCGCCACTTCCGGTTCCGCTCGCGAATCTTCTTTTCAAGTTCCTTTTTCTTCGCTTCGAGTTTGGCGAGTTCCGCCTTCTGTTTCTCGATACGCTCCTCGAAATCTTGAATGGTAGCCATGGTTCTTCCTTCCTACTTGACGGCATCCCTGAACAGATTGTGCCATAACGCGCGGAGGATGGTAAGATTCCGACAGGGCGCGGTGCCGGAACAGGGGCGAAGGCATCGCGTCCTGATTTTACGAAGAAAAAGAAAGGAATGGGGCAGATGTATTCCAAGGAGTCAGGGAAAGACCAGATGCTGATGACGATGGAGCGTGAGCTTACAAGCGGGCAGAAGGCAGGTTTCTTCTTCCTCGGATTCCTCGGCGGCATCGCCGGGATTCTCGCCGCATCCCTGATGAACATCAACGCGCCGTACCGACCGGAGGGAACGAAGATGGCGGCATTCGGATTTGCGACGGGCTTCGTTCTCGGCATTCTTATTGCGCTTGTTGGCTGTGTAGGCTCCATCACGCTCCTTGGTGCCAGATAGAGGTGCAAGGAATCGAAGGTCTTCCTCAATCAGCGTTAGCGGAAACGAGAAGGGGCATCCTATGCGGGAGCCCTTTTTTTCTCCGCATTGTTATGATGGTTTTATGGTTTGCCGTATTTGTGGTTTGGTGGTCTGCTATATTTATTATTAGCTAGTCAGAAGGGAGCGAAAATGCAGGCAGTGGTTTGTGAAGGCAAAGGAACAGACATGGACGGATACACGCTTTCCATCAGTCGTTGCAGTGGCGGTGACGGGGTGGAAGAGAGCTTCAAGGCGAAGATAAAGCGTCGAGAAGCTGCGCTTGATGCCTTTGCCGTTGCAGAAGCGTACTGCAAGGGGATTGGGATGGTCTCAAGATGTGAGCGGGAGGGATTTGACGGCTTCATCATCGAGCTGCGCTCCGATGCGGAGGATGAGACCATCCGTCTCGTCAGGCTTGTGGCCGACAGCGAGGAGGGCATCATGGATGATGTTTTCCGCTTGGAATACGGCAGTTGCGAGTTCAAGATTTAGGCAAGATATCGGCAAGTTCATTCATGCTTTTATATGCAGGATATAAGGAGTGTACGGTTCGCCTGTTTGCTGGTATGCCAGTCTGCTATATTCATAGACAGCAAGAGGGACGGCAACCGAGCTGCCCCATGGCAGGAAGGACGAACATGAAGGACAAGAAGTTAGAGGAAGCCATTGACTATGTTTGCTCTTGTTGTCCCTATATCTTTAGCAGCAGCGTTGAATGGGACAAGTCGAATCCGGCATTTGCGGGCTGGCGCGACTCTGCTACCAAGTATTGCGACCGGTGCATGGTTCGCAAGATGACAGACTTTTACAATGCGCTAGACGAGCATGGGTTCTCAGAAGGTATGCCGGAGTATCAGGCGATTGTGAACTATTAGGGCAGAGGAACCACGGGGCATCCGAGAGGGTGCCCTTTTTCTTCGCTTTTATATGCAGGATGTATGGAGTGTACGGTTCACCTGCTTGCTGGTATGCCGTTCTGCTATATTTATAGACAGCAAAAGGGGCGGCAACCGAGCCGCCCCATGGCAGGAAGGAAAAACCATGAGCACACCGTCCGTCACCATCCTCAAGAACCTTGTCCTCAACTGGAAGAGCAATCAGATGGAAGAGGAGACCATCGCCACGTTCTATCGCCACTGGGACGGTTATCCCAGCTGCCATGCCATTGATATTGCCAACTCGCTCGTTGTGGCATCGCGAACCAAGCCTGAACATATCGACTTTTCGGGAGCGAGCGTGGAGAGGGACATTCTCAATAACCGAAACTGGTGCCAGCATTTCCTCAAGGCGATGTGCATGGCGGATGCCGATATCGAGTTCATCGGAGTCATTATTTTGGTGATTCTGCTTGTAGCGGCGGTAGCAGCGGTGACACTGTTGAT
>OKRY01002634.1_pt1 | contig 13841 bp, 15 predicted proteins | sample 1601121 | NCBI WGS metagenome assembly OKRY01 (sample SAMEA3541546, study PRJEB24748) | human gut metagenome | biome: human gut; feature: human-associated habitat; material: faeces | place: China | collected 2012
TGATTATCGAAACAGAAGCGTTCTCCCGCTTCGACAATCCCAGAAAGTTCTGCTGAACTGACAAAGGTTGCCAGAGGACGTTTGAACGGAGACGGACCACAGACAAAAGAAGGAAGCATTCCAAAACCATATTATGTGATCTTTTTATCTGATGCATCTTTGTTAAACGGAGAACTTTTTGCAAAATATGTCTTTGGACGTGAGACGGTATGTGGCATTACTACGGTGCTTTTGGCACAGAGCAATGATGATCTTCCGAATGAATGTGAATTTATTATTGAAAACACACCGGAATTTTGCGGAATGTATCATGTGAATGAATCAAAGAGCAGCCGTATGCAGATACAGTTTGATCCGATCGTTCCGATGAAATTAGAATGGTTTGCACGTAAGATCTCTGCATTGAAAGTCGTGGAGATGGAAGATGGCGGCGAAGTTCCGAATTCGATCACGTTTTTTGAAATGCTTCATATCGACCGCATTGAAGAATATCCTGTTTTGAAGCAATGGGCAAAGAGCCGTACCTATGAAAATATTAAAGGACAGCTCGGTGAAAAAGTGGGTGGTGCACCATGTTACTTAGATGTACATGAGAAATACCACGGACCACATGGTCTGGTAGCCGGTACAACAGGTTCCGGAAAGAGTGAGACCTTGCAAACATATATTTTATCGCTGGCAGTCAATTACAGCCCGGACGATATCGGTTTCTTCATTATTGATTATAAGGGTGGCGGAATGGCAAACTTATTTGACGGACTGCCACATATGATCGGATCAATATCGAACTTATCCGGTAATCAGGTCAAAAGAGCGATGATATCGATCAAGAGCGAGAACAGAAGAAGACAAAGGGTATTCTCGGAGAATGGTGTTAATAATATCAATCTGTATACAAAACTGTATAAAAACGGAGAAGCAAAAGAACCGATCCCGCATTTGTTTATTATCATAGATGAGTTTGCGGAATTAAAGAGAGAAGAACCGGACTTTATGCGTGAACTGATCAGTGTTGCACAGGTCGGACGAAGTCTTGGTGTACATCTGATCTTAGCTACACAGAAGCCGAGTGGTACCGTAGATGATAACATTTGGAGTAACTCGAAGTTCAGGCTTTGTCTTCGTGTACAGGATCAGCAGGATAGTAAAGATATGCTTCATAAACCGGATGCGGCATATCTGACACAGCCGGGACGTGGTTATCTGCAGGTAGGCAGTGATGAAGTGTATGAGCTGTTCCAGTCCGGATTTAGCGGAGCTGTCTTTGATGAGAATATGGCAGTTGGCAATAAGGAGATCGCAAAACTTCTTACACTATCCGGCAAAGTTGACATGACAGGAAACAGTATTAAAAGGCTTCTTAAGAAACGTTCTGATGTCATCTGGATCGAAAAGCTTTGTACTTTGATGCAGAACATAGAAGCGATGCAGGGACGACAGCTTGCTGCGATCACAAACGTAGAGCAAAAGGCAGCTTACTATGCCGACAGCTTATATGATGAGTTTGAAGAGCAGGAGATGGAATATGCCAGAAGCGAGTATAACACAAACCGCTTAAAAGATTTTGTCAAAGTATATCTGAAAGCACTCACAATAGAAAGCAAAGTCTCATTAGCAGAAAAGATTCTTGCAATTGCCAAAAAGAAAAATATCCGTCTGCCACAGGCAAAAGAAAAGACTCAGCTTGATGTTGTTAAAGACTATTTAGCAAAACTTGCACAGGAGAATAATTATAATCATAAGATCATGCTTTGGATGCCTGTGTTAAAAGAAAATATTTATCTGGAAGATTTCGACGAATATCTGATGCAGAGTTATCAATGGGGCGAATGGCCAAAAGACATTGAGAAAGGCAATTTAAAGATCTTACTTGGTCAGTTTGATGATCCGGCAAATCAGAACCAGATGCCTTTGTACCTGGACTTTTTAGAGGATGGCAATGTTGCGATCTGTGGAACGATCTTATGTGGTAAAAGTACAATGATGCAGACCATGGTCTATGCATTGACACATCGTTTTACGCCGGATGTTGTGCATATTTATTGTATTGATTTTAGCAACAAAATGCTCTCTTCTTTTGAACATGCGCCTCATGTCGGTGGGATCATGGTAGAAGGAGAATATGATAAGATTGCAAAATTCTTCAATATGATCATGCATATTTTAGAGGATCGTAAGAAAAAACTCCGCGGTGGCAATTACAAACAGTATGTACAGGCAGGCAACACGGATATTCCGGCAATTGTTTTATTTGTTGACAACTATGGAGCATTTAAAGAAAAGACGGAAGAAAACTATGAAGATGCAATGATCCGGCTTGCAAAAGAAGGAGTCAGTCTTGGTATTTATATGGTCGTATCGGGTGGTGGATTCAGTATGAGTGAGATCAGCAGCCGTCTGGCAGATAATATTCAGACAGTTCTCTGCTTATCATTGAAAGACAAATATGAATATGCTGAATATCTACATGACATGAGAATTGAAGTGATGCCGGAAAGTGGTGTGAAAGGAAGAGGTCTTGCTCATTATGGAGAGCGTATTCTGGAGTTTCAGACAGCGGTTGCATTCAAAGCATTTGATAACTATGCACGTATGGAACGTATATCTATGATCTGTGATGAGATGAAGGATTCCTGGACTGGTCTTTGTGCCCGCAAGATACCAGAAATTCCTAAGAAACCGGTATGGAGTACATTTGTGGATCTGTATGAATATAAAGAAATGCTTACCGACAAAGATCATGTCGCAATTGGTTACAATGAGGCAAATGCAGAAGTCTATGGCGTTCCTTTGGAAGAAATCTACTGTTATATGGTTTGCGGTGCGAACCGGACCGGCAAGACAAACTTCATGAAAGTATTTGTGCAGTCTGTTTTGGATAAAAAAAGCAAAGTCTGCATTATAGACAGCCCAAAGGCAGAATACAAGGTTTACCAAAAAGAAGATATTTCTTATCTGACAGATGCAAAATCGCTGTTTACTTATTTTAAGGATGAACTTACACCGGTATTCCAGAAGAGAAATGCAACAAAGAGAAGTTTATTAGAGCAGGAGAAGGGTGAAGACGAGATTTATCAGGTACAAAGTAAGGAAACACCGTATTTTATCTTTATTTCAGATATGCTTTGGTTCTTTGAAATGGTGTATGGTGCAGAATATGAGATGAAGGGTTTCTTAGAAACATTATTTGAAAAGGGACGTTTCCATCATATTTATTTTATAGGTGAGTTTGCATTGAATCAGGTAAGTGAGCTGCGTGGATATCATGGATTTGAACTTTTTGCAAATTATCACACCGGTATTCATTTTGGCGGAAAGACAATCGATAACTCACTGTTGTCATTTGATTATATGGATTATACAGAGCAGTCAAAGGGAGAAAAAGCAGGAATCGGTATGCTTCCGGATGTTACGTCAGAAAACCGGGCTGCAAAGATTGTGATTCCATTAGCACGTAAATAGTTTTTTGCAGGCTTGTAAAAAGCAGTTTAACGGAAAAGGTTTGATAAGCCGGCATGGAAGATAACATGTACTTTCGGAATCTTCTGAGCGAAAGATTCCGAAAGTATTAACAGGAAAAGGAGGAGAAAAATGATCTTAGTAGATGTTTATATTCCGGCAATTGACGAAGTACTTGACTTTGAACTTGATGAACATGCGAAAGTACAGGAACTTATGCGGGAAATGACGGAAATGCTTGTCAGAAGAACAAAAAGCAAAAATGTGGAGCCGGTAGAAAACTTTCTTTTGTATGATAAGGAGACCGGAACAGCACTTCCCTATGATGCTTCATTGCATTCTTATGGGATCAGAAGCGGTGACCGTTTGATGCTGGTATAAAAAATCGGTTATAAGTGAAGTTTTGAAAGATGCAAAATGACGGTAACCGGTTGATACCGGTGTAAGAATCGGTAATGGCTGAGGTGTTGGAAGAAACAAAATAGCAATGAACAATTGATACCGGTATAAAAAAGGGAAACATATTGAAAAACAAAGGAGACAAGCTGTCATGAATGGAAAGAAAAAGCGGATTTTGCAATGGACTGTATGTGGAATAATATTATTTTTTCTGATGTTTTGTAATGGACAGACAGGTATGGCAAAAGATGACAATACATTGCATCCGCAAAATGCCATTGTCAAGTTATATACAGGCTATGTTGGAAACAGTGATACAACCGGTACTTTTCGGAGTGCAAAGGAATGTTCCGGATGTCTTGTCAGCAATGTAGAAGGCAGTGTTTATCTGGTCGCACCTTATCATGCAATGATATTAGAAGAACAGGAAAGCAATGATTTTCTGAAAGCAAATCATTTGAAAAAAGAAGATGTCACATTAGCACGAAAAGTTGTGATCAGTGGTGATATGCGGGCTGATGTTGAAGTGGTAACATCCAGCCGGGAAAATGACTTTTGCCTGCTTAGTGTAGAAAATGTGATTCAGGAAAAAGAACCGGTTCGCTTTGCTACATCCGGAAAATTAAAAAAAGATGCAATAGTACATGCTTTTGGTTTCCCGGCACAAACACAACAAGGTGCAAGATTTGACCGGAATGATGTAGCAGGGACACAGGGAAATGTGATCGCAATAGGAGATTACATACAGCATACAGCCACCATTGATGCCGGAATGATCGGTGGAGCTTTGGTAGACCAGAACGGTTATTTTGTCGGGATGAATAATCTCGTTTCCGGCCAGGAGGGTTCTTTCTATAGTCTAAACGGTAGTCTGATACAAAACTTGCTGGATAACCGAGGAATTATATATGAGAGCGAATCAAAGGATAAAACGGTACGCAGTCTGAATAAGGAATTAAAAAAGTGCAGCAAAATCCTTTCCGGTTCAAAATATAAAGCCTCATCGTTGGAAAATCTCAGTACAGCGGTAGAAGAAGTCAACAGAACATTAGAAAGTACAGCTAATTTGTCAGAACATCAGGCAAAACAGTTAGAACAGCAGTTAGAGACAGCACGTAGTCAGTTAAAAAAGAAAACACCGGTGCTGTTTGTCGTTATGATCGTTGCAGGTATAGTGGATGGCATCCTTCTTTTCTGTGTATTGTTGTCTTTTTGCAAACTTCATAAGAAGAAAAAAGAGTTAAAACAAATACAAAGTCCGGTCAGCCAGCAGCCGATACCGCCAATGCAAAGCAATATACCGGTCAGCCAGCAGCCGATACCGCCAATGCAAAGCAATATACCGGTCAGTCAGCAACCTGTACCGCCTATGCAAGGCAATATACCGGCCAGTCAGCAATCTGTACTGCCAATGCAAAGCAATATACCGGTCAGCCAGCAACCTGTACCGCCTATGCAAAGTCAACAGTCCGTATCTTTTGGTGTAACAACCGAAAGCGAAAATCAACAGCCGATTCCAGTGCAGGATAACATGAATAGAAACAGGATGCAGAATGCAAATGGAATGAGTGAGCTGCAAAAAAGTGTTCAAAAGAGTATCACACCGGAAAACAATACGGCATATGCAGTAAAGAAAAAAGCTTTCCTGCATCGTATCAAAGATGACGAGTTTATACTGATCGCAAAGACACCATTTCTTATTGGCAAGCAGGCAGAGGCAGTCAATTATTGTATCATGCATAACAAAAGTGTCAGCAGGGTACATGCTTCGATCCAAAAGCATAATGGTAACTACATTTTATATGATATGAACTCGGTCAACGGCACTTATCTGAATGGAGAGAGATTAAAGACAGATCCTAAGATGATCAAGCATGGTGACCGGATACAAATTGCAAATGAAGCATTTGAATTTATTATACAAGGCTAGGAAAAGAGGTGAATGAACATGAGTGATGTGCGGATCAAAGTGGATACAGGGCTTATGCTGACTAAGGCAGAAGCAATAAAAACAGAAATCAGAACAATGCGCAAGGACTGGGAGCAGATACAGAAAACTGTAAAAGACATGAAAGGATATTGGGAAGGAGATGCAAGTAATAAAAATGAAGATATTCTGAACAAAGAGCAGGAAGAAGTTGAAGAGGTAATGAAAAGGCTGAGTGAACATCCTGATGATCTGTTAAAAATGGCAAATCTGTATTCTGCAACAGAAACAAACAATGAAGAAGATATTACAGCATTACCATCTGATATTATTACATAAGCAGCCGGATAGAGAGTAGGAGGGATGGATATGGCAAATGCATTGATTAAAGTGGATTTCGAAAAGGCGTTTCAACAAGCAAACGAACTTGATGAGATTGCAGCAAACCTGGATAATTTGCAAAAAACAGATTTAGCGGATTGCATGGCGGAGGTGTCAAGAAACTGGACCGGTGACCATGCGGATAATTATATAAAAAAAGGTGCTAAGACCCGAAATGATATTAATGAGACAGCAAGAGATTTAAAAAATGTGGCAAATGCAATCAGGGAAATGGCCAAGAGACATAAAAAGGCGGAAGAAGATGCCGAAAAGATTGCAAATATCAGAACATATCGAAATTGATTGTATTTGCAAAGTCATTAAGTTTGCTAAATAAACCAGATAAGAGAAGTACAAAAATATTACAGAGGAAAGGTGGAAAAATAATGAAGAAAAACAAGTATTTACCAATAGGAAGTGTTGTTATTTTAAAAGAAGGGGAATTGAAGGTTATGATAACCGGACGACAGCAGGTTCGAACAACTGACAATACAGAATTTGACTATGTCGGTTGTCTGTATCCACAGGGAACCGATGGAGAAAATGTTTTATTGTTTAATGCAGAAGATATAGTGTTGGTTGTATTTATCGGATATCAGGATTTAGATGAGTTGCATTATAAATTTACACTGATCGGCGAAGATGGAGAGGATGAGGTGGAATAATGGCTGTATTTATGGTCGATGCGGAAAAAGCAAAAGGGAATGCGTCTACTATAAAATCTCAAAAAAGAACATTGCAATCATATTCCAGACAGATTATTTCCGTTGCAAATCAGATTCGAATAGGAAATGAAGACCGGCAGTTAAAAAAGCAATTGCGTAAAATATCTGAACTTGTTAACGAGAATGCCAAAGATTGCGAAAACCTGGGAAATGCATTGATTGAAATTATATCATTGTATCAAAAAACAGAAAAAGAGATTGTAGACGGTGAGTTTAATAAAGAAAGCGCAGCAACAGGAAAAAATTCTACAGAGAAAAACGATGGAAAATCTGATAAGCAGACAGAAGATCAGCAAAGCATTCTTGATAAACTTAAAGAAAAATTTAATTTAAGTGATATTGCAATGGAAGCATTAAAACTTATTTTGGGGATTATTCCCGGTGTGAATTGTCTTATTGACATGTATGATCTTGTAAAAGATTTATCAGGAGCACTAGAAGATGGAAAACTATCAGCAGGAGAAATTTTTACATTAGCTTTAGACACATTTTCATTAGTTGCTGATGTTGCAAGTTTTGGTGCACTTCTTAAGTCAATGGAAGGCGTTGCAGATGGTATTAAGGTTGCTAAATCAGGAGGCACTGCAGAAAAGCTTTGCAATGTTGCAAAAAATGCAGATACCAGAAAAACTGCTGCAAAAAAGGTTATTGACAAAGGAACTGATGCTGCAAAAAAAATGGTTGACGGTACGAAGAATGGTCATAAAGTTTTAGAAGCTGCGACAAAGGCTGAAAAAGCAACAGATAAACTTAGTGAGAAGGCAGCAAAAAAAATAATCACAAAAGCAGGCGATACACAGATTAGAACCACTGTGACGAAAAAAGCAACGGATTATATCGCTGACAGATCGATCAAGTCGAAAACAGTATATAAAGATGCTCAAAAAGCTGCAGAGAAGTATACGGACAAGCTTATGGAAAATATCTATAGTGCACCAAAGGACTTTGTAAAGGGAAAAGCAAAAGAGAAGGCAAAAAAGAAAATAGTGTATGCATTAGATGGAGGAAGTGGCAGTTCATCATGGTAAAAAAATATATAAAGAATAGTATATTGCATCCGCTTTCATTGCTTGGTGTTTTTTTTGTTTTGATTGCTTTGCTTTTTAGTGCAAGTACGTTATATAAGAGTATGAACCATGCAAAAGAGATTCAAAGAAGAGATAAAATTACTGCAGAAGTTTCAAAAGCATCTCATGTAATAACAAAAAAAAGACATGGAAGATTTGGAAACGGATTACAAAAATATATTCAGAATTTTGATGTTACATATCAATATTCGAATAAAAAATATACGGTTTCATATAGGGATTTTAACTTAGGAAAGCCGGAAGGCTATCAAAAGGGAGATTGTATAACGGTCTATATTAAACCGGATCATCCATCGGATGCTATTGCATCTGCAAAATTGTTCACAGATACAACCGGTGTAAAACAATTGTTCTGTTTATTTGGAATACCGGGTTTAATCATTATTTTATTCCCGAAAGCCTGGATGGAGCAAAATAATTAATGTCTTGAGATAGGGGGGGAGATAATGAATTTTTTTGTACATACAGAAAATTTAAACCAGATTGCAGATATACAAGCAAGTATAAAAACAAAAATGACAAACTGTAACAGCAGAGTGTCACAATGTAGAAAATTGTTGCATGGCTGTCTGTCTATATCAGAGAGTATTCGAATTAACGGATTATTGCAGGAAATAGAAAATCAAATTACATCAGATCAGAAGAAAGTAGAAAAAATGGCAGACACATTAACGAAAGTTTCTAAGCTGTATGCGAATACAGAGAAAGCAATTACCGGTCAACATCAAAAATTGTATGCTCAAGCCAAAATGCCTCCATCTTCTTCAACATCTGAAAAATCCAGCGAAGCTAATAAGATGGCAGAAGCAATCAAAGAGATTAAGAAAATATTGAAGTATGGAGCCAAAGATCTGGATTCAAAAGAAATGAATGCTGCTATCTCATGGCTTGGCATATTATCTTCTGGTGCTATTTTAAAAAATTCCAAAGACCTTAGTGAATTTTGCGGAAATTTGTTGGATTATTCAGGAGATTTATTTGGCTTTAGTGCAAAATCCTATGATGCCGTCACTAAATTGCTGGACAAATTTGGCTCTCCGGCTTTGAAAGAATGGATGCAGTCAGATGCAGGACAGGAGTTGTTGAATGGAAGTAGAACACTTAGCCATGTAAGTTCAGCGTTTACTGTTTTATCAAAAGCGTACGCTGCTTGCAATGGAAGTGAAGACTGGAAAGAAGTGTGTAGAAACTTTTCAAGTTCAACTTCTAAAATAGCAGATGCATTTATTGATTTAATGGATGTTGCAAAAGACAAAGGGGAAGCAGTTGGAAAGTCAGCAGCTTCGGCATATTCAGGACTCGGCAGTATCGCATTGTATTCTCTTGGATATGAACAGGATTATAACAAGAATTTATCGCAAAACATAGCAGATTTGTGGATGGGTGCAGGAGCTTCGGCAGGAAGTTCAATGATTTCCGGTGCTACATTAGGCGTTGTTGACCTGGATGTACAAAAGTTTGTTGATCATGTTAATGATAATGTAGATAAGACGAATACTATTGTTTACGACCAGGGTGGACCTATGTGGCTTATGACAGTAAAGTCATTAGCGTGTGTGCCGGGAGTGGCAGCTTGGAGTGTAGGAGAAACAGTGGCGGATGTTGCAAAAGAAAAAGCAGAGACAATAAAAAGTTTAATTGATTTGGTGAGGTGAGAAAAATGAAGTTGAAACAACCTCTTCCTATTGGAAGTGTTGTGCGATTGAAAAAAGCACAAAATGCGTTAATGATCATAGGAATTATGGTGAAAGACGATAATGGCAACGAAAACGATTATATCTCAGTTATGTATCCGGAAGGTTATATTAGCCGTGATATATTCTTTAAATTTAACCACTCTGATATAGAAGAAATTTTATTTGAAGGTTTTCAATCAAAAGACCGGGAGCAATTTTTAAAATGGATTTCAGACAGCTTAAAGTAAAAAAGGAGGAACCATAATATGAAAAAACAAATGATAGTAATGCTATGTTTCTTATGTATGATTATGTCAGTCACAGCCATCACCGGAAAACAAACGGTTAGTGCAGCATCTAAAACACAGTTAAAACAAAAGATTGAAGACGAAGCAGATGGGAAAGTTTCTAAGATGTATTATGATGACTTTGATTATGACGGACAGAAAGAAGCATTTGCTTTAATTGAGATATCGGAAGATATGTCTGCACTATGGTATGCAAGTGACAGCCAAATAAAAAATTTATCAGACAGTATATTAACATCAGGCAGTATACAGGGAATTTGTAAAGTAACGAGTAATAAAAAAGTATTTGTAATAGAAGGAAGTGCAGGCGGCTGGGGCGGCTGGTCTTACTGTTACTATATTAAAAATGGAAGAGTCATTCAAATAAAAAAAGCAGGAGAAGGATTGACGCATATAAAAGGCAATCTTTTTGCGATTTATCCAAGTGACTTTGACAGTATGCATTCAAGACGTTCTGTTGGCAGTAACATATGGGATTGGACTGGTCATACATGGAAAAAATATTATGTTAAGCTGATCGGAAACACATTTATAAATGTAAAATCACATCAAATATCACAAAAGAATGTTGCAAGTTATACAAATGGGAAAAAATATCTTGCACAGATAAAGAAAGCAGGATATCGTATCGGAAAAATTTATTACAGAGAGAACAAAGTGATCAATGTCAATGTATCAAAAAAAGTAGATGCTGATAATACAGCTTATGAAAATGTTAATTTTGATATAAAAGGAAAAAAATTAAAATTACAAATAAACAATAAAAAGGGAAAAAATATAGTGGAAAAATCATCTTTTAATGGTGTGTATAAAAGAAAAGCATATATAAGACAAGCTTCATAATGATCATTTCAAATAGGTCAGTTCATTAGAAAAGAGGAAAACTATGCAAAAAAGAAAGAAATATATCGTATGGATGCTTTTTATGGCTATTGTATGCTCTGCAACGATCGGAAATGTACAAAGGACATCGGCTGCAAGTACAAAAGTAACAAAAGCGGTCAATTATGCCAGAAAAGTATACTTTGGTACCAATAAGAAGTTAAAAAAATATACGAAAAATTCAATGAAGGGATCGTATAAGGAATATTGGAATAAGAAAAAGCTTGTAAAAGCGATCACGTATTCAACAAAATCATCGTCATATGCAATGAGAGGCTACACGATAGAATATTACTATGATGATCACGAGCGTCTGATCTTTGCATATGCTTACCGTAAAGTGAAAGGAAAATTACAGGAACTTAGGGCATATTATGCACCGGATCAAAAGATGTATCGTTATATTGATGCAAAGGGAAGAATTTGGAACTATAGCAATGGAAGAAGCTATCGCTATAATGTAAAGGATATGCGTGATCTATTGTTTCACAAAGGAGAATATTATAGAGCATTAGCACATGAGGGCATAGATAACCCGAATTATTAACAGGATATGGGACGGAATAAGAAAAGGAGAAAACGGATATGAGAAGAAAATTTATTTGTGTGATATGTTGTGCATTGGTTTTAACTTCAGGATGTGGTTCAAACAGCATCCCTACAAGCAACTCTGTGGTGACGGATACAGAAAATAACAATAATGATTCTATTGATTCGAACGATGAAGATATGGGTGATGATAGTGCAGAGTTCGAAGAAGAGGATGTGTATGATGAGGATGCAGAGGTAGATGCTATCCAACAAAAATTTTTGAAAGCTGTTCAAGATAATTCGGGATCAGAATTGTATGATATTTCGGTTGATAAAAATGTTACAGGTATGGAACCGGACGATATTGATAGTGAGAAAGATATGCAGGAATCTTTGGAGCAATTAAAAACAGCTTTACATACACTGTACGGTTCAGATGTTCAAATTGATTATGAACAGAGTACTTTTGAAGAATTTGATATTGCAAAATTACAGGAAGCAGCAGATTATGAAGATGAAGATGATACCGGCAAAGCAGATATTGATACCATAGAAAGTTTAAATAAAACGGTAGGATATGTTATTGATTCGAAATGTAATTTACAAAGATGTATTAAATCAGATATGACATTTGTACTAAGTGGTTCAAATGGAGAAGACACACAGACGGTACCATCTTTTATATATAAAGTGGATGATCAATATTTTATGGATACGATGCCTCTATACTGTTTGCTAGAAGAACAGGAGACAGCGGTAAAAAAACGAAAACAAAATATCACAGATTATAGTACATCAGAGTATGACAGATATAAAGGAATGGAAGACGATGATGAGGACTTAGATTATTCATCATTGCTGCTTAAGAGAGAGTAGGATAATAGAAACAATAATGTAGAGAAACTTATAGCAAAAATATAGACATGTACGATCTTAGAACGGGCAAGAAAGTAAGATATAAAAGTTGAGCACCATCAATTCTAAAGAAAGAAGGAAATTAAATTGCTGAAGAAAAAGATGATACAAATATTGTTAGCAGGTGTATTGGTATTTTGTGTAATACAAATAAGTGGAATAAAAGTATTTGCTGCAAATAAGAATATTGCAATGTTGAGCTATATATCAACTCCGGCTACATTGCCACCAATTTACTATACACCATCCATTCCGAAGCAAACACCGATGATCAACGATGCAGCAAGTTTTGATGATTTGATTCCATCTGATAATGATGAAGCATTAGAGAGTGATTCAACACCAAAAGTTTCAAATACCACAAAAAACAAATTAAAAAAAGTCGGTACTGTTTTTTCAGATAAAAAGACGAACCTGAAATATTGTATTGTAAAAAAAGGTACCATAACGAGTGGAAAAGTAACCGGTGCACAGGTCGAATGCAAAGCAGGGATTAAAAAGAAAAATCAGATCATCATCCCGGATACTGTTACATGGAACGGTGTAACATATCAGGTTGTTTCCATTTCAGCAAATGCATTTAAGAACAATACAAAACTAAAGAAGATTAGTATTGGAAAAAATGTAAAGAAGATTGGAAAAAAGGCATTCTATGGATGTAAAAATGTGAAGCAGCTATCAATTAAGTCAAAACAATTTACAGATAAAAAAATAGGGAAAGATTCGTTTGCAAAAATGGGAAAAGGAATGACAGTCAGAATTCCAAAAGAAAAATATGCCTATTATAAAAAGCTCTTAGTGAAAAAAGGCATACGATAAAAAGTAGAGAAAAAAGAAAGGCAAGGTGTCTGATATGAGAAAAATGGTAAAAAAACTAATAGTATTTTTTATGATACTTAGTATGATGCAAGGAAATGCAACAAAGACATTTGCAGCAGGCAAGATCAATAGCAAGAATTATATGGGTACATATTATCAGAAAGGTTTTTATAAAAATGCATCTGAAAAACATGCTGCCCAGAATGTTGTAATTGCTTTCATAAAAAAAGGATATGTGACTTTTTCAGTGAGCTTTCTTGGCAGAAACTATTCTCCAATCTATGATACAGGAGAAATCAGAGCAAAAATCAAAGGTAGAAAAGCATATTTTACATGGATAGATTCATGGGATAATAAAGGAAAAGGAACAATTACATTTGTAAAAAGACATAAAATCCTACTAAATATGAAGGAGACCAAAACAGCAGAGGGGAACAGGGCTTCTTTAGCGACGGATGGAAATAAAGTTTATCTTTATTATAAGGCATGGCATAAGATTGAGTAATTGTTTGCAATAAGGTTTTAAAAGCAGATCAGAGCTTGTAGAAGAGATGAAATTGTTCAAAAAATACATTTCTTCCGTTAAAAAATACAATCAAATATTTCATCAAAAAGCTTTTGTTATACTAAATGCAAGATAAAGATTTAGTAAGACAAAAGCTTTTTTCTTTATGGAATAGGAAAATGCTCGTACAGTAGCGGTACACCAACAAGAATTGCTTTAGCAATTC
>OKRY01002636.1_pt1 | contig 13818 bp, 9 predicted proteins | sample 1601121 | NCBI WGS metagenome assembly OKRY01 (sample SAMEA3541546, study PRJEB24748) | human gut metagenome | biome: human gut; feature: human-associated habitat; material: faeces | place: China | collected 2012
AGATCATCGTTGACCGTCTGCTTCGTGAGTTCCATGTAGAAGCTAACGTAGGTGCGCCTCAGGTTGCATATAAGGAAGCGTTCACCAAGGCTGTGGAAGTGGATTCCAAGTACGCTAAGCAGTCCGGTGGTCGTGGACAGTACGGACATTGTAAAGTTAAGTTTGAGCCCCTGGAGGCTAACTGTGAGAAGTTTGACTTTGATCCGAAGGCAAACATTCTGATCAACGATCCTCCTACCCTGTTATTCGAATCTACTGTAGTCGGTGGTTCCATTCCTAAGGAATACATCCCCGCAGTAGGTGAAGGTATCCAGGAAGCAGCTCAGGCTGGTATTTTGGGTGGATTCCCTGTACTGGGTGTTCATGCGAATGTATATGATGGATCCTATCATGAGGTCGACTCCTCCGAGATGGCATTCCACATTGCAGGTTCCATGGCATTCAAGGAAGCAATGCAGAAGGCAGCTCCTGTACTGCTTGAGCCGATCATGAAGGTTGAGGTTACCATGCCCGAGGAATACATGGGCGATGTAATCGGTGATCTGAACTCCCGTCGTGGTCGTGTAGAAGGTATGGAAGACATCGGCGGTGGTAAGATGGTTAAGGCTTTCGTTCCCCTTGCTGAGATGTTCGGTTACTCCACAGACCTGCGTTCCAAGACCCAGGGTCGTGGTAACTACTCCATGTTCTTCGAAAAGTATGAGCCCGTTCCTAAGAACGTTCAGGAAAAGGTTCTTGCTGCAAAGGCGAAATAAGCGCTAAATCAATAAAAATAACTTGAAAAACCTCTGATTATTTAATATAATCAGAGGTAGCGAGTTAAAAAAATAAAACTACGAAACTGTTTAATTATTTTAAGGAGGACTTAAATAATGGCTAAAGCTAAATTTGACAGAACAAAGCCCCATTGTAACATTGGTACCATCGGTCACGTTGACCATGGTAAAACTACCCTGACCGCTGCAATCTCCAAGGTTCTTTCCGAGAGAGTACCTGGTAACGAGAAGGTTGACTTCGATCACATCGATAAGGCTCCCGAAGAGAGAGAGCGTGGTATCACCATTTCTACCGCTCACATCGAGTACCAGACCGAGAAGAGACACTATGCACACGTTGACTGCCCGGGCCATGCTGACTACGTTAAGAACATGATCACCGGTGCTGCACAGATGGATGGTGCTATCCTCGTTGTAGCTGCTACTGATGGTGTTATGGCTCAGACCAAGGAGCACATCCTTCTGTCCCGTCAGGTAGGCGTTCCTTACATCATCGTATTCCTGAACAAGTGTGATATGGTTGACGATCCCGAGCTGATCGAGCTGGTTGAGATGGAAGTAACCGAGCAGCTGGAAGAGTACGACTTCAATGACTGCCCTATCATCAAGGGTTCCGCTCTGAAGGCTCTGGAAGATCCCAGCAGCGAGTGGGGCGACAAGATCATGGAACTGATGGATACTGTAGATTCTTATATCCCTGATCCTCAGCGTGATACTGATAAGCCTTTCCTGATGCCTGTCGAGGACGTATTCACCATTACCGGTCGTGGTACTGTTGCTACCGGTCGTGTAGAGCGTGGTGTTCTGCATCTGAATGATGAAGTTGAAATCGTTGGTATCAAGGAAGAGACCAAGAAGACTGTTGTAACCGGTATCGAAATGTTCCGTAAGATGCTGGATGAGGCACAGGCTGGTGATAACATCGGTGCTCTGCTTCGTGGTATCCAGAGAACTGAAATCGAAAGAGGACAGGTTCTGGCTAAGCCCGGTACTGTTACCTGCCACAGAAAGTTTACCGCTCAGGTATACGTTCTGACCAAGGATGAAGGTGGACGTCATACTCCTTTCTTCAACAACTATCGTCCTCAGTTCTACTTCAGAACCACCGACGTTACCGGCGTTTGCGAACTGCCCGCTGGTGTTGAGATGTGCATGCCTGGTGATAACGTAGAGATGACCATCGAACTGATCCATCCTATCGCTATGGAGCAGGGTCTTACCTTCGCTATCCGTGAGGGTGGTAGAACCGTTGGTTCCGGCCGTGTTGCTACCATCATCGAGTAATCTTTGATAGATAGTATATAGCTCTTATTCTGGGGAAGTACTTGTACTTCCCCATTTTTTTACACAATAACGCAGAATAGTAATTCAGAACAATAACTTAGAACAGTAACTCAGAATCGTAACGCAAAATAATAATTCAAAAAATTAATTCAAAGATCATTTTTTCTTTTAACCATTTAATGACACAGTTCTGTGTCGGATATTTCAAGATATTTATTTCAATTATTTGTATAATAGCATTATTTTTTTAAGAGGTTGGTTTGTAGAAATTATACATACATAGGAAATATATGAGGAGCAACGTGTAAAATACATGCGAGGGAGGGGAGAATTATGGATTAGGTATGTGCCAAAGGCAAAGGAATACATGCGAAAAAAGAAAAAAGATGAAATAGGTATGTGCCAGAGGTGAGGAAACACATGCGAAAAAAGAAAAAAGATGAAATAGGTATGTGCCAGAGGTAAGAGAACACATGCGAAAAAAGAAAAAAGATGAAATAGGTATGTGCCAGAGGTAAGGGAATACATGCAAGAAAGGGAAAAATAGAGATAAAATGAAAAGCACTAAATGAAAAATGTACGGCGGGAGGAAAAGGCTATAAAGGATTTACTATATGAACAATTGATAAAAAGAGAACATTGGTTAAGGGATTTGAAACAAAATTTGGAAACAAGTATACAGAATGCACCATCAGGCAATCTGAAAATAATTAACTGCAGAGGTGTTGAACAATATTATTTGGACTCTGCTGAAACTAGAACATCCTATCCAAACGGAAAATATCTGCGAAAATCTGACCTCGAATTGGCAAGTAAACTTGCACAACGAAATTATGATGAGAAATTGCTGTCAGAGGTAGAAAAGCAATTAAAGAACATACAAAATATTATTAAAAAATATGAAAAACAAGAAATAGTACAGGTAGAAGAACTATATAGTGTCTATGACAGAATGAGTCCATCCAGGAAAAAAATGGTGGATTCGAGGATAATGTCGGATAAGGAATATGTGAATCAGTGGTCAGCACAAATATATTCAGGTAAAGATTTTGAAGAAGGACAGGCAGAAATCTACACAGAAAAAAAGGAAAGAGTCAGATCAAAGTCAGAAAAGATCATTGCAGATATGTTGTACCATAAAAATATCCCATACAAGTATGAATGCCCTGTAACCCTAAAGGGATTGGGAACGATATATCCGGATTTTACCTGCCTGCGGTTAACAGATCGAAAAACGATTTTATGGGAGCATTTGGGAATGATGACAGATCCGATTTATTGTCAGAAAGCTATGAAAAAAATAGACATTTACTCCAAGAATGGGCTTATACAAGGTAGAGACATTATATATACATTTGAATCAGAAAAATACAGTCTAAATACAATGAGTGTGGAAAATCTCATCAGTCAAATATTTAGTACATAAAAAATGTCTGAAAAAGGATGCCCGAAAAAAATCGAAAAAGGATATAAATCATTCCCGTATAATCAAACAGCTTCTGATAATATGTGCTGATAATTTTTTGAAATGCAATTTTTGATAAAAGAAATATGTATGTTATAATGGAACATATCAGAAGTGAATAAAATACAGAAAAATCAGTGAAAAGGTAGAGAAATGGCAGAAAATGGCAGATAGAAGGCTTTTGACTTTAAGAAAAACAATAATGTTTTATATTTGTATATGGAACATTTTTTTATTGATCGGCTGTGCGAAGACTGAGATGGTGTCTGAGGACAATACAGTAACAAATGAAAATATTGCCAGTACCACAGGAACTATTGCAATAGAAACAGAAGAAATAGAAACAGAAACGCAGGATGCAATCCAACCATCTTCCGACCAACCACCGGAAGACGCGCCGGAGTACAAGATCATCATGGTAGGGGATGTACTGCTTCACACTCCGGTGGAGGAAAGCTGCCTGCAGTCGGATGGAAGTTACGATTATGATTCGCTGTTTTCCCACACAAAAGAGGAGATCGCGGCGGCAGATCTTGCCCTGGTGAACCAGGAGGTGATCATAGGCGGTGCGGATCTTGGAATCTCCGGGTATCCCTGTTTCAATGCGGATTACAGTCTCTGCGATTCATTGGTGGGAGCAGGATTCGATGTCATCTGTCATGCCACGAACCATGCTATGGACAAGGGGCGTGCGGGGCTGGTAAACTGTGCGGAGTACTGGAGGGACGAATATCCACAGATTACTGTCCTTGGTATTCATGATACTGCGGATACCTCCACTTCCTGCGGCGCAGATCCGGCGATCATTGAGCTGGGAGACATGCGGATTGCAGTCCTGAACTACACTTACGGAACCAACGGAATTTCTCTGCCGGCGGATATGCCCTATGCGGTGGATCTTTTGAATGAGGAACAGGTGGCGGCAGATATTCAGAGGGCAGAGGAATTGGCGGACTTCACCATCGTATGTCCGCACTGGGGAACGGAGTACAGGCTGACATCAGATGCTTCCCAGGAGAAATGGACCAAGATATTTGCGGAAAACGGTGCGGATCTGATCCTGGGTACCCACCCGCATGTCATTGAACCCATAGAATGGGTGACAGATGAAGCGAGCGAGCATGAGATGCTGGTCTATTATTCCCTGGGCAATTTCGTGAACTGGACCTCCGGGACGGGAGAGGGTGTCGCTAACCGTATGGTAGGCGGCATGGCCGAGGTAACGCTTACGAAGAATGATAATGGAGAGCTGGAGATTGCAGATTATGGGGTGAAACCGATGATCAGTCATGTGGCTTCCGGTCCCGAAGGTGTGACAACATATTTTCTGGAGGATTATCCGGAAGAACTGGCAGAGGAAAATGAGATCGTTTCGCAGGATCCGGAGTTTTCCAGAGAATACTGTGTCAATTTGTGTGATTCCGTATGGGGAGACCTGTGGAAGACAGAGTAGACAAGTGACATATAGTCTGTTAAAATAAAAAAAGTTGTTGATGCAACAACAAAATGCGACCTGTTTTGCAGAATAATCAATAAGAAATATTTTTACTGCCGGCAAGGCGGCGTGTTATAATAAAAATACATATAGGGGTACGCAAATGAGAAGAGAGAAGGCAAAGGAGGAGTTACAATGAAACAACAGTTGGAACCGTTGTTTACGCCGTGGAAGATCGGAAACTGCGAGATTAAGAACCGCATTGTTCTGACATCCATGGGTGGCACAAACCTGTTGGGATGGATGGAAGTGAACCATTTTGACAAGGATGGTGCGAAATTTATTCTGGAAGTAGCGAAAAATAATTGCGGTCTGGTGCTTCCGGGATGTCAGCCGGTATACAATCCCATGTACGGACAGTGGCTATATAAGAAGAAAAAAATGTATGAGGATCTGGCAAAGTGGATGCCAAAGTTCCACAAGACAGGAGCAAAGCTGTTCGTCCAGCTGACGGCAGGTTTCGGCAGATCGTTTACCATCAGTGAAATGATGGAGACCCTGTACACCAATAAGGCATTGCGGGTACTGGCGAAACCTTTTATGGATCTCGACAAGATTACAGCCGCACCCAGCCCGTCTCCGAACCGCTGGTCAGATAAAGTTCCTTCCCGGGAGATGACCGTGGAGGAGATTCAGGAGTTCATCACTGCATTCGGCAAGACTGCAAAATTATTAAAGGATGCCGGTGTGGACGGTGTGGAGATCCATGCGGTACATGAAGGCTATCTGCTGGATCAGTTTACTTTAAAATATGTGAATCAGCGAACCGATGAATATGGTGGATCTTTTGAAAACAGATATCGTTTTGCTGTAGAGATCGTAAAAGAGATCAAGAAAGTCTGCGGGCAGGATTTCCCTGTGTCTCTTAGGTACAGTGTGGAATCCAAGACCAAGGGGTTCCGTGAGGGAGCTCTTCCCGGAGAAAGCTTCACAGAAGCAGGCCGTGATATGGCAGAATCTGAAAAAGCAGCAAAGTATCTGCAGGATGCCGGTTATGATATGCTGAACTGTGATAACGGAACCTATGATGCCTGGTACTGGGCACATCCTCCTATCTATATGCCGGAAAACTGCAATCTGGAGGATGTGGCGCATATCCGTAAATTCGTGGATATCCCTGTGGTATGCGCCGGACGTATGGATCCGGAGACGGCTGCGGCGGCCATTGCAGATGGAAGAATCGACGGTGCCGGATTCGCCAGACAGTTCCTGGCAGACCAGGAATGGGTGACCAAGCTGATGAATGATAAGGAGGACGACATCCGTCCCTGTATTCTGTGCCACAACGGCTGCTTCAACATGTGTCACTATAAGGGAGTTCCCAATGATCAGGCATTATCTGATTCCCTGCATCTGGCACGCTGTGCGGTAAATGCCGAGACCATGCAGTGGGAGAAGCACAAGATCGTACCCACCACCAGCCCGAAGAAGGTACATATTATCGGTGGCGGTATCGGCGGCATGGAGGCTGCCAGAGTACTGAAGCTGCGGGGACACGAGCCGGTGATTCACGAGCAGACAGATCACCTGGGCGGAACCTTTATTGCTGCCAGTGCGGAAAGCTACAAGGGAAAACTGCGGGATCTTCTGACCTGGTATCGGAAGCAGATGACAGACCTGGGGATCGAGATCCATTACAATGAAAAAGTGGAGAGCATCGATCCATTTGCCGGTGCTCCCGTGATCATCGCTACCGGAGCAGTGCCCAGAGTACTGAAAAAAGTACCGGGTCATGAGAAGATGATCGAGGCATGCGAATACCTTACCGGTACTCCCGTAGGAGAAAAGGTTGCCGTCATCGGCGGCGGACTCACCGGCTGTGAGATTGCTTATGAACTGGCGCTGCAGGGCAAACAGCCTGTAATCGTAGAGATGAAAAACGATCTCATCGCCCAGACCGGAGTATGCCTGGCCAACAGTTCCTATCTGAGAGAGTGGTTCGCCTGGAAGAAAGTGCCCGTATATCTGGAAACTACGCTGCAGGAAGTAAAGGATGACAGCATCGTATGCAAGGATGCTTCCGGAAAAGAGATCACAATTCCCTGTGACAGTGTGATCAGCTCCGCAGGATACATTCCCAATCCACTGGCACCGAAGGGCAGCAATGTCAGCCTGGTAGGTGACTGTGACGGTGTAGGCAATCTGCGAAGTGTCGTATGGCGCGCTTATGAAGTTGCCATGAAGATTTAAAGGGAGGGAAAACAATGAACTTAACAAAAGAACAACAGGAAATATATGATGGAAAACAGGGAGCGACCCTGGCGAAGGTCATGCAGACGCTGGTGCGCTACGGCGAGCTGTTCGGTGCGGACGGTATGGTGCCTGTGACCAGTAAATACAACCATCTGGTAACCTCTTTCGGATTGAAAGCACTGGCGCCGGTGTATGAACTGATGAATCAGCTGATCGAATCCGGCAATGTATCCAAACAGAAATTTTCCGCCGATCCGAGACCACTGGATCCCAATGTGCCCAGTTCTTTTTTACAGGATTTTGTGTTCAAGAATTTCATGTACTCCAAGCAGGATGACTACGAGAAACAGCTGACACAGCTGGGTATCATGGAAAAGGATGCTTACACCTGCACCTGTTACATGGATGAAGTGGGAAATACCCCGGCCATGGGAGAGGTGCTGTCCTGGTCTGAGTCTTCCGCAGTGGTTTATGCCAACTCCGTATTGGGAGCAAGATGCAATCGTAACTCCGGTATCATTGACCTCATGGGCTCGGTAGTAGGCTATGTGCCCCGTTTTGGCCTGTTGACGGATGAAGGCAGAAAAGCCACCTGGATCGTGAAAATCGAGACCACGAAAAAGCCGGAAGCACAGCTGCTTGGATCTGCCATCGGTATGAAAGTGATGGCGGATGTTCCCTATATCGTAGGACTGGACAAGTGGCTGGGCGGTGAACTGGATGATGCAGCAAAGACCTATCTGAAAGACTTCGGCGCAGCGACTGCTTCCAACGGTGCGGTAGGTCTGTACCATGTGGAAAATATCACTCCGGAGGCTGTAAAATACGGAAAAGATCTGATTGCGGAGGATGCAAAAGTCTACGTGGTAGATGATGCGGAACTTCAGAGGGTCTATGAGAGCTATCCGGTGATCTGGAAAAAGAAGGATGCCAAGCCGAAGCTGTGTTTCATGGGATGTCCCCATATGAGTTTACAGCAGCTCATCGACTGGACGGAAAAAGTCTCTCAGAGCCTGAAAGAAGCCGGTAGAGCCAGAGTGTGTATTCCTACCGTATTCACAGCGGCACCTGCGGTACTGAAAAAGTTTCAGGAGACCCCTTATGCGGAGACGTTAAAGGCAACGGGAGTCATTACTTCCTATATCTGCCCGTTAATGTATATGAATAATCCTCTCAGCGAGAAGATGCCGGTCATCACATCCAGCAACAAGCTGCGTACCTATACCAGCGCAAGATATTATACCGATGCTGAGATCTTAGAGCAGATCACGAAGGGAGGAGCGGACAGATGAAAGAATTTAAAGGAAGAATCGTAGCCTCCGGAACTGTAACAGCCAAGGCACTGGTATCTCACGGGGGTCTGAACACACTGGCATCTTTCCAGAAGGCATTACAGTTCGGCGATAAAAAAGCAACCTGCGGAGATCAGAATAACCCCGACCTCTATGGTAAACAGATGGCGGGCAAAGCCCTGTGCCTGCCGACGACCATCGGATCTACCACCGGCGGACTGGTACTTTACTGTGCCTGCTCCATGAACAGACAGCCGGCATGTATGCTGTTTTCCGAACCTATTGATTCCCTGGCAGCAGCCGGAGCAATCCTGGCAGATGTGTGGCTTGACAATGTGCAGATGCCTGTTATTGACAGCCTGGGGGAAGAGTTCCTGGAATATGTGAAGGATGACATGAATATTACCGTAAAAGAAGACGGTACGGTAGTAGTGGAATAGTTTAAATAGCTTTAATAGTTTTAAGAACAGCTTTCGGAGGAAACTTCGGAAGCTGTTTACTATTTTATGGAAAAAACTTTTATGGAAAAAATTTATTTTTCTGCAACCGAAAATACGATATGCTTATCTAATGTATGTGAACACAAAATACCTTGCAAGGCATCCGGCCGGATGAAGAACGGGAGGAACCATGGAGAAACTGGTGAAAAAAGCGAAAAAAGGAGACGCGGAAGCTTTCATCGCTCTGATGGAACAGAACAGGCAGAGCATGATACGGATCGCGTTCGCTTATCTGGGGAACGAAGAGGATGTTGCCGATGCCATGCAGGAGAGCATACTTTCAGCTTTTGAAAAGCTGGATACCTTACGAAGAGCTGAATATTTCAGAACCTGGCTGATTCGTATTCTGATCAACCAATGTATTGCAATGAGACGGCACAGGAGTCGGACGGTTCCCATGAACGAGGCGGAGGAAGCTTCACAGTTCTATGATTTCAGTACGGATCTGGAATTCAATGATCTGTTGAAAACTCTGCCGGAGGACAGCCGGCTGATCTTCCAGATGTATTATGGGGAACAGTTTTCCATAGGAGAGATCGCACAGCTGCTCCATATGAAAGAAAATACGGTGAAGAGTAAAATTCACCGGGGCAGAGAACATCTGAGATCGCAGATGGGTGTAGGAAAGGAGAATAGCCATGACAAACAGTCCGTTGATTGACAGAAAAATAGAGGAAGCATACGGAATTATCAGAGAAAGATCGGAAAAGAAAAAAAGACAGAGTCGAAAAAGAAAGTTTGTGCAGACGGGGGCTGCAGCTGCAGCGATTGTTGTAGCTATTGGATTCTGTGCGGCAAATCCGGTCTTGGCAAAAGAACTGCCTCTGATCGGCAGCGTGATAGAACGGGTACAGGAGCTGCTGGGGTTCCAGGAGATTCCGACAGAAGAAATTGTAACGCTGGTACCAACAGGGCAAGGAAAATACAATGCCGGGGAGAGAGAAGAGGCTGGGGACAACAATACCGGAGCCACTGGGATCCAGAGTACGGAAACCAGTGTGGAAGCTACAGAACCGGCGCAGTATCAGGTATCGGATCAGGGCTACACCATTACCTTGACGGATTATTATGCCACAAACCAGGCAATTTTCCTGGGGGTAAAAATGGAGAGCGAGGAAGGATTCCCGGAGATGTCAGAGCATAGTGACGGAAAAAGCCAGATCATGATCGCAACGCTGGAGGAGTATTCTTTCCGAAGCGGCGATCCGGTACACGGGGGCAGGGCGCTTGTGGGGCAACTTGTGGATAAACATACTTTTCTGGGACTGATCCGTATCGATTACAAATCGATCCAGACAGGGGATCAGGGATATTATGAGCAGATTCCGGAAGAAATGACTTTGCAGCTGGAAATCCCGTATTTTTTCCTATATCCGAAGGGGGCTTCTAAGGAGACAGTACGCGGAAGCTGGAAATTCCCGGAGTTTTCCATTGCGCAGAGCGATAAGGAAATGCAGGTCATAGAGATAGGCGAAACGAATGCAGCAGGCTTCGGGCTGGACAGAATCGAAGTCTCTCCGGTGGAGCTTACGGTATATGACATTTTCCCGGAAGATCATCTTGTTATGACCGTAGTGTTGGATAAAGATGGAAGAAAACTGGCTTGTGCGGGAAACAATACCAATGAACTGGCGGTCAGCGGATACGATATATCCGAGATCACAGTGTACCTCTATGATTATGACGAATACATGGAGATCAAGGGGCTGGCACTGGGAGAAAATTCGACAGCATTCCGGGAAATACTTGAGAAAAATGCTCTTTATGAAAAAAAGATTTCGATAGAAACAGACAAGTCGTAGTATATCTGCTGTGCCAGCCGCAATGACAGTTGAAGGCGTAGTTAGCATATTAGCATAGCTGCGGTTCATGGAAAACAGGAAATAGTGAAGCTACAGGCGAAGTAGGAACAAAAACGGCTTTCGGAGATCTCCCGGAAGCCGCATATTTTTCGACCTAAAATTGTTTGCCGCCATTCAGAGTTAATTATGGGGAGACGTTCCAAAACGCCGTGCATATATCGTAGGTGTCATTCCTGTGACTTTCTTGAATATTTTGCTGAAATAGTAGGGATTATTTCCACAGCCGACCAATGTGGCAACATTTTGGATTTGTTCCACACTTGTTCCGGACAGAATTTCTTTTGCCTTTTCAATACGGTGTTCGGTTACATAGCTTGAAAAAGTCTGCCCGACTTCTTTTACGAAAATACGACTGACATAACTCGCGTTCATATAGAGTATATTTTCCGAAATACCCTTCAATGTCATGTTTTCTTCGGAAATATGGTCATCCACGTAATTGATTATTTTCTGAATAAACGGGCTGTATTTTCCGTTGGAACTTGTATCGGTGATCTGATAAATCTCATTCATGGTAATGTTGCAAATATTTGTGAGATTGTCTTCATTGTGAAGCCGTGAAAGCGTCTGCGATACGGTCTTAATATCTCCGGAGACAGTTTCTATACTCAAGGAGATTAAAAGTTGTGAGGCTAATTGTATCAGAAAATCCTTATCTCCGACAGATAGAAGAATATTATGAAGTTCTTCCTCAATTTCTATAATAGAATGATCATCGCCGGGGGAATGCTCCTGAAGCAATTTTTGTGTAATCAATGAAACGTCGGAAAAAATCAGGTCATAATTAGAATTAGGAATGAGATGATCTTCTTCTACAAAATAGAATGTATCATAGCGTTTCAGCTTCGGAAGCAGCATAAGTAAAAGCTTTTCCAAATTGGGGAATGTCTTTCGCTCATATACAATACTCACTTTTTGATCGGGAAAGTAAAGCGTTGAGAGAAAGTCATCGAGGGAGCTGTAATCCCTTGTATAATCGGGAAATATAAGCAATAAAACATTAACGGTATAAATGGCGTGAAAACAAATATTTTGAGATGTATTTGTCCAATATCTGCGAAGTTGCTCCATAGCGGAATTTATAAATTTTTTTTCCAGATAATAAATGGCACAGTATTGGAATGGCTGTTCGTATAGTTCCAAATAAGGAGCATTTATTTCAAATAATTTCGTGGTTACATTGGGAAGCCGGATACCTTCACGAATAAGATTCTGAAGCATTACATGTTGTATCTGGGCATCCTGAATGGTAACGGGGGATAAATTTTTTTCCTGTTTTAATTGTAAACATTCCGATACCATTTCCTGTAACGCAGAACGTAGCTGTTCTTCATCACAAGGTTTCAGAAGATAATGTTTTACACCCGATTTCATTGCTCTTTTCGCATAGTCAAATTCCGCATAGCCGGATAATATAAGGAAGCGTGTGTCTAAGGCGGTGCGCTGGATGCGCTCAATCAACTCCAGACCACTAATCCCGGGCATATTGATGTCTGTCATAACAATATCGGGGCATTCATCAAGTATCATATGGTATGCATCCACTCCGTCCTGACAGGTGCCGATCAATTCAATTCCGAGCGAGGACCAGTCTGTGAGGCGCGCAAGTGTTTCACAAATGATTTCTTCGTCTTCCACAATTAATAATTTCAGCATGATTACCTCCCTATACAAATGATACAGCAGGAATACGTATTTCAGCGATCGCATAAGTATCATATTCGTCATATTCATTATATACTTGTAATCCAAAAGGATCTCCGTAAGTAATCTGTAAACGAGTTAATACATTCAAAAGCCCGATTCCAAAGCCATGAGGCTGGCGTTCTCCGTTTTGAAGCTTTTGTAATATATTGTCTTCAAAGTAGGAACCGTTATTTTTAACTCGATTGCGGATATGAAGGATACCTGCAAAACTTCCCTCCATTTTAAGAGCTAACAGTGTTTTCTTCCACTCTTCCAATAACACTTTTTCTGTTTCTAAGGACTGTGGCATTCCTTCTTTGCCGGTCTGTCCGGAAGTAACCAAAGCTACCAGGATCTCACCTGTCTTAACAGCTCTACGCACCAGCAAATGTCTTAAATAGCCCTCATGCTGCAGCTTTCTGTAATAGCCCATGCCTTTTTCTGTAAAATACTCTAAGGTAGCTGTTAATATTTTACGGAAATCCTCATGGACAATATGACACTGCGGGGTATTTACAATGTCATAAAAACTGCCTCTGCGGTGCATTCCCAGTGCCAGGGGACCACCCTTATATTCATCACCAAAAGAGAATTCCATTTTATTTCTGTAGCCATCAGAAATGGGGCTTCCCTTGATACCTTCAAATTCATAGGACTTGCACACACTGTCTAAAAGTGATTTGATCTGTCCCTCTTTGATCTTTAACTGTTCTTCGTATGGAAGGCTCTGGTACAGACAGCCGCCGCATACGCCAAAATGAGGACATGCGCCTTCCTTTCGTTCCAGTTCAGAGGCTTCTAACACTTCTAAAAGCCGTCCTTCACATTTTCCATTTCTTTTTTTATTGATCACAAACTGTATTTTCTGTCCAGGAATGGCATTTTTCACGATCACTTTTTCCTCGCCTACATGAACAATACCTTTGTTTGGGAATTCTACCTTTTCTACAATCGCTTCGTAAATCTCGCCTTTTTTCACTTTTCTACTCCTTATTTTGTATTCTGTCACTTTAAATATTTCAGTCTATCACTTATTTATCACAAATATGCCCGAATAGCAACCTATACCTAAGAAAAGCGTGTCCCTTTTATATGAGACACGCTTTTAAAATTATAAGATTTTACACCTGTTATGGCTTCTTTCTTATTTTATTCAGCTTTTTCCTCAGCCCTCTCTTCTTTCTTTTCGCTTTTCTTCTCTTCTGCCTTTTCATCCTCGAAGAAGTCATCGTCGAAATCATCATCGAAATCGTCTTCAAAATCTT
>OKRY01002638.1_pt1 | contig 13804 bp, 7 predicted proteins | sample 1601121 | NCBI WGS metagenome assembly OKRY01 (sample SAMEA3541546, study PRJEB24748) | human gut metagenome | biome: human gut; feature: human-associated habitat; material: faeces | place: China | collected 2012
ATTGCCGGGATTGCCTTGTGTCGCAATGCTTTTTGGGTTGGTCAGTAGACATTATTTACTTTTCAATTCTCCCCAAAACAAACAGTTGATTCTTTCCGTAAAAGCGGACTTTGCTTCCCTCCTCCTTCACAAAAAACGGGGCACCGCGAGAGCTTTCGCCCCCGCAGCACCCCGCCATCCGCGGATGCGCAATTCCGCATTGTCCCTTACTTCTTCGTCCAGTCCTGCTTTTCGCCGATGCCGTAGTTTGCCGGCAGCACGTCGTCATCAACCAGCACGAAGCCCAAATCCGCCGTGTAGGTCGTACTGGCGGAGGTCACCTGAACCGGGTTCGATTCACCGTTTTCGCCCAGAATCGACGCAATCAGCGGAATATCCGTGCGCATACGCGTCGGCACAACTTCCGCCGGGTAGATGGGCTTGAGCGTGTACACGCCGGGATACAGGTTCTCAAAGGTGTAGTAGCCATACGCGTCGGTCGTCGTTTCCGCGACGAGCTGGTCGTTGCGCCACAGCTCGATGCGCATGTCGCCCAGACCGAGTTCGCCCGCGTCCTGCAGGCCGTTGCCGTTCAGGTCAAGCCAGCAGAAGTCGCCCAGCGTGCCCGGCTGCACCGCGCCGATGTTCTGCTCCAGCTGATGTTGGCTCATGCGCAGGGCAATCAGGTCGCTCTCTCCCTCGCGGGCGGTGTAGGTCGTCATCACGCTGATGTTCTGCCCGTCCTTGAGGCGCGTGTCGTCCTTTTCTACGACGACGTAGCCGTTCGGGAGCGTCACACGCAGACGGTAGTTGCCCGGCATCAAGCCGTCAAAGCGGTAGATGCCGTCCTCGCCCGTCGTCGCGTTTTGCAGTTCGCTGCCCTTTTCGTCCAGCAGGACAACCTCCGCGCCGGACAGGGGCGCAATCTCGCCCGCGTTGTCGCACCAGACCATGCCACCGATGCTTGTGTCAATCTTCAAGCCCAGCATCGGCGCAGTATAGTTGTTGTTTTCGCTAATTTCAATCTCGGTCATGACGAGCTGACTGCCCTCGGTGGTGAAGGTGCTGTCGCCCAGACGCGCCGCCTGCGTACCTTCCTTGAGGTCGTAGACAAGGCTGTACACGCCGGGAGCAATGCCGTCGATGGCGAACCGCCCATCCGCATCGGTCTGCACCTGCGCAAACACCGCGCCGGTTTCATCCAGCAGGGTCAGTGTCTCGTTTTCCGGGGTGATTTCGCCCGCGTCCATGCTGCCGTTGTCGTTCTCATCCACCCAAACCTGACCGGACATCTTCGACGGAATCACGCCGCCAAGTGCCTGATTCAGCCATTCCTCGCCCAGCCCGATTTCGATGCTCACCTGCTGCTCGTTCAGCCCGTGCATCAGCGGCAGGGTCACATTACCGTCCAGTTTGGAGAGCACCATGCCCTCCGGGAAGCGCAGGGTCAGCGTGTAGGTGTCCGGCCGCAGCCCGGTGAAGCTGTACGCGCCCGTCGCATCGGTGAGGACGGTCTGCTCCGTCAAATCCTCGCGGGAGGGAGTCAGAATCAGCGTCACGCCGGCAAGCGCCGCTTCGTTTGCATCCTGTGCGCCGCTGCCGTTGTGATCGGCAAACACCACGCCTTCAATGTCGCCCAAAGCCAGTGCGCCGCACAGGGGCGCGGTGACTTCTTCGCCCACGCCGATGGTAAAGGAATCCGTCGTGCCGTCGGAATCCGGCGCGATGGTGTTGCCGCCGTCCGCCAGGGGAGCAAACACGCCGTCGCCCGGCAGCTCGTAGCGCAGGCGGTACGTTCCGGGCAGCACCGCGTCAAACAGGAAACTGCCATCCGCGCCGATGGTGCGGGTCGCCACGTCACCGGTTTCGTCCATCAGGTGGACCACCGCGCCGAGCAAGCCGCCTTCATCCGCGTCGCGCATGCCATTGTCGTTCTTGTCGGCAAACACCACGCCGGACACATGGCCGGGGGTAATCATGCCGATATCAAGCCCCGTCAAATCCGCGCCCATTGTCAGCGCCACCGGTTCACTTTCGCCCGCGCCGCCGGAGAGGTTGCGGAGGATATTGCCGTCGCCCGTGCGCGTGAACGCCAAGCCGCTGTTCGCGGTCGCGCTCACGGTGTACTGCCCCGGCGCAAGGTCATCGAAGGTATACACGCCGCTGCGGTTCGTTTTCGCCGTGCGGGTATTGCCGTTTTCATCCGTCAGGGTGACGGTGAAGTTGTTGACCATCTTTTCCGCGTCCATCCGGCTGCCGGAGAAGTCGTCATCCAGATACACCGTGCCGGAGATGCTGCCGTAAGTAATCGCGCCGATGGCCATCGTCATCTCGCTGTCGTTCTCCAGCACCACATCGGAAATCGTGTACTCGCGGCGATCATTGCCGGGGGCGAACATGTTGCCGTACTCGCCATCGCCCGCGATGGTGTACACATAGCCCTGCGGAATCGTCGCTTTGACGCGGAACGTGCTGCCGCGGATGTTGGCGAAGGTGAAGCGCCCGTTCTCGTCGGAGACGGTGTTCAGCAGCTCCTTGCCGATGGCCTGACGGTACAGGACGACCTTCACGCCTTCCAGCGTCTTTTCGCCCTCGTCGTACACGCCGTTGTTGTTTTCATCCAGGAAGCAGATGCCGTTGATGTCAGAGCCCTTCATCACGCCAAGGAGGACTTCCTCCAAATCACCGCGTTCAAGAATCACCTGATCCGTTTCGGAGCGCTTGAATTCGCTGGTGATGATGGAGCGGCGATTACCGCCCGTCTGACTGTAGCGCGCAAACACCAAGCCGTCCGGCAGGCTGTATTCGACATTGTATGTGCCATAGCGCATTTGACCGATGTAGAATTTGCCGTCCTCGCCGCTCTCGGTTTCGTACACCAAGCCGTTTTTCACGCCGACGGCGCGGATTTTGATGCCCGCTTGACCGGGTTCGCCGTCCTGATACACGCCGTCGTCGTTTTCATCCAGCCACACAAGGCCCTGCAGCGCCGCCATCGTCATCACGCCGACGCCCACGTCGGTCACAGAACCGGCTTCGAGGGTCAGCGGCACGCTGTTTTGCACTCGTTCGGTCGTTTCATCCATGATGGACATGTTCGCGCTGACATTTTTGCCGTGCGCGCCATGGCCGAAGCCCGCGGGCAGCTCGCTGCGCAGGACGTACGTCCCCGCCGGGACAGCCAGCGACACTTCACCGTTCTTGTCCGTTTCGCCGGATGCCACAACAACCTCCACGCCGTTGACTTCGGTGATGAGGCTCATCGTCGCGCCGGACACGCCTTCCTCGTACTTCCCGCGTGAACCGTTGTTATCGTTGTCGCGGAAGGCGTGGATGGTCAGCGCCGCCGGATTCGCCGCCTTCGCGGTCACAGTCGCGGGTTCGTCGCTAATGACGAGCGCGCCGTTGGCAAGGGTCACGCCCGCATCATAGCGGACGACGTACGTCCCGTATTCGAGGAACTCCGCCTGCCAAGCGCCGTTTTCATCCGTCACCGCTTCCGCCGCGACTTCGCCCGCCTGATTGACCAGCTGCACCTGCACGCCGCTCATCGGCTGACCGTCCAGCCCCAGCACCACGCCGGAAGCGTCGCCGGTGGCATGGTTCGCCAGCGCCGGCAGCACAACGGTTTCGCCCGCGCCGATTTCCACCAGAATGCTCGCCGTCACGCCCGTATCGGTCGTGCTGAGCGTCCAGCCCTCGGTGTCATACAGGCCGCGCGGCAGGGTTGCCGTAATCTGGTAGGTATCAGGATACAGGTCGTTCAGCGCAAACGCGCCGCTGACCGTCATCTGTTCACTCATCCGCTGGCCGGAAATCGTCACTTCCGCCGGGGCAGACAGATCGTCGATGCTGCCGGTCATGCCGCCGCTGAGCGTCAGATCCAGTTCATAGCGGCTGGTCTGCATCGCCTGAATGTTCACCAGCCACTGTGCCTGACCCTTTTGCAGGTTCGGCCAGTCGTTCACGCCCGTCAGCAGCGTGCCTTCCGGCAGCGTCACCGTGACGGAGTACGTCCCGTGGAAGAGGTCGGCTTCCTTCACCGTCTCGCCATCAGTCAGGTAGCCCGTGCGGGTCGTTTTGCCGTCCTCGCTGACAATCTGGTACGCCACTGCCGCGTTCACGCCGCGCATGAGCATCGTCAGCGTGCCGTCCACGGGTTCAGGGGTGGGGGTCGGCGTAGGCGTAGGCGTCGGGCTCGGCGTGGGCGTCGGGCTCGGGGTCGGGGTCGCCGTCGGGGTTGGCGTCGGCGCTTCCGTGGGTTCCTCCGTCGGTTCTTCCGTCGGATTCTCGGTCGGCGCTTCCGTCGGCGCTAATGTCGGGGTCGCCGTCGGCGTAGGCGTTGCCGTCGGGGTCGATGTAGGTGTCGGGGTGGGCGTCGGCGTAGGCGTAGGTTCAGGCGTGGCGGTCGGCGCCATCGTCGGCGGCACATAGTAATAGGAAGCGTTCACCTTCGTCACGGAATCCGCACCCGTGTAGCGCTCAATGTTGATAATCTTGTCGCGCCAGCTTTCAATGGCCAGCGAAGCCTTCGTCATGCGCAGGGTATACAGCCCCGTATGAATCGCCGCCGGCAGGGCATAGTCGCCCCGGCTGTCGGTGTCGAAGGAGAGAATCGTCTCGCCGCGCTCGTTAATCAGGTCAAAAGAGGAGCTGCTCTCCGTGTGCACGGTGAACAGACCCGTGTCTGTCAGCACAGCAATGACTGCTTTGTTCAGCCGTCCGCCGACAATTGACACGGTGTAGCTCGCCGCCATAATGGCGTCCTCCGGCATTGTTTCCGCCACCGGGACAAGCTGCACATTGCCCGTGCCGGGGACGGAAATCGGGTCGCTGCCGAAGTCGGTCAGGCGAATCGTGCCGACCGCCTCCCCGTTCTGCATGACGGTAAAATCGCCCGTGAATTTCCGGGATTCATACGTTCCCGCGCTTGTGGCATACATGCCCAGAAAATCCACTTGCAGCATCGTCAGCTCCGATGCCGCAGCCGTGGGGAGCAGCATCAGCAGCATTCCCAGCGTGAGCAGGAGTGACAGAAATCGCTTGCCAAGCATCCTCATCTTGCCTGTTCCTCCATCTGAATCATCCGCAAGCCGTGCGGAGTAAAGTCACAGAATAATCCATGTACTATGGTAAAGCAATCCGCCCGACTTGTCAACCATTCCGCGCATATTTTTACAATTAGATTGCTTTTCTGGTCGAAAATCAGCATGTTCCGGCAATGAAAAAGAAGGCTGACTTTTTCAGCCAGCCTCCCATGCGGATACTATTTCCAAATGCGAATGCGCCGAGATGCACCGCAAATGATTCGTTCTGGCTAACGCAAACGCCAGCGTGGGAAAGGCGCAAGCAGATGGCACAGGCGAATGCAGGAAATCGTATCAGTTGCTGCCGCCCATCAGCAGGGTCAGCATGCTCTCCGGCAGACTCATCAGCAGGGTCATGGGCAGGTTCTGCAGGTTGTTCATCACCTTGACGAACCACGTCTGGAACTCACTGTCCGTCATCGCGCCCAAATCCTGCGCCTTGCTCACGTCCAGCGCGTCCTTCGCGTCGCAGGTGCGGGTTTCCGCCGTGATGGTCACAACGTCCAGACCCATGAAGCGCACCAGCACATCCACCTTGCGGACGCCCTGTTCGCCGTCCATCGTCGTAGCGGTCGTCACCACCACGCCGAAGCCCTGCTCGACACCGTCCACCGTTTCCTTGATTTCCACATCAACAACGCTGCTGTCCGTGCCGACGCCCTTGCCGCTGACGTTGATTTCAACGGGGTCTTCGCCATCATAGGCGGTCAGGTTCGCCGTGAAGTTCTCCAAGTCGCCTGCGAAGGTCAGCGTCGCCGCGGTATCTTCCGCGCTCTTGATGGTCACAAGCCACGTCGCCACGCCGTCCGCCGTGTTGCGGGTCATCGTGAAGGAGATCGGCAGGGGTTCTTCGCCGCCGTTGTTGATCTTCACCGAAGCCGTCATGCGAACCAGCTCGCCTGCTTCAGTCATCCAGTATTCATAAACGATGTCATCCGCGTAGAGATCTGCTTCATCAAGTTCTTTCAGCAGGTCGTCCCAGCTCGTGTCAGCAGCGGAAAAAAGCGCATCCATGTAAGCACCGATGCTCGGAACGCTGTGGATCATTTCCAGCAGGGCTTTCGTCATCTCGACGATCTTTTCCGGCGGAACGGTGACTTTGACGTAGCTCTTCGCCGCGTCGCAGTCGCCGGGCTGCTCGGTCACTTCTGCCATTTCTTCACCGGACAGTATTTCGTTCATCATGGTCATGAACGCCGTGGTGTCCGCCTGCGTCAGTTCTTCCATGAGCTGCTCTTCCGTCATGCTGCTCAGGTTCGCCGCTGCTTCCATCAGGGCAGTGTATTCCGCATTGCCGCTCAGCTGTTCCTTCGATTCTTCAATCGCCTTGTCGATCTCCTCGTCGCTCTGACCGGACATCTTCATCGTCGCGCGGAGGGCTTTTTCCTTGATGGCTTCCACGTCCTTGCTGTTCACAGCAATCACGCCGCCCAGCAGCGCGCTGGACACATACATCAGCTGGTTTTCTTCCGCAGCAGTCGTCAGCGATGCCATGCCCAGCACGCTCTTGCCGCTCAGGTTCAGGTCAAAGCCAGCTTCGTCGCCCTGCTGATAGCCGGTCAGGGACAGCGCCGCCAGCAGGTCGTTGATGGCGGCCATCGCGGTGTCATCCCCGCCCAGCGCCGCCACGAGGTCAGCGTTCAGGTCGTGGATGGTGATGGTGGTTTCCTGACGCGCGGCATTGTCCCACACGCTGTTTTCCGCCATCGAGGTCAGGGGCATCGCCAGCATCAGGATGCTGAGCAGTACCGCAAGCAATTTCTTCATGGGGTTTCCTCCTTGTTATTTGGTTTCCCTTTTTCTTTATAGCGAACACTGCGGGGCAGTGATGCTTTCGGTTGACTTACTCTGCGTTGTCGAGAATCAGCTGCGACACGCTGGTGGTGAACTGGCGCGTGCTGTCCGGCAAATTCATCATGAACCGCGGCAGAATCTGCCCGGCGGTGAACATCACGCCCGTCATGTACGCCTTGAAGCGCACACTGCTGATTTCGCCCAAGTCCAGCACGTCGCCATCCGACAGCAGGGGGCGGGATTTGCACGGGCGTGTTTCGGCGGCAATCGTCAGGAAGTGCTCGCCCTGCCAGAGCAGCTGAACATCCACATTCTGATACACTTCGCCATCCACCTGCTGGGTGTCCATGCTGGCGCTCCAGCTAATGCCCTTTTCTTCCCCGTCCACCGTGCGGTGCATTTCCAGCAGGAGATTCTCTTCGTTCGTCAGCGACGAAATGGTGCAGCGATACAGGTTCTGTTCGCCGTCATCCGACGTAATCAGCACCGCTATTCCGCTGTTGTCCTCCATCTTCAGCTGACCATTCGTGCCCTTGCCCGCCGTTTCCTGCCGCCAATCCAGCCGCACGTCGTCGCCCGTCGGATGGAAATTCACCGTGATTGCTGCGTTCAGCAGCGTATCCTGCGCCAGCGTCGGCGTATGGGTCGGCGCAACCTTGTAGCTGATCACCACCCGCAGCAGGCGCATCGACGAATCCACATACTGCGCCACCTGCGCATCTTCCACCAGCAGCGTCTGCTGACGCAGCCACGTCTGCAAGTCCGTATCCTCGACGGGCTGATCCTGCGCGAACGCCACCAGCTGCCGATACGTATTGAGCAAATCCACATACGCCTTGACGGCGTGCGTTTCCTCCACCGTGTCCAGCAGAATGCACAGCACCTCCATCAGCTGATCATTGCTGAGGGGGAAGTACAGAATGTTCTTCGCCGATTCGCATCCTTCGGGCGGATTCGAGACACTTTCCACCCGCGTAACCTTCAAAATCTTGTTCAAGCGCGTAGCAGCCTGCTGCCAGTCCGTCTCGAACAAGCCATTGGCAACGTCCTCCGGCTGCATTTCGCCCGTTATCAGCGGATTTTTCGTGATTTTCGCCAGCAGTGCGCCCACGTTCTCATACTCTTGCGCAATGGATTCGCTGACCTCCTTGGCAGACAGCTCAGTCCCGGCATCCGCATACACGCTCTGCGACGCATTCCACTGATGGAGGATTTCCGCGATATGCCGCATGTCCTCGTCGAGATTCAGGTACACCGTGCCGCCCAGCACATCACCGCTGATGTAGACATCCGCGCCGCGAGTCTGCACGCCGTAATCCACAATGGACTGGTCATTCAGAAACAGCTCACACGAGGTGAACCCCTGCCGATAGACCTCCACGCGCAGGGCATCCAGCAAATCCCGATACGCGGTTTCCGCCGCTTCCTCCATTTCCGGCACGAGCGCCCGCCCGTTGAAATCGCGGAAGGTGATGGTCGTCAGCGTCGCTTGGGGCGCGTTTTCCTCCGCCAGTCCATACAGCGGCAGCATCAGCGCCAGCGTCAGCAGAATCGCAAGCAGCTTCTTCATTCGTCAACCTCCTTGACATTCGTTTGTGCGCTTTTCCGCATTCCATTACCATTATATCAAAAAAAACACCTGTTGCAAGCGAATATGCGTAAGTTTTACAATTCCGTGCCTGAAAGATGCAAATTTGCGTCTGAAAGCGCATCTTCGCGGAAAAATGCTTGCTGCCGTCATGCAAAATTTCTGTGAATGGCGCAAAAGGCCGTTTTCCCCTCTTGTGAAGCGCGAAAAAATATGCTACAATAAACAGAGTATTCCGGATTACTGAAAGGAGCTAATTCGCATGGAATTTCTGACCAAGCTTTTGGGCATCGCCACCGCCGTTGCGGAAACCACCACCACCACCGGTGCGGCCGACCCTGCCGCCGTCACCACGGATTCTGCCGCTGGCGGCATTGTCGGTATCCTCTTCAGCCTTCTGCCGCTGCTGCTGGTTTTCGTCCTGATGTACTTCATGATGATTCGCCCGGAGAAGAAGCGCCGCAAGAAGGAGCAGGACATGCTCGCGTCCCTGAAGAAGGGCGACCGCGTGTGCACCATCGGCGGCATCTACGCCACCATCGAGAGCATCAGGGACGACACCATCACCCTGAGCGTCGGCAAGGGCGACCAGACGATGGTTGTTGCGCGCTGGGCGATTCGCTCGGTGGAAGATGTGACCATCGAAAACGAGACCGAATCCCTGAACTAATCGCAAAATTCCCGGCTTCGTGCCGGGTTTTTTTTGTGCCCGATTTTCCCGCCGCGCATATGCTGGGAGTGAACAACTCACACGATGGGAGGAATCGCCATGAATCAGCGTCCGAATTGCTGCCGTCCCATGCCGCCGCAAGCGCCTTGCCCGTCCAGACCGCCTTGCCCGCCGAACCCCGCTTGCCCGTCTTGTCCGCCGACGCAGAAGGGTGTTTTATTGCCGCGAATCCTCGCCAGCGGGCGGGAGTGGCAGCGCCGCGCGTGTGTGGCGCTGTGCGTCGGCGGTTTGCCGGAGGATGCAAACGGGCGATTACGGCTCGTCGGCGTTACGGCGTGCGGTGACGCGGATTGGGAGATTGCGCCGTACCAAGAACCGCGCCCGTGCGGCTGCCGCGGATGCCGACCGTCTCGACCCGTGCCGTGCCTTCTGCGGGTGAATATTCCGGTTGTTTGCCAAGTGCAGGCGGAGTGCGGGCAGGTTTTGCGCGGCGAAAGTGTGCTGACGACGGATGTTGCGCTGCCGATTCGCTGTGTGCAGGCGGAATGCTGGCGCAACCAGATGATGGTGCTTCCGTGCGTTCGGCTGATTGACGGCGGCGCGCCTGTGTGTGCGGATGGCTGCCGTCCCCCTGTGTTTGATTGCACGATTGAACTGCTCGTCGAAGCCTACATGACGCGGTGGGAAGCGTGCGGCAGCCCTGCGCCGACTTGTCCGGATTTGCCGCTATTCCCCCCGCCGCCGTTCGGGTGACAAGGGCGTTGGAAGACCCAAGGGGCTTTGCCCCTTGACCCCAGCAGGGACGCTGTCCCTGCACCCTGCAAGGGAGTTCCTCCCTTGACCCTTTTTCGCGATTGGGTTGGTGACACTCTCATGCAGTGTCCGCGTGTTTATGCGGGGATTTCGCTCCTGCGGGAGCGACCAGAGGGCAATGAAAACAGACGAAGTCTGCGGTCGCCCTCTGGACTGCTTCGCCCGCCATCTAAGTTACTGGATTTCTATCGCTGCTCCAACCTCATCCGTCGCTGGGGCGACACCTTGCCCTTTAGGGAAGGTCGGTTCTGCCACGATACAGCTCAATCAGCATGGGTGTGCACTGCGAAGGGGTCAAGGGGGCGAACGCAAAGCCCCCTTGTCGCCTCCGCAGAGGCGAAACCCCTGCTTCACAAAAGCACTCTTCCGCAGAAAAGCAACTCCAACTCCACCTACTTAGAAATTACTTAGCCGCCTTCGCAAAGGCATCCCGCAGCCCAACCGTGCGGTTGAACACCGGCAGCTCCGCCGTGGAATCCGGGTCCTTGCAGAAATAGCCCGTGCGCAGGAACTGCAGTGCCGTCCCCGGCGCGCATTCCTTCGCATACGGCTCAATCACGCCGCGCACCACCGTCAGACTATGCTGATTCAGCTTCTTCAGGAAGTCATAATCCGCGCGGGACAGATTCGCGTCCGCTTCCTCTGCCTCTTCGGTTTCTTCCGCATCCACCGCATCCTCGGCGGTCGGCTCGGTTTCATCTTCCAGCGCGCTGTCATCCGCCAGCAGCGGGTCGTAGAGGCGCGCCTCAAACGGCACAGCGTCCGCCGCGCTCACCCAATGCAGCGTCTTGCCTTTAATCTTGCGGTCAGCGCCCTCGCTGCCGGACAGGCTGTCCATGTCCACCGTGCAGTACACTTCGGTGACATTGCCGTTCTCGTCCTTCTTGCAGCCCTCGCACTTGACGATGTACGCCCCGTTCAGGCGCACCTCGAAGCCGGGGTACATGCGCTGGAACTTCTTCGCAGGCACTTCCATGAAGTCTTCCTGCTCAATGTACAGCTCTTTGCCGAACGTGACTGTGTGGTTGCCCATTTCGGGGTGCTTCGGGTGATTTTCGACCGTCAGCGTGAGCGTCTTGTCGGCGTCCCAGTTCGTCAGCACCACCTTGAGCGGATGCAGCACCGCCATCACACGCGCAGCCTTTTCGCCCAAATCGTCGCGGATGCAGGCGTCCAGCAGCGCGGTATCCACGGTGGAATCCGCCTTGCTCAAGCCGATGCGGCTGACGAAATCGCGAATCGCAGCGGCCGTGCAGCCGCGGCGGCGCAGACCCGACAGCGTGGGCATACGCGGGTCATCCCAGCCTTTGACGTAGCCGCCCATGACCAGCGCGCGCAGCTTGCGCTTGCTCATCACGGTGCGGGTCATGTTCAGGCGGGCGAACTCAATCTGGCGAGGACGTGCCGGCAGCATGGACTGGCTGTGCTCCACCACCCAGTCATACAGCGGGCGATGAATTTCGTATTCCAGCGAGCAGAGGGAGTGGCTGATGCCTTCCAGCGCATCGCCAATCGGGTGCGCGAAGTCGTACATCGGGTAGATGCACCACTTCTTGCCCGTGCGCCAGTGCTCCTTGTAGAGGATGCGGTACATGGTGGGGTCGCGCATAACGATGTTAGGCGACGCCATGTCAATCTTGGCGCGCAGGGTGTACTGTCCCTCGGCAAATTCGCCCGCGCGCATCCGACGGAACAGGTCAAGGCTCTCTTCGGCGGGACGGTCGCGCCACGGCGAATTCTTGCCGGGCTTGGTCAGCGTGCCGCGGTATTCGCGCATCTGCTCCTTGTTCAGCTCGTCCACATACGCCAGACCGCGCCGAATCCAGTCCTCCGCGATTTCGTAGCACTTATCGTAATAATCAGAAGCGTAATACAGGCCGCCCGTCCAGTCAAAACCCAGCCAGTGAATGTCGTTCTTGATGGCTTCGACAAACTCGGTGTCTTCCTTCGCGGGGTTCGTATCGTCAAAGCGCAGGTTGCACTTGCCGCCGAATTTCTCCGCCGTCAGGAAGTCCGTAATCAGCGCCTTGCAGTGGCCAATGTGCATATAGCCGTTGGGTTCGGGAGGAAACCGCGTATGCACTTGCGTGTAGCGACCATCCTTCAAATCCTGTTCGACGGCCTCCCAGACAAAATTACTGCGAGTCGTTGCTTCTTCCATAGAATCGTTTCCTCCTTCTCCATTCTATACCATTTCCAGAATCAAAAAGGCGCAAGCAGGCGGCGCTGACGAATCCGGAAGTAGTATCACCCGAGAAAATATGATACCGGGCATTGCACCATTATAACGGCATTCCCCCGAAATTACAAGGGTTCCCGGAAAAAATCGAGTATTTTGCTGGGGTTTCGCCGGAATCATACCCGAATTTGATTTTTCCCGCCGCATTTTTTCCTTTTCTTCGCCTGTACAGCAGAAAAACTTGCATTTCCCCGCATTCTGTGCTATATTGACGCGGAATCCAATAAGTTAATCGGAGTGAACTGCCATGCCGAATTTTTCGCTTTCTGACGCGGTGTTTGAAAATGCCGCTGCCAAGTACCCGACCCCCTTCCACCTCTACGACGAAGCCGGAATCCGCCGCAATGCCCGCACGCTGAAGCAGGCGTTTGCATGGTGCGAAGATTTTGAGGAATATTTCGCCATCAAGGCGCTGCCGAACCCCGCTATCCTCCGCATTTTGAAGGAGGAGGGCTGCGGTGTGGACTGCTCCAGCGACACGGAATTGATGCTCGCGGACGCTTGCGGATTCTCCGGGCGGGACATCATGTTCTCCGCAAACGCCATGCCCTACCATGAGTTCGACGATGCCCGCCGTCTCGGCGCGTTCGTCAACCTCGATGATATCACCCACATTGACATTCTCCGTCAGCACGGCGGCATTCCCGAAACCATCTGCTGCCGCTATAACCCCGGCGGAGACTTCAAAATCGGCAACGAAATCATGGGCAATCCGGGCGACGCGAAGTACGGCTTCACCTATGCCCAATTGCAGGAGGGCTTGAAGCGCCTGAAAAAACTTGGCGCAAAGCGCTTCGGGCTGCACGCTTTCCTGTCCTCCAACAACACTGACGACAACTACTACCCCGCGCTGGCGAAGATTCTCTTCACCTGCGGCCGCGACCTCGCTGCCGAAACCGGCTTGGAGCTGGCGTTCATCAACCTTTCCGGCGGCATCGGCATCCCCTACCGCCCCGACCAGCCCGCGACGGACGTTCTGGCCGTCGGCGAAGGCGTCCGCAAGGTATACGAGGAAATCTTCCCGAACGGCGGCGTCGCGCTGAAAACCGAACTCGGCCGCTGGATGACCGGCAACATGGGCTGGCTTGTCACGCGCGTGATTCATGAGAAGCACACCTACAAGGACTACATCGGCGTGGATGCCTGCGCCGCGAACCTCATGCGCCCTGCGATGTACGGCGCGTACCACCACATCACCGTCTGCGGGAAGGAAAGCATGCCGCATGACCACATCTATGACGTCGTCGGCAGTCTGTGCGAAAATAACGACAAGTTCGCCATCGACCGCGCCCTGCCGGAAATCAAGATCGGTGACCTGCTGGTGATTCATGACACCGGCGCGCATGGGCACGCAATGGGGTATAATTATAATGGTCGGCTGCGGTCGGCAGAGGTGCTGTACACGCAGGAGGGCGGCTATAAGCTGATTCGCCGCGCGGAGACCGCGCAGGATTATTTTGCGACGCTGGATATGGATGAATGCGCGGCGAAACTGGGCTTGACGCCGAAAAAATAAACACGCGAAAGCAGTATGGGAGTGAAACCAACTCAATCGCGCGGAGGGGTCAAGGGGGGATCCCCCCTTGCGGAGTCCAGAGGCAGCGCCTCTGGTGGGGTTTGGGGCAACGCCCCAA
>OKRY01002639.1_pt1 | contig 13799 bp, 14 predicted proteins | sample 1601121 | NCBI WGS metagenome assembly OKRY01 (sample SAMEA3541546, study PRJEB24748) | human gut metagenome | biome: human gut; feature: human-associated habitat; material: faeces | place: China | collected 2012
CTTTCCACTATCGTGAACTCTTACCATAAAATTGCATAGAATTTCTAAAATTTCTCTATGCACATTCGCCATTTCATTCAAAACTTATATTTATATGGCTCTTGAAATTAATCTCTAACAATTCATTAACTTGTAACAAAATTCTGTTGAAAAATTTTAAATAATATCTCTTTTATTAAAACTATCATACATTGTTACTAGCATAAGTACTGTGCAAACTGCTAATACTGTAAGAGCAAATGATAAGCTAGTAGTTATTTGTGTATCAAATCCCATTGATAACATACTTGTAAAATTAGGGAATACTTTTTCTGCAATATTCAAGTTATTAAATGGAATTAGTTTTACCCAATCCTTTTTAATGTATGAATCTATTATAACCATTACAATACTGTTTCCCATATATGTTGCAAGACTCAAACCTATTGAGAGTGATGTATTTCTTGTTATTGTTGAAAACATTAAAGCTAATATGGCAAATATTATTACCGGTATTAATTTCACAAAATAGTATTCTATCGTGAATAATGTATTTCCGATTTTTTGAACATTTCCGTCTTTCATAAACAAATATTCATATCCTGATGTATTAAAAAATACATTTGCTAGTATTATACTTAATATTGACATTATTAATGTTATTATTATTAAATAAAATAACAATGATAAAATCTTTGCAGTAAGTATTTTCCATCTTTTATTTGGCGTTAATGCCCAAAACTTTATTGTTCCTGTTGAAACTTCTGCTGAAATTGCTCCACCTGCTATTATAATTGCAAATATTGCAGTTAATGTCATAACAAAACTTGGTGCGATTGACTCAAATAGTTTTCTATAATTTGTATCAGTCGAATACCCTTCATCATCTAAAATGTTATTTTCTAATTTATATATGTTAATCTTTATATCATCTTCATATTTCCTTTTTTCTTCTGCTGTTAGTACTTTATTATTTTGATAGTTTAATCCTGTTCTTATACTTTTCTTTTCATTTGTTATTTTTCCAAGTATATATGATTTTGCACTTATTGAATCACTATTTGTATTTTCATTTCCTATCTGATATTTTTCACGTAAATCTAATATAGAAATATTATCATCATATTCAGCTTGTGAAATTTCTTTATTTGTTAATTTCTTTTTGGCTTGTTCTTTTTCATGATTAATATAGCCTTTAAAATCATCATTTATCACTAGTTCTAGCAAATCTTCATCTATCTCTAAACTCATATTTCCTAAAACGGTATTTTTCCAGTTTGTTGAATATGAATTTATATTTTTTTGTATTCTTATTTCATCAATTATTATTTCATTTTCTATTTGCTTTTTTTCAAATTCTGATAAACTACTGTTATTTAGTTGTTCTTTATATGATTTTATTTCTGCTTCTACATCTTCTTTCCAATTTCCTTCATAATATACAGTTTGCCCATTATTTTTTGCATCCAAGTTCTGTGTTATTTTTGCCATTCCTAGTGCTGCTATTAGTGCTAAAAATATAAGAAATATAGCTAATTTGGTAGAAAATTTTTTCCATGTTTTTATGTTTTCATCTATAAATAATTTAAATATTTTCATATTACTTTACTCCCCTTTCTGTTGCATCAAAGAATATGTCTTCCAATGTGTGTTCTTTTGGTATAACTAACTGTATTTCAGTATCTGCGATTGCCAATTTTTTTATTACTTCTGGCAATTTTTCGGTTCGTACTGTAATATTAATTTTATTGTTTTCTATTTCTATTTCACTTTTTCCAATATTATGTACAAAGCCAAAAAAAATTTTAGCAGAAATGGAGGGATAACATGAATGTTTTACAAAGAGGAGTACGTTCAGTGTTAAGAAAACCGATAAAAAGTATTATTCTATTGTTTATTGTAATTGTTATGAGTGGCCTATTTTTAGGTGCTATGGCAAGCCGTTCAGCAAGTATTTATACACAAGACGCTACAAGACAGGCAATAGGGGCTACCTTTCGCATAGAAGGAAATGAGGAGAATAGGAGAAAGCGATTAGATCAGGCAATGGATGTACTGGGTGATCGGGAGGGCAGTTATGGAGGAGTTACTCATAAATGGTTAGAAAATGGATGTTCACATCAGAGCAGGTCAGTCCTGTCATATTCTCAATGGCATTTTTCACCTTCTGCTGTACTGCCTGACAGGTAGCGGGAATATTGTAACCGTACTCCATGGTCACAGTCAGATCCACGGTCACATTCTTGTCCAGCACCTCTACTTTGACACCCTTGGTCAGGCTCTTAACGCCTACCTTGCTCATGAGTTCGTTGGTAACATTACCAGCCATGGCGCTGACACCGTCTACCTCGGTAGCTGCTAAAGATGCGATCATAGCCACTACATCATCGGCGATCTGTACGGTACCGATGCTCTCGTCTTCCCTTAATACCAGGTTCTTCTTATCTATTTCTTTTTCCATGATAGCTGATCCTCCTAATAATAACTAATTAGTTACAGTATACCAAATCCTTATTCATTTGTCACCCAAAAAGTCAAGGATAATTGTTTCCCGTTCTGGGCATAAGTGACGGTATTGCTGTTCCCCTGTATCTGCATATAGGAAAAAATCTCCTGCTCATCGATCAATGCATGACAGATTTCCTGATAACAGAGTTCATCTGCACATTTTATCGTCACTTCCGTTCTGCCGCCCTCTATAGCTCTGTCGAAGACCGCCTGCATCTGTTCATGGTCATAGGAAGTAAAGTAGGAACCTTCCCGCACATAATAATTTGCTTCCGTCGCCGTACATTCCGGCATGGGGATCACCGATTCGATACGATGCGTCCGTAGCAGATCCTCTGTAGTCACGCACAGATAATCATAATTGATCTCCGGCAGGCTCCTCTGCTCGCTGCCATTCTCCATGCGGTAAGAGGCATCTCCCCAGGTGGTATCTACATAATAATAGTCCCCGTCCACCTGTACCAGATTCCAGGCATGAGCTTCTCCGGTATCCACCGTTCCCTGCACCAGGGTGCACATCACCCCCAGATGATTCAACAGATACTGGGTGGCTTTGGCATATCCCTGGCAGACAGAGGCTCCTCCTAAGAATACCGAGGCAATGTTCTGATTATCCGCCGCACTCAGATCATAATTTGTGGAAAAGATGACCGCCTCATACACCGCTTTTACCTTATCGTACTCAGAAGCCGCCTCTTCCATACCGGACAGCCATTCCGCCGTCACACTGCGAATGGCCTCCGCCCGCGCTACGGCCTCTTCCTTCGTCTGATCGTAAGTGCCTGCGAAGTCGATTCCTACGGTTTTCTCCCCTCTGGAATATTTGGTATAAGTATATCCTGTGGTGTAAAAAATCTCCGGATGATCTATCAGCACGCACTGAAATACTTTGTCAATGTCCTGTTCATCCATTCCCTGTTCCAACGGTTCCGTGGACAGTTTGATCGTGTCATCCATAGACCCAATCGCCTGCTCGATCTCCTGATACCAGATCTGTTCCTGCGCATCCAGACTCTCATATGCAAAACGAGAGCCTCCCTCCTCTAAAAGGGAAAAGCTCTCTGTATTGTCATTTTCCGCAGCCGCCGTCTCCTGCACAGGCATGGTATCTATCTGTGACTCGGGCAGCACGATGGTCTGGGGTACTTCCTGCAGAACCTCCTGTGAGGAGCATCCTGTCAAAAGCAGTAACATCAGAATTCCGGCACATAACTTTTTCTTATTCCGCATTCTATCCCCCTACACACTTTTTGTTTCCATATAATTACTAATTGCGTCCGAACTCCGTCAGCACCAGTCCCTTATTACGGTCCAGAGTCATGCCGATGCTCCAGGAATTCACAAACAGCAATAAAGGATTACCCTTCATGTCCTTGACCTTCTTCATATCGGAAGTACCGGACAGCTTGGCCAGGTCGATCTCATCCTTATTCTCGATCCAGCGGATATGCTCATAAGGCAGGTTCTCCAGACGGATCTCCACGTTATATTCGTTCTCCAGACGGTATTTCAGTACATCGAACTGCAGCACACCTACCACACCGACGATGATCTCTTCCAGACCGGTATTGAACTCCTGAAAGATCTGGATGGCACCTTCCTGAGCGATCTGCTCTACGCCCTTGACGAACTGTTTTCTCTTCATGGTATCCACCTGACGCACTCTGGCAAAATGCTCCGGTGCGAAGGTCGGAATACCTTCATACTGGAACTTCTCCCTGGGCATGCACAGGGTATCTCCGATGGAGAAAATGCCGGGATCGAAGACACCGATAATATCACCCGCATAAGCCTCGTTTAAGATCTTACGTTCATCCGCCATGATCTGCTGGGGCTGGGATAATCTCATAACCTTATTGCCCTGCACATGACGCACTTCCATGTTGGCATCGAATTTACCGGAGCAGATACGCATGAATGCGATACGGTCTCTGTGAGCCTTGTTCATGTTAGCCTGGATTTTGAAAACAAAGGCACTGAACTCATGCTCCGTCGGGTTGATCATGCCGATGTCTGCTTTTCTTGGCAGCGGCGTGGTAGTCATATTCAGGAAATGCTTTAAGAAGATCTCCACACCGAAGTTGGTCAAAGCAGATCCGAAGCATACCGGGGTCAGGTTACCCTTCTGCACTTCCTCCAGATCAAACTCTGCGCTGGCACCGTCCAACAGTTCCACCTCGCCAAGCAGCTTGTCCGCTGCATCCTCTCCGATCAGTTCCTTCAGATGTTCTTCGTCCTGAATGGGGATCTCGGTGGAAGTTCCTTCCTTCGTTCCCTTCTCCGTATCGGAATATGCGATCACACACTTTTTCTCACGGTCGTAGACACCCTGGAATTCCTTACCGGAACCGATGGGCCAGTTGATGGGGCAGGTGGCAATGCCAAGCTCCTTCTCGATATCATCCAGCAGTTCAAAGGTATCTCTTGCCTCACGGTCCATCTTGTTGATGAAGGTGAAAATAGGGATCTTGCGCATCACGCAGACCTTGAACAGCTTTCTCGTCTGGGCCTCGACACCCTTGGAAGCATCGATGACCATAACTGCGGAGTCCGCTGCCATCAGGGTACGGTAGGTATCCTCAGAGAAATCCTGATGTCCCGGGGTATCCAGAATATTGATGCAGTAACCGTCATATTCAAACTGCAATACGGAAGAGGTAACGGAAATACCTCTGTCTTTCTCAATCTGCATCCAGTCGGATACCGCATGTCTGGCCGTTGCCTTACCCTTTACGCTTCCTGCCAGGTTGATGGCTCCTCCGTAGAGCAGGAACTTCTCGGTCAGGGTCGTCTTGCCGGCATCCGGGTGGGAAATAATGGCAAACGTCCGGCGGCGGTTGATCTCTTCTGTATAATTATTACTCACTACTATAGTCCTCCAAATATATCTCTTATATCTCTAAAAATCTATTTTCGCAGTTCTTCGGGATCTGCTATCTATGATGGATCTGCCTTTAAAACAGAGCTTCCTTCAAACTCCGGTTGGATTCCGAAATAATCCAATACCGTAGCTCCGATATCGGAAAAAGTCGGTCTGGTTCCGCGATTCCCCGGCGTCACAGGCGCACCGTACATAAGAAACGGAGTATATTCTCTGGTGTGATCCGTGGTAGCCGTATATGCGGGATCACAGCCATGATCTGCCGTGATCATCAGAATATCTTCCGGCTTCATGTGTGCCTGGATTTCCGGCAGCTTTTCATCAAAATAAGCCAGTGCCTTCGCATAGCCGTCCACATCTCTTCTATGGCCGTAGAGCATGTCATAATCCACCAGATTGATAAAGCAGAGTCCTTCGAAATCCTTGTCCAGATATTCCAGTGTCCGCTCAATGCCTTCCGCATTGCCGGAAGTGTATACATGCTCGGTAATGCCCCTGCCTACGAAAATATCCTGGATCTTACCCACAGCAATGACATCCTTACCGGCAGCCTTCAGCTGATCCAGCATTGTCACTGCGGGAGGCAGCAGGGAAAAATCGTGTCTTCTGGGAGTACGGGTATAATGTCCGCTCTCACCGATAAAAGGTCTCGCAATGACACGGCCCACGCCGTGTTCTCCCTGTAAAATCTGTCTGGCGATACGGCAATAATCATATAACTGCTCCACAGGAACCACATCCTCATGGGCAGCGATCTGAAACACACTATCTGCGGAAGTATATACGATCAGTTTGCCGGTGCGCACATGCTCGTCCCCGTAATCCGCAATGACCTGTGTGCCGGAGTACGGCTTATTGCACAGCACATCTCTGCCGGTGCGGATCCGGAACTCTTCCAGCACATCCTCGGGGAAGCCGTCCGGATAGGTAGGCAGTGGCTTGGGAGAATAGATACCTGCGATCTCCCAGTGCCCGATGGTCGTATCCTTTCCGCGGGAACGCTCCGTCATGCGGGCGTAAGCTGCGGTGGGATGGTCTGTTTTCTCTCCCACTTCCACGCCATCAATATTAAACAAACCCATGTTTTTCATATTTTCCATATGAAAAAAAGGGCTCTTTGACACGCTCCCCAGTGTATTTACATTGATGTCACCGTAAGCTGCGGCATCCGGCATCTGTCCGATACCGAAGCTGTCCAATACAATTAAAAAGACTCTCTTCATTGTTTCTTCCTTTTGTCAAGTTTTCCAGGTTAAGTTATGATACCATCCAGATTGTTCCGTGCTTCGCACTCTCACAATCTGGACCGCATTCGTAATCCGCTCATTTTCTTCGAAAATGGCTGCTTGCTCCTCCGAGTTCTTATGATACCATCCAGATTGCTTCGTGCTTCGCACTCTCTCAATCTGGACCGCATTCGCAATCCGCTCATTTTCTTCGAAAATGGCTGCTTGCTCATGTGGTACGGGTTACGAATTCAAAAAGCCTCCTGCAAGCAAGCTTGCGTAGGCTTTTTAATTGTAACCCTTGGTATCATAACATAATTTTTCCCCTATGTACACAAAAATATCACTGTGCAATGGTGCTGATGACGATATTTTCCGCCGCAATATCCGTCTTTCTTTTTACGATATCTTCGATCTGTGCCCGCTGCACATCCGTCAGTTCTGCGGCATTGACCACCACATCCGCGGCATCCCCGTTGATGCTGACCACAGCTTCACTGAAACCTTTCGCCTGCAAAAGCACCTCGGCCGCCGCTTCCTTTTCCGCGATATCAGTCATGCGCACCATACTGTCCACCGCTTCCTGTTTCTGGGCATCGCTGAGCTCAGTACTGTTGATAATCTCCAATAACGTCTCTTTATTCCGGGCTCTGGTCTGCTCCTTGGAAAGTCTTGCAGCAGACAGTACCTCCACACCGTTCGTTCCGGTCAACACTGCTTCCCCGGGAATCTCCCCTTCGTCCGGCGTAGCCTCTGCCACCTGCATATCTTCATCCAGATAATCTTCCATGACGATCTCCACATCCGAATCCAGGCTTTCCATATCTGTGACAATGTCTGTGGAATCCACTGCACTGAGATCTTCTGTATTATCCGACGCCAGATACTCCTTTTCCAGGTTGGTCCCCGCAAACTGCAGATAACCTGCAATGGCTATCATAATGGCAAGTGCGGTAATCATAAGCTGATTTTTCTTGATTAAGTTTTTCACTGCGTTCCCCTTTTCCAAAGGCCTGTATCTGCCTTCTTGATTTTATACTCTATTGTATGTACCCGTCTGTGCGGATATGTTTCCTGTGACTCATTTTTCCAACACCTTGACTTTGTGGGCTTCCACACCGAAAAGTGCCTGTGCGATCTGCGTGATTTCACTGGTCATATTGCCTTTTCCGGCTCCTTCCGCCACCACCAGCACCCCCTCCACTTTGGGTGTGATCGTCTTCGCTACAAACGGTGTGCCCTGACTGCCGTCCTGATAGACGGTCTGGTATCCGGTATTGGAAGAACTCACGGTGCGGGTTCCTCCGGCGGAGTCCTGTTCTTCTGTCTGGGAACGATCCGCGGTCATGTCTTTTTCCACAATTCTTTCCTCCGAGGATTCCAATGTAATCATGACTTCCACCTCTCCCAGTCCCCGGACGGATTCCAGCATTTTCTTCAGTTTTCCCTCCAGATAGGCGGTATATTCCTCCGCGCTTCCCGCTGCCACCGCCCGGGTTTCGGTATCTACCGCCGTCTCCTGTTCCCCGGTTGTCTGCGAAGGAGAAGTGAAAATTCCGGCATTGTACTGTTCTGCAGTCTCTGTGCCGACGGAAGCTGCCTGTGGCTCCTCCTTTTTCACCGGCAGGGCGATGATAAACAATAGGACACCCAACAATACCAGAATCAACAGGTTGTCCCGACGGAACCATTTCGGAGGGCCGGAACCGCCTGCACCGTTACCTGTACCAATGCTGCCTGTGATCTTTTCCCAGAATTCACCCATTGCTTCTCACCTCTTTTTCTTCCCTGGCTCCGGTTTTTCTACCGTCATTTTCCTTAGCTCTCCGGCAGACTTCTCCATCATTCCAGCCGGATTGGTGCAATGTCCACATGGATTCCCTCCGTTTCTGCATTTTCCCTATCCGTTTTCTTCTGATCCGATACTTCCCCACTGTTTTCTCCTGTAACAGCTCCCTGTGCAGAATCTTGCTCCCACACATTTGCCGGGTCATATCCTTCCCCGGCTTCCTGCGCCACAGCAGCTGCCGTATTCCCGATCTCTTCCTGCGACTGTTCTGCCTGTTCGGAGGCCCGGGTCAGCACGGTCTGCAATTCTTGCATAAATCCTGTCACCTGTTCTTCTGCATTCCAGCCGTCTCCGCCACCGAACATGGTCAGAACAGGCTGTAACAACTGCAGCAACAGCATAACGGATAATAACAGTTTCAAATATTTATCGTAGGACTCCTTCGGTCTGAAATGCACTACGGTCTGTGCACAGATCAGGAAGATCCCGGCCTGTCCGATCACCCGGTATAACCATTGCATCCTCTTACCTCCCCCTGCTTCCGATAGCTAATAGTGCCAATGTGATCAGAAACAACAGCATGGCTGTGCCCGCAGTACGAAACAGAAGCATCCCTGCATTTCCCATATGATCCGTACAGTTGGTCACTCTTTTATCGCTGACGATCCCCATAAAAGCTGCCGCACACTTGATCAAAAACGCAGTAAACAAAATCTCCAGAAGCGGAGCCGCACACACCGCCAGAAGCAGTAACAGCAAAAGTACGCCGATGCTGTTGCGGATGACAACGGCTGAACCCACCGCCAGCTCCAGAAGCCCGTCTGCCGCATTTCCGATCCCCGGCAGTGCCGAAAGTGCCTTTTCCACGGCGGAGGTCTTGACGGAATCCAATACCGGTGTGATCAATGACTGGAACACGCTGATCCCCGTGACCACTCCCAGAGAAGCCTTGAGAATCCAGCCCACCGCCTTTTCCAGAAGTTCCGTCAAAAGTGTCAGCTTTTCCTCCACCCAGATCCCGTTGATCATGGTCAACAGGCCATAGCAGTAAATCAGTGGTAGTACCACACCCAACAGTATTTTTTCCGTACCATAGATCAGAAGCAGCATCAGCTGATACCCGGCTCCCACTGTAGCCGGCCCCGAGGCCACTCCCACCGCAAGAAGATACGTAGGTACCATCAGCCTTACAAACAACACGATATTTTCCACCGTCTCTCTTGCGGTTCCCAGAATCCCGGAAAAACATTGCAGCAGGATCACTCCCATGAGCAGATAGATAAAGTAAAAGCTTAAATCCGCAATCTGATGTTTGTCGAAAACCTCCACGAAATGAATCAGCAGTGCAGAAAGGATCCCCAGTACGATCAGCCAGATCAGAATATTTTTCCTGCCCGCAGCAGATGCTCCCATTCCCTGTATCACTTCCTGCAACAGGGTTCCCGCTGCCCCCAGCACATCTCCCTGCAGCAGCTGTCCCATCAATTCCGCCACGGAGATCCGGGAGGCCGGAAACAGCTTCTGCATCCCTTTTTCCAGTTCTTCCATGCCATATTCCTGCCACATTGCATCCATTGCTCCCTCACTCTTATAAAATACCATAGATCTGTCGGATCACCGTAAGCAGAATCGGCAGTCCCGCAAACAGTACCGAAAGTTTTCCCAGAATCTCGATCTGATCCGATACCGCTGCGAATCCGGCATCCTTGCAGATTCCGGCGCTGAATTCACACAGGTAGGTGATCCCCACCACTTTCATCAAAATACCGAGATACCCTTTTGCATCCCCGAGGTACTGCTGTAATCCCGCAAACTCCTCCAGCAACTGTCCCGTCAGCCCCAGCACATAGGAAAATACCAGCACACTCAGGGCAAATCCGATCAGCAGCGTATATTCCGGCCGCTGTTGCCTAAATTGTATGGCAAAAAGAACTCCGGCGATTCCAAGCAATGCAATCTTAATGATCTCGGACATATTTCCTCCTATTAAAACGAAAACAGAGTCTGTACAGTATCAAACAGATCATAGATATACGGAACGATCCAGCTAAGAACCAGGATCAGTCCCGCAAGGCTGACGAGAAAAGCATGTTCCTCCCTGCCGCTGTGTTTTAAGACCTGGCTGAGTATCGTTACAAGGATTCCTACCGCAGCTATTTTAAAGATCAGTCCTATTCCCATCTTTCCCCGTCCTTTTCTCTTCTCTCTGTGGTCTCCGGAACCGGCATCAGACTAACAATAACAGTATCAGCAGACCGCTCATGGCTCCCAGTCCTACGGAGAGCCTGCATTTCTGTGTAATTTCCCGCTGCTGCATATCCGCCGTATGTTCCAGTCCCTGTCTGGACAATTCGATACTTTTTATCTGCATCGTTTCATCCGCATAGCCCTCTTTTTCCGCAAAACGCAAAAACTCTTCAATGTCTTCTTTTTTCAGAGGAAGCATCCGCAGCTGTCTGCGAAAGCTTTTCTCCGCCAGTTCCAGAAAACCAGCATCCTCCGTCTCCGCATATTCTCGGTATACTTCGGTGCAGATCTCTCCCAGCCTGTCTTTCCGTTGTCTGCCGGTCTGTCGGCAGCATTCCGGAAGTGTTGACCCGTTGTACCGGATCTCACTGATCCACTGTTCCAGAATGCGGATGAGTTCCCGGATCGTATATAATCTTCCTAAGAATTGCTGCCGATACCACAGTCCCATTCCAAAGCATCCCAACAGAATCAGAAATCCTCCGAGCATCTGCATTCCATCCGTCCCCTTCCTTTTAAGATCACTATGCGGTCAAATATCTGTCGCAGGCAGGATTCACCCAGGCGCTTTGCTGCGTCCGTCTCGTCCGTTCCATGCAGGGTGGCCAGCAGACCGCAGCCGCAGGCCGCTGCTTTTTGTAAGGCCCGCCTGTCCGTTTCCTCCCCCAGTTCATCCACTGCAATGACTTGAGGTGACATGGAACGCAAAAGTAATAACATCCCCTGAGCCTTGGGACAGCCATCAAGCACATCCGTCCGCATCCCCAGATCATTCTGAGGTCTTCCCAGATAGCTTCCAGCCAGCTCCGAGCGCTCGTCCACCACTCCCACCCGAAGTCCCGCACCATACGTATTACCATCGGAAATCTGACGGATCAGATCCCTGAGCAGAGTGGTTTTGCCGAATCCCGGAGGCGATACAATCAGGGTATTCTGAAATTTTCCTTTCTTATATAATTTTGGCAGGATGCCGTCAGCTACTCCCCGGATCTCATGGGCGACCCGGATATTGATAAACGCAATATTTTTCAGAGTGCGGATCACTGTTTCATTTTCCAACACAGCCTGTCCGCACAATCCGATCCGGTGTCCGCCTTCCACAGTCAAAAAGCCCTGTCTGATCTCATCGGCATAAGCATACACCGAATCCTGACACAGCCAGGCGATCAACTCCCGTATCTCCGCTTCCGTCACCAGATGCGCTCCGTAAGGATGCTCCTGCCATTCCCCGCCGTTATTTAAGAAATAATCTTCTCTCGATGTTTCCACGATCACCGGCCTGTCCACACGTAGACGGATCTCGCAGATTTTTTCCCCATTATCCGCTGTCTTCTGCCAGAATGCTCTTCTCTTTTGCGGAAAAATACGAAGCAGGCTGTCCATGTTTCTCCTCCCGTAACTATTCAGAACCTCATGCGCAAAATCGTTCCTTCGGAACTTCTCCTTTGCGAATGCAGGCATTCATCAAGACTTAGCTGATATTTAATGCTCTGAATAGTTACAATATATGTCTCCGTGGACAGGATATTCCTTTCAATCTTCTCTTTTTTTCTATAGTGTGGTATAATAAGCGATAACTGTTTTTATGACTTTTGTTTTGGAGGTTTTTATGAACATAATCATTGTGGGCTGTGGCAAGGTTGGCTACACCCTGGTAGAGCAATTAGGCGGTGAGAATCACAATATCACCGTGATCGATACCAATGAGGAAAAGGTGAATTCCATCACGGATGATCTGGATGCCATGGGCATCGTGGGCAATGGTGTCAGCTTCCAGACACTGTCTGAGGCCGGCATTGACCATGCGGATCTGCTGATCGCCGTGACCGGATCCGATGAGCAGAATCTTCTGTGCTGTGTCATTGCGAAAAAGGCGGGACATTGTAAAACCATCGCCCGTGTCCGCAATCCTATCTACAATAATGAGATTGCTTTTCTGCGGGAAGAACTGGGGCTTGCCATGATCATCAACCCGGAGCTGTCCAGTGCAGCTGAGATCGCCCGGATCTTCCAGTTCCCTTCCGCAGTTAAGATCGATACTTTTTCCAAGGGAAGGATCGAGCTTCTGCATTTCCGCGTGACCCATGACTGTCTCTTAAATAATTATGAACTGATCCATATCCGTACCACCTTAAAATGTGATGTACTGGTATGTATGGTCACCAGAGGTGATCAGGTGCTGATCCCCAGAGGTGATTTTGTATTCCGGGAAGGCGATGTGGTTGCTATTGTGTCCACTCCTCCCAAGGCCAATGATTTCTTCAAAAAGATCGGTATCGGCGCCGGCAGGGCACGTACTGCCATGATCGTCGGTGGCGGAACCATTGCTTATTATCTGGCAAGAAGACTTTTAGAAGTCGGCATCCATACCAAGATCATCGATCAGGATCCCGCCCGCTGTGAGCACCTGAGCGAGCTGCTTCCCAAGGCTTCCATCATCTGCGGTGACGGTACGGATGAACGTCTTCTGATACAGGAAGGTTTTCTATCGGAAAGGTGGAAGCCGGAAAGAAACTCGGTTATCACTTGCACCAAAGTCATGGCGGCGTATACATTTTCCTGATCGAAGGAGAAATCGTAGTAGACGGAGAAGTACTGAAACGTCGCGACGGAATGGGTATCTACGATACGAAAAGTTTCGAACTCGAAACATTGAAGGACTCACATATCTTATTGATAGAAGTACCGATGTAGAAATTTGGAATTAGAAATCATGAATCTTGAATGAATGAAGAATATAGCTGATATCCGGCAAGAATATACCAAAAGCGGGTTAAGGGAAAGCGAACTTCCCTGCGACCCGCTTTCACTTTTCAGCCGCTGGCTACAGGAAGCCATCGACGCAAACGTAGAAGAACCGACCGCCGTCATTGTAGGTACCGTATCTCCCGAAGGCAGACCCTCGACCCGTACCGTACTGCTGAAAGGACTGCATGACGGAAAGTTTATCTTCTATACCAACTACGAAAGCCGTAAAGGAAGGCAACTGGCACAAAATCCATACATTTCACTTTCCTTTGTCTGGCATGAACTTGAAAGGCAAGTACACATCGAAGGTACTGCCGCGAAAGTTTCTCCGGAAGAATCAGACGAATATTTCCGGAAGCGCCCTTACTGATTCACGGCCGTTCTTAGAACTACCAACACCTTTCTTATGTGCCATTTTCTA
>OKRY01002642.1_pt1 | contig 13779 bp, 8 predicted proteins | sample 1601121 | NCBI WGS metagenome assembly OKRY01 (sample SAMEA3541546, study PRJEB24748) | human gut metagenome | biome: human gut; feature: human-associated habitat; material: faeces | place: China | collected 2012
GTGGCGCTCATTACGGTCGATAATTCGGCCGAAAACTGCATCGTCGTGGCTCCCGGAGCGAACGCGCGGCTTTCCAGAAAGGATATCGACGACGTCCGGCCCGAACTGGCCAAGGCAGGCTATCTGCTGATCCAGCTCGAAATACCGCTCGAAACCGTGGAATACGCGATACAGACCGCTGCCGAATTGGGCGTGAGGGTGATTCTCAATCCGGCGCCTGCGGCGCAGATCGACGAAAGGTACCTGAAATACGTCTACCTCCTTACGCCCAACGAGTCGGAGTGCGCCCTGCTTACGGGACGTCCCGTACTGAACGGGACGGATGCGGCAGCCGCAGCGGAGACGCTGTTGAACAAGGGGGTGAAGAACGTGATCGTCACCTGCGGTTCGCGCGGCGCGCTCGTGAAAAATGCCGATATTTGCACGGTGGTGCCCGCATGCCGTGTTTCGGCGGTCGATACGACCGCGGCGGGCGACGTTTTCAACGGGGCGCTGACCGTGGCGTTGGCGGAAGGCTTGCCGCTGTTGGACGCTGCGCGCTTTGCAACGCACGCCGCCGCCCTCTCGGTGACCCGCATCGGGGCGCAAAGCTCGATCCCGACGCGCTGTGAGGTGGACGACGCCCGTTTTGCGAATAACGGCTGATCCGCCGACCGAATGACAACCCTTTAAAACTTCGAATATGTTTGTAGTAAACAATTATGCGACAGCCGTGATACTCTGCATTGTCACGATGCTGTGCTGGGGCTCGTGGGGCAACACCCAGAAACTGGCAGGCAGGACATGGCGTTATGAACTCTTCTACTGGGACTATGTCGTCGGCATGCTCCTTTTTTCGCTGATCCTCTGCTTTACGCTGGGCACAGCCTGCATGGCGTCCAGAAGCTTGTCGTTGTTGGCTTCGTCGTCGCCGTGGCGGCCGCAGTAGCGGGCGCTGTACACGCCGGGCGCACCGCCCAGCGCCTCCACGCACAGGCCGGAGTCATCGGCGATGGTGGGCAGGCCGCATGCCTTGCAGATGGTTTCAGCCTTGATGAGGGCGTTCTCGGCAAAGGTGGTGCCGGTCTCCTCCGGCTCGATGGTGATGCCCAGCTGCTTCTGGCTGACCACCTCGTGGCCCTGCGCTTCCAGAATGCGGCGCAGTTCGCGGAGCTTTCCGGCGTTGCCGGTAGCTGCACAAATTTTCATCTTAATACTCCTTCCGCTTTCAAAGCTCGCCCCTTTGGGAGAGCTCCGTCTCCGCGCCGCTGCAAGCGGACGGAACGGTGAGAGGGTTCTATTTTAGTGCTTCCACTGGCGCGGGAGCAGCTCTTCCACAAAGCCCTCCGGGGTGAAGGGCAGCAGGTCGTCGATGCCCTCGCCCACGCCGATGAAGCGCACCGGCAGTCCCAGACGCTGTTTGACCGCTACCACGCAGCCGCCCTTGGCGGTGCCGTCTAGCTTGGTCAGGATGATGCCGGTAGCATCTGCAGCCTTGCAGAATTCCTTGGCCTGACTGATGGCGTTCTGGCCGGTGATGGCATCCAGCACCAGCAGCGTTTCAAGGCTGGCTTCCGGGCTGGCCTTCTTGACGCTGCGGCTGATCTTGGAAAGCTCTGCCATCAGGTTTGCCTTGTTGTGCAGACGGCCTGCGGTGTCGGCAATGACCATGTCATAACCGCGTGCGGTGGCAGACTTTACGGTGTCGAAAATGACAGCCGCCGGGTCTGCGCCCTCGCCTGCGCTGACGATGGGCACACCGGCGCGGTCGGCCCAGATCTCCAGCTGTTCGCTGGCTGCGGCACGGAAGGTATCGCCTGCGGCCAGCATCACCTTTTTGCCCTCGCGGGTATAGTGATCGGCCAGCTTGGCAATGCTGGTGGTCTTGCCCACGCCGTTCACGCCAATGACCAGAATGACGGCCGGCTTGCCGGAAAGATCCATCTCGGCATCCGGTGTCATTTCCTCGGCAATGATGTCGCGCAGGGCATCCGCCGCCTCTTCGCCGGTCTTCAGGCCCTTTTCGTGCACACGGTCGCGCAGCTTATCCACCAGACGCACGGCCACCTCGCCGCCCACATCTGCAAGGATGAGCTGCTCTTCCAGCTCATCGTACATATCATCGTCGATGACGCTGCCTGTGAGGGTGTTGAGGATATTGCCCCAGAAACCGGTGCGGGTCTTTTCCAGACCCGTTTTCATTTTTTCCTGTTCTTTTTCTTTGTTTTTCTTGCCAAATCCGAAGAACCCCATAGTGCCCTCCTATCTTTTTCTTTAATATATATCAGGAAACCAGCGTTGCGTCAACCTGTTCCAGATCAAGCTTGAGCAGCTTGGACACGCCGTCCTCCTGCATGGTAACGCCGTAAAGCACATTCGCGGCTTCCATTGTGCCGCGGCGGTGGGTGATCACGATGAACTGGGTCTTGTCGCTCACCCGGCGTAAGTACTGGGCAAAACGCACCACATTGGCATCGTCCAGAGCGGCTTCGATCTCGTCCAGAATACAGAACGGGGCCGGGTTGACCGCCAGAATGGCAAAGTAGATGCTGATGGCCACCAGCGCCTGCTCGCCGCCGGAAAGCGCTTCCAGATTTTTGATCACCTTGCCCGGCGGTGCCACCCGGATGCCGATGCCGCAGGAGAGCACATCGCTTTCATCCTCCAGCACAAGGCTGGCTTCGCCGCCGCCGAACAGCTCGGTAAATACGCGGCCAAAGTTTTCGTTGATGGCGCGGAAGCTGTCGGAGAAGATCTCCCGCATCTGTACCGAAAGCTTGGAGATCATGCGGGTCAGCTCATTGCGGCTTTCCTCCACATCGGTCACCTGATGCATCAGGGCATCGTAGCGGGCCTTGACCTCCTTGTATTCCTCGATGGCGCTCACATTCACGCTGCCAAGGGCGCGAATTTTGCCACGCAGGTCGGCCACCTGTGCGCGCAGGGCCGTCAGGCTTTCAAACTCCACGCAAAGGTTCTCTGCCTGACTGACCGAGAGCTGGTATTCATCCCACAGCTTTGCCACGGTCTGGTCGTACTCGGTCTCGGCAGCGGCCTTGCGCTCTGCAAGGCGGGCCATCTCGCGCCCCATTTCCTCGCGGCTGTCGGAGGATGTGCGCGCCCGGCTCAGTGCCGCTGTTTCAGCCTGCTGGCGTTCCAGCCGCTGTTCCGTGGCTTCGCGGATGGCCTTTTCTTTTTGGGCGATCTCGGTCTGGCTGTCGGACTTTGCCTGCCGGATGGCTGCAATTTCTGCCCGACAGCTCTCGCTGCGCTGTGCCAGTGCCGCAAGGCTTTCTTCCAGCGTGGCGCGGCGGGCAGCGGCATCCTGTGCCCGCTGTTGCAGCGCTGCGATCTGGCTGTAGGCCAGTTCTGCATCCTTCTGGCGGGTCACCTGTTCCAGCCGCTTTGCGCTGAGCTTTTGGCTCAATTCGGTCTGCTGGGCCACAAAGTTGTCGTCACCTTCGGCAATTCGGTTCATCTCCGCCGTCAGCAGGTCGATCTTTGCCGTCAGCCGGGCCTGCAGGCTGGCAGCTTCCTCTGCTTTGCCACGGCTCTCTGTCATGGCCGCCTGCAAAGCGTCGATCTGCTGCTGGCCGTTGCTGCGGGCCGTTTCCAGCTGGGCGGCAGCAGCTTCCAGCCGCTTCTGCTCTGCCTCGGCACGCACTTTGTCGTTGGCGGCGGTGATCTGTTCACTGGCCGTGGCGGTCAGCTCTGCCTGAAGGGCATCCACCTGCTCTTTGCAGCGGTCGGTCTTTTCCTGTGCAGCAAGGCAGTCTTTTTGTAACTTGGCCGCTTTCACCCGCAGCTCTTCCATCTCCTGCTTGCGGGTGAACAGGCCTGCGCTGCGCTGGACGCTGCCGCCGGTAAAGCTGCCGCCTGCATTGATCACCTGACCATCCATGGTGACCACCTTGCTGCGGAAGCCGTTGTCCCGCGCCACGCGAGAAGCTTCGTTGATGTCGTCCACCACGATGATGCGGCCCAGCAGGTTCGATACGATGTTGTCATACCGGCGGTCGGCCTGCACCAGACTGGAGGCAAGCCGTGCCGTACCGGAGAGTCGGCCACGGAACACGCCGGGCTGGACGGTATCCAGCGGCAGGAAGGTTGCGCGGCCTGCATTGTCATTGCGCAGCAGGGCAATGGCCGCTTTGGCAGCGGCTTCGTTCTCTACCACGATGTTCTGCAGCGCACCGCCCAGAGCCGTTTCCACAGCCACTTCACAGCCCGGCTCCACCTTTAAGATGGCGGACACCGGCCCGATGATGCCCCGCAGGCGGCGTGCACCGGCAGCACGCATGACGGCCTTGACCGAGTTTTGGTAGCCGTCCATGTTCTTTTCCAGTTCCCGCAGCACGGAAAGGCGCTGGCGGGCCGCATCCAGCTCACGGCCAAGGCACTGCTCTGCTGCGTCGGCATCGTCCAGCGCAGCCTTGCGGCCTTTCAGCTTGAGTTCCACGCCGGAACGGACATTTGCCAGCTGCTTCTCGTTTTCTTCCAGCATCCGGCGGTACTTGATGGTGTCGTCCAGATCCTGCTTTGCTTCGTCCCGCTGGGCGGTGCTTTCCTGCACACTCTGCTCAAGGGCAGGCAGGCGCTGGCGGGCTGTTTCCCCGGCAGCTTCGGCAGCGGCCTGCGCCACCTGCGCTTCGGTGCGCCGGGCTGTCAGGCCGGCAAGTTCTGCTTTCAGGGTATCCTTGCGGGCACCGCTGGCACTGCTGGCATCGGTCAAACGTGCGATCTCCGCGTTCAGTGCCTCGATCTCTGCCGCCAGCTTTTCGCCCTCCGCTTCCATGGTCTTTGCCACGGCCCGGTGACGCTGCAAGGCGGCCTGTGCCTCGGTGCTGTCCTGTTCCCCGGCGCTGATCTCTTCCTGCAGGGATGCGGCGCTCTCCTCGTTGCGGAGGATGTCGTTTTCCAGCACAGCGATACGGCTTTCCGACCCGCTGATCTGCTCGGTGATGCTGCGGATATCCCCATTCAGGCGCTCAACAGCAACCGTAAGCTGCTGTGCCTGCATCCGGATCTCCTCAGCCTCCTGCTCGGCGGCTTTCGTCTCCCGGTCAAAGCGCTCGTAGTCGGCCTGTGCTGTCTCGTAGTCCCGCACCTGCTGGCGCACGGCTTCGCGCGCGCGGTGCACACCGTCGGTCCACAGGGTCACTTCCAGCGTTTTGCGCTGTGCGGCCAGCTCGAGGAACTTTTCTGCCTTGGCGCTCTCTTTTTCCAGCGGGCCTACCCGGCTTTCCAGCTCGCCAAGGATGTCCCGCAGGCGTTCAAGGTTTTCGCCCGCCGCAGCAAGGCGGCGTTCCGCCTCGGTCTTGCGGTAGCGGTACTTGGCAATGCCGCAGGCTTCCTCAAAGATCTCGCGGCGCTCACTGCTTTTTGCGGCCACGATTTCCGCGATGCGGCCCTGCCCGATCACCGAGTAGCCGTCGCGGCCAATGCCGGTATCCAGCAAAAGTTCGTACACATCCTTCAACCGGCACACCTGCCCGTTGATGGTATACTCGCTGTCGCCGGAGCGGTAATATTTGCGGCCAATGGTCACTTCGTCCGCATCCAGATCAAAGGTGTGGTCTGCGTTATCCAGCGTCAGCCGCACCTGCGCAAAGCCCATGGCTCCGCGCCGCCGGGTGCCGCCGAAGATCACATCCTCCATCTTGCCCGCCGCGCGCAGCTGGCGGGAGCTGGTCTCGCCCAGCACCCAGCGCACTGCGTCCGAAAGGTTCGACTTGCCGGAGCCGTTGGGACCCACCACACCGGTAACGCCTGCGTCGAACCGAATTTTGACTTTATCGGGAAAGCTCTTGAAGCCCTGGATCTCCAGTTCCTTGAATACCATTTACTTTTCCTTTATCACGCCCAGCAGCTTGAGCGCTTCTTTTGCGGCGCACTGCTCAGCGGCCTTTTTGCTGCGGCCTTCGCCACGGGCCACGCGGTCAGAGTTGAACCGCACAGCCACCACGAAATGCTTGTCGTGATCCGGGCCGGACTCGCTTTCTACTACATAGCTCAACCGCTCTTCCGGGTTCTGCTGCACGATCTCCTGCAGGCGGGTCTTGTAGTCGGCCTCGGCGTGCTTGCCCTCGGTGATAAAGGGCAGGATGAAGCTGCGGGCCACATCCATGCCGCCATCCAGATACAAAGCCGCGATCAGCGCTTCAAACGCATCTGACACAACGCTGGGGCGGTTGCGTCCGCCGCAGCGCTCCTCGCCGCGGCCAAGGCGCAGGTACTCGCCCAGATCGATCTCCTGCGCGAACTGGAACAGTGCACCCTCGCTGACAAGGCTGGCGCGGATGCGGGTCAAATCGCCCTCCGGCCGGTCGGCATAGGCGTGGAACAGATAGTCTGCCGAGACGATCTGCAGCACGCTGTCGCCCAGAAATTCCAGCCGCTCGTTGTGCTTGACCGGGGTGCGGCTCTCGTTGGCATAGCTGGTATGGGTGAGCGCGATCTCCAGCAGCTCCGGGTTTTTGAACTTATAACCAATAATTGTTTCCAACTGATGGCTCATATGTTTTAGCTCCCTTATTGATGGTCAGCATCCTCGCCCTCTCAGGCTCACGTCCGTTCGCCAGCTCCCCCAAAGGGGGAGCCCTTGGCAAATCGATGCAGTCTGCACGAACTGCCAAAGCCTCTCACTCTGAGGAAAGACTCTCCCCGGCCGGGGAGAGATGTCGCAATAGCGACAGAGTGGGGAATGTGGCATTGCGAAGCAATGACGGAGAGGGCAAGCCCGCTTTCCTTATTCCTCAGTTTTCTGTGCCGCAGCCAGCTCGTCCAGCGCAGACTGCATGGTGCCGCACAGATCGTTCTCCACGCAGATCTTTGCCTGACGGATGGCATTCTTGATGCCCTTGGCCTTGGAAGAGCCGTGGGCCTTGATGACCGGCTGCTTGGCCCCCAGGAAGGGTGCGCCGCCGTACTCCTCGCTGTCCATCTGATGCTTCAGGTCTGCCACGCTGCCCTTGAGCAGCAGGTAGGCCAGCTTGCCGCCGAGGTTTGCGAGGAACATTTGCTTCAGCATGCCCAGCAGCATTTTTGCCACGCCCTCAGTCAGCTTGAGGATGACGTTGCCGGTGAAGCCGTCGCACACCACCACGTCCACTTCGCCATTAGGCACATCGCGGGGTTCAATATTGCCCACAAAGCGGATGCCGGGGGTGGTCTTGAGCAGCTGGTGGGCTTCCTTGAGCATGGGGGTGCCCTTGCTCTCCTCCGCACCGTTGTTGGCGAGCGCCACGCTGGGGCTGCGGCGGCCCTCCACCCTGTTCACATAGCAGCTGCCCATCACGGCAAAAGCTGCCAGCATCTCGGGGCGGCACTCCACATTGGCACCGCAGTCCAGCAGCAGATAAGCCTGCTTTTTGGCGGGCACCATGGTAGCCAGAGCCGGGCGCTTGATGCCCTTGAGGGTGCGCACGATCAGGCTTGCGCCCACATGCAGCGCACCGGTGCTGCCGGCGGAAACAAAGGCATCGCCCTTGCCGTCCTTGAGCATGTTCAGGCCCACCACGATGGAGGAATCCTTCTTCTGGCGGATGGCACGGGCAGGCTCATCGCACATGTCGATGGCCTCGGTGCAGTTCACCAGCTCAATGCCGTCCAGCGGGATGCTGTTCTCCTGTGCGGTCCTGCGCACCAGCGCTTCGTCGCCCACACCTACGACGGTGATGCCGTACTCTTTCACGGCCTGTGCGGCACCCTCCAGCACAGCCAGAGGGGCGTTGTCGCCGCCCATCATGTCCACGATAATCTTCATAGCTTTTCTCCCTTCTTAAAGAGAAGTTTCATCCAGCCAGTGCTGGAAGCTGGCAACAGCGCGCTGAGCCTGTGCCATGTAACGCAGGCGCTTGTCCCGCGGGCGGCTCTCCTCCGGCAGCGGAGGAAGGATGCCCATGTTTGCGCCCATGGGCTGGAAGTGCTTGTTCTCGGTGGTCAGGTACTGCACCAGCGCACCGCACATGGTATCCACAGGCGGGGCGGGCAGCTCTTTGCCTTCCAGCCGGGCATACAGGCTGCGGGCCGCCAGCAGGCCGCAGGCAGCGCTTTCCATATAGCCCTCAAAGCCGGTGATCTGCCCTGCAAAGAACACATTGGGGTGCTCTTTCAGGCACAGCTGGGCGCTGAGCACCCGGGGCGCATCGAGGAAGGTGTTGCGGTGCATGACGCCATACCGCACGAACTCGGCATTCTCAAGGCCCGGGATCATGCTGAACACCCGCTTCTGCTCTCCCCACTTGAGGTTGGTCTGGAAGCCCACGATGTTATACAGGGTGCGCTCCTTGTTCTCGGCGCGCAGCTGTACATTGGCCCATGGACGGTGGCCGGTGTTGGGATTCACAAGGCCCACCGGGCGCAGCGGGCCGAAGCGCATGGTGTCGGCACCGCGTGCGGCCATGATCTCAATGGGCATACAGCCCTCATACACGGTGACGGTATCGGCCTTTTTGCCGTGGGCATCCGGGTCGGGCTGAGCAGACTGCTCGGCCCCGGTGTCAAAGTCGTGCAGCGGGGCACGCTCTGCCGAAGCGAGAGCTGCGTGGAAATTCTCGTACTCTTCCTTGTTGAAAGGGCAGTTCAGGTAGTCGGCCTCGCCCCGGTCATAGCGGGAGGCGGCAAACACCTTGTTGTAGTCCAAACTTTCAGCGGTGACGATGGGGGCCACGGCATCGTAGAAGTGCAGCCGCTCGTCACCGGTCAAGGCCCCGATCTCATCGGCCAGTGCGCCATCGGTCAGGGGGCCGGTGGCCACCAGAATGGGGGCAGATGCATCGATGTGCTCCACCTGCTCCCGGTGGACGGTGATATTTTCACAGCTTTCCACCATGCGGGTCACTTCGGCGCTGAATGCATCGCGGTCCACCGCCAGCGCACCGCCAGCGGCCACGCGGGCCGTCTCGGCGGCGTTCAGCAGCTGGCTGCCCATCCGCCGCATCTCTTCCTTCAGCAGGCCGGAAGCAGAGTCCAGCCGCTCAGCTTTCAGGCTGTTGGAGCAAATCAGCTCTGCAAAGCCTGCGCTTTTGTGTGCGGGCGAAAAATGCACGGGCTTCTGTTCGTACAGGTCTACCTGCACGCCCTTGCCCGCCAGCCAGAGGGCGGCTTCACAGCCCGCAAGACCCGCGCCCAGCACGGTTACTTTATAGTTCATAGTTTTATCCTTTTAGTCCTTTTTCGGCACCGGCATCTCGTAGCCGCAGCCTTCCTTTGCGCAATACAGCTTGGAGCCTTTGCGGAACATGGTGCTGCCGCACTTGGGGCACTTGGTGGGCACCGGCATGTCCCATGTCATAAAGTCGCAGTCCGGGTAGCGCTCGCAGCCATAATAGATGCGGCCCTTGGAGCTTTTGCGCTCCAGCATACGGCCTTTGCCGCACTTGGGGCAGATGCCGCCGGTATCCTTGACCAGCCGCTTTGTGCCCCGGCACTCCGGGAAGCCGCTGCAGGCCAAAAACTTGCCGTACTTGCCCACCTTGATGACCATGGGCCGGCCGCACAGGTCGCATACCTCACTGGAAGGCTCATCCGGCACCTTGACCTTCTTGCCTTCCATGTTCTTTTCGGCCTGCTCGAGGCTTGCCGCAAAGCCCTGATAGAAGTCATCCACCGTCTTGTGCCAGTCGGCCTTGCCGCTCTCGATCTTATCCAGATTCTTTTCCATCTGGGCGGAGAAGTCCACATCCACGATGTGGGGGAACTGTTCCAGCATCAGGCCATCCACCGCCCGGCCCAGCAGGGTGGGCTTGAGCTTTTTCTGGTCGCGCTCAACATAGCCGCGGTCGATGATGGTGGTGATAATGGGTGCGTAGGTGGAAGGACGACCGATGCCGTTTTCTTCCAGTGCCTTGATGAGGGTCGCTTCGGTGTAGCGGGCGGGCGGCTGGGTGAACTTCTGCTCGCTCTTCAGGTCGCGCAGCTTCAGCACCTGACCCTGCTCCAGCGGAGGCAGGGCGGTCTCCTTCTTTTCCTTTTCGTCGGTGGCTTCCTCGTACAGGACGGTGAAGCCGTCAAAGGTAACGGTATAGCCGCTGGCCTTGAAACGGTAATCCGCCGCGCTGACCGTGACGGACACGGTGTCCTGCTGGCAGTCTGCCATCTGGCTGGCCATGAAGCGGCTCCAGATCATGCGGTAGAGCTTTGCTGTGTCGCCGCTGATGCTCTTGTCCACCTCGTCCGGTGTCAGGGACGGCACCGAGGGACGGATGGCCTCGTGGGCATCCTGTGCGGCAGTGGCGCTCTTGGTCTTCCATGTGCGCTTGTAGGGGCAGATATAGGCTTCACCGTAGGCCCTTGCGATATATTCCTTTGCGGCGGCAACGGCTTCATCCGAGATGCGCAGGCTGTCGGTACGCATGTAGGTGATCAGACCCATGGTGCCGTGGCCCGCAATGTCCACGCCTTCGTACAGGGTCTGGGCAGCGCGCATGGTGCGGGTGGCCGTAAAGCCCAAGCGGCGGGATGCCTCCTGCTGCAGGGTACTGGTGATAAAAGCCGGAGTGGGCTGCTTTGCCCGCTTGCCCTTTTTCAGCTCTGCCACCACGTACTCGGCTCCTTCCAGACCCTTTTCAATGGCGCGGGCCTCGGCTTCGCTTTTGGGCAGCAGCTTTTTGCCGCTGGCATCGGTGGCCAGCCGGGCGGTAAAACTCTTGTGGCCTGCGCCGAGGGTGGCATCCACGTTCCAGTATTCGTCGGGCTTGAAGCTCTCGATCTCCTTTTCGCGGTCATCGATCAGGCGCACGGCCACGCTCTGCACGCGGCCTGCGGAAAGGCCCCGGCGCACCTTGCGCCAGAGGAACGGGCTGAGCTTGTAGCCCACCAGACGGTCCAGCACACGGCGGGCCTGCTGTGCGTTGAACAGATCTTCGTCGATGGCGCGGGGATGGGCCATGCCCTCCTTCACGCCCTTTTTGGTGATCTCGTCAAAGGTCACACGGTTCGGCTCGTGGGGGTCCAGCCCCAGAATGTTTGCCAGATGCCAGCTGATGGCTTCGCCCTCACGGTCCGGGTCGGTTGCCAGCAGCACGCCGTCTGCGTGTTTGGCCTTGCTCTTCAATTCCTTGATGAGCTTTTCCTTGCCTTTGATGCTGATGTACTGTGGGGCATAGCCGTGCTCCACATCGATGCCCAGCTGGGAAGCGGGCAGGTCACGGATATGGCCCATGCTTGCGGTGACCTCGTAATCATCGCCCAGATACTTGCCAATGGTTTTCGCCTTAGCAGGCGACTCCACGATAACCAGTTTCGCCATTCGAGTTTACTCCCATTTCAAATTTTCTTTCTTCTCTATCAGGAACGCACCGTGCAACTGCACAGTACGGGATTCTCTGTTTTTATATCATACCACAGCTGTTGTGTGCTGCGCCAGCAGAAATTATACTATTTTATCACATACCGCTTGCCCGGCATGCACAGCACCCGGCCGGAAAGTTCCAGCTTCATCAGGGTGCCCAGCAGCACCGCTGTGGGCAGGCCGCTGCGCACGCAAAGCTCCTCAATGCCAAGGGGCTGCGGCCCAATGCAGGAAAGCACCTTCCGCTCGTTCTCGCTCAGAGGCTCCGGCTGCTTTGCCGTCACCGCCGCTGCGCTCTGCCGGCGCAGGCCCAGCGGGCCAAGCAGGTCCGCAGCAGAACACACGGCACGCGCTCTGCCGTCCCGCAAAAGGCCGTTTGTGCCTGCGGAATTGGGCGAGTAGATGCTGCCCGGCACCGCGAACACCGGTTTCCCATAGCGTTCTGCATGGGACACGGTGGACATGGTGCCGCTTTTTTCCTGCGCTTCCACCACCAGCAATGCAGAGCTGAGCGCCGCAATGAGCCGGTTGCGCTGCAAAAATCCATTTGGGCCAACGCCCTCACTGCGGGGCGGGTACTCACTGATCACGCAGCCCTTCTGCTCGATCTTGTGCCGCAGCACCACATTGGCCGCAGGATAGGTGCGGTCGATGGGCACGCCCATCACAGCAATGGTAGGGCAGTTGTTTTTGACAGCAGCGCGGTGCCCGGCGCTGTCCAGCCCGTCCGCAAGGCCGCTGACGATCAAAGCGCCGCTTTGGGCCAGTTCCCCGCCAATGTCCGCCGCTGCGTTCAGGCCGTATTCGGTAGGCTTGCGGCTGCCCACGATGCCCACCGCGCCCGGCTCGTTGAGCCAGAGCGGATCGCCGGTGCAGTAGAGCACCAGCGGCATATCCGGGATGCGGGAAAACGCCAGCGGATAGTCCGGGTCGTCAAACGGCAGGATGCGCACACCCAGATCATCGCACCGCATCACCAGCGGGTGGTACTGTTCCGGAGCCAGCTGCTGCGCCCGCAGAGCTGCTGCCTCTCCCGCTGCAAGACGAAATTCTGCCGTATCGCGAGCCTCCCATGCTTCCTGTGCACCGCCAAAGGCATCCAGCACACGGCCCGCGTGAACGCTGGCCGGGCCAAGCACATGGGCCAGCCACAGCCAGCACAGCAGCGGATCCGGGGCAGGCTCCGGCGGGAAAAGGCTGGTCTGCCCTGCAAGGCCGCTCATAGGCTTTCCTCCCGGAAATGCCACAGCAGGATGCTGCCCGCAATGCCGGCGTTCAGGCTTTCCACCCGGTCGGTCATGGGGATGCGCACCGTGCTGCTGCAGGCAGCAATGGTCTCATCGGTCAGGCCCTGACCCTCGCTGCCGATGACGACGCAGACGCCGCCGGGGCAGCTTGCCTGCGCCGCGCTCAGCGGCTGAGACTTGTACAGCGCGGCAGCAAGGCAGGTGATACCCTTTGCGCGCAGCTGGGTGATGGCATCGGGCATGGCACCAGCTTCGATCACCGGGATGCGCACGGCGGCTCCCATGGAAGCGCGCAGGGTCTTTGGGGCATACACACTGGCACAGCCGTCGCTCAGGATCACACCGTCAAAGCCAAAGGCCGCAGCAGAGCGCAGCAGGGTGCCCACATTGCCGGGGTCCTGCACCCGTTCCAGCGCCAGATACCGCCCGCCGGCCTTCACTTCGTCCAGTGTGTGCACCGGGATGCGGAACACGCCGAACACCCCCTGATGGGTGCCCACATCGGCCAGCTTATCGGCCACATGGTCTTCCACAAGGTAGTGTTCACCGGGCAGCCCGGCAAGCTCCGGGCACTTTGCCATAGCGCTCTCCGTATAAAATAAGGTCTCCAGCTGCGCACCGCGGGCAAGCTCCGGGCAGAGCTTGCGGCCCTCGGCCAGAAAGCGGCCCTCGCTGCGGCGGAATGCCGCGCTGGAAGAAAGGCGGCAGGCGTATTTGATCTTTGCGTTTTCCCGGCTGGTGATTTTTTCGTCCATCGTGTGTATTCAACCTTTCGCTGTACTGTCGTTCAAAAAGTAGTCTGCCGTCTTGTTCAAAAAATGCAAAAAGGGCAGCGTCTGCCACAAAGTGTTCCTGCGGCAGGGCGCTGCCCTGAAAAACATGTTCCCCTGCCGTAAGAACCCCGGATACAAAACGGACGCCCGCGTATACGCGCGGGCGTCACGATTCAAGTTCCTAATCAGGCGTTCTTGACGGTCTCGACCAGAGCTGCAAAGCTCTTGGGATCGTTAATAGCCATCTCAGACAGCATCTTGCGGTTCAGCTCGATGCCAGCCTTCTTCAGACCAGCCATGAAGGTGGAGTAGTTCATGCCCAGAGGACGAACTGCGTTGTTGATGCGGCAGATCCACAGGTTGCGGAACTGACGCTTCTTCATGCGGCGGCCAGCCAGAGCGTAGTTGCCGCTCTTCATGACCTGCTGCTTGGCCATCTTAAAGTGCTTGCTCTTGCAGCCGTAGAAGCCCTTGGCCAGCTTCAGCA
>OKRY01002644.1_pt1 | contig 13772 bp, 10 predicted proteins | sample 1601121 | NCBI WGS metagenome assembly OKRY01 (sample SAMEA3541546, study PRJEB24748) | human gut metagenome | biome: human gut; feature: human-associated habitat; material: faeces | place: China | collected 2012
GTTCCATCTTCTATTGTTATTACATTTTTTGTTTTCTTAATACTTTCAATTATTGTATTATCATCTAATGGTTTCAAAAATCTTGCATTTATAACTTCAACATCCATTTTTTCTTGTAGTCTTTGTCCTATATCCATCGCTCTTGCAACCATTTTTCCAATTGCTATTATAGTTACTCTTTCTCTTTGTGTCTTGTTATTAAATACTTTATCTCCAATCTTTTGTAATATCTTGGTTTTATTTGATTTTTCTTCATCTATAATTTTCTTTAAAACTTCTGCTTTTCCTAATTCAATATTTTCATGTCTTTCGAATTTTACTTTTGAATCTTCTCCTCCACGAGGATATCTAATAATTACTGGCTTGTTTAATTTTACTGCAAATTCTAACATATCTTCTAATTCTTTAAAATCTTTTGGTGCCATTATTGTTAAATTAGGAACTATTCTAAAAAAGGCCATATCTAGAGTTCCTTGATGAGTTTCTCCATCTGCTCCAACAACTCCTGCTCTATCTACACACATTATTACAGGTAAATTTTGAAGGGCAATATCATGTATTACTTGGTCATATGCTCTTTGATAAAATGATGAATATATTGGAACTATTGGTATCATTCCTTCTTTTGCCATTCCTGCTGCCATTCCTAAAGCGTGTTGTTCTGCTATTCCTATATCAAAAAATCTATTTGGAAATTCTTTTTGAAATTTTGTAAGACCTGTTCCATCTTTCATAGATGCTGTTATTGCTACTATTCTTGAATCCTTTTTTGCCATTTCTACTATTTTTTCTCCAAACACTTTTGAATAATCTAGTTTTTTTTCTTTTTTAGGCTTTCCTGTTTCTATATCAAATGGAGATGTTGCATGAAATTTGTCTGGATTTTCTTCTGCTATTTTATAGCCTTTTCCTTTTTTTGTTAAAACGTGTATTAATACTGGTGCTTCAACTTGTTTACTTAATCTCATGATATTTTGTAATTGTTCTATATTATGCCCATCTACTGGCCCTAAATATGTAAAACCAATATCTTCAAAAAACATTTTCGGTATTATTAATTGTTTTATGCTTCTTTTTACTCTTTGAACTATTTTTACAAATGGTTTTCCAACTACTGGTATTTTTAATATTACTTTTTTAGCTGAAAGACTTGATTTTGCATATAATTTTTTTGTTCTTAATTTACTTAGAAACATATTTAGTCCACCAACATTTTTTGAAATACTCATTTCATTATCATTTAAAATAACTGTCATTTTTGTATTGCTATAACCTGCATCATTTAAAGCTTCTAATGCCATTCCTCCTGTTAAAGCTCCATCACCAATTACAGCTATTACAGAATTGTTCTTTCCTTCTAAATCTCTTGCTCTTGCCATTCCTAGTGCTGCTGATATCGATGTACTACTGTGACCTGTGTTAAAGCAATCACAATCTGATTCATTTGTTTTTGGAAAACCTGCTAATCCATCTAATTTTCTAATTGTTTTTAATTGTTCTCTTCTTCCTGTTAAGATTTTATGTACATAAGTTTGATGTCCTACATCCCATACTATTTTATCTGTTGGAACATTAAAAACACTATGTAAAGCTATCGTAAGTTCTACAACTCCTAGGTTTGATGCTAAATGTCCTCCGTTTTCTGATACAACATTTAATATATATTCTCTTATCTCTTTAGCTAATTGCTCTTTTTCTTCTATATTTAATTTTTTTAAATCCTCTGGTGAGTTTATTTTTTCTAACATTTTTCTGTCTCCGTTACTGTATTTTTTTGCTATTTATTGGTTATATTAAAAATAGCTACTATAGAATATCATATTTTTTGCATTTTTTCCATAGATAGTGTTGTTTTTTATGCTTTTTTGTATTAAAATTTATAGTACAAAATATAATTTTATATAAGAAAGGATGATTTATTATTATGAATTTATCAAAAACAAAAATTTTATTTATATTATTTTTATTAATTACACTAATTACAACAATTTCAAGTGCTGCTTATTCTGATATAACAATGTCTGTTGTTGAAGAACCTGTATGTACTATAAACTTTGGAGATAATTCTACTTTTACAAAGCAATTAATTTCTAAAGATTTAAACAACAAAGAGGTTACTCTTCAATTACAAGTAAAAAATAATGAAGAATCTTCAAAACCAACTGGAGAAGTTATGCTTGTAATTGATAACTCAAAAAGTATGCTAGAAAAAGTTAATGACACTAAAACTAGAGAAGATTTAGTAATTAATTCTGCACAAACTTTAATTACTAACCTTTTAAAAGATAACACTAAATTAAAAATTGGTGTTGTAAGCTTTTCTACTAATACTGATATTTCAAAAGAAGGAACAGCTGAAGATGCTAAATTAATATCTGATTTAACAAATGATGCAACTTCATTATCTAAAGCTATTTCAAATATTTCATATGATGGACCTAGAACTAACTTAGAATCTGGTATAACTTTGGCTAAAAAATATTTTACTAAAAACACTGAAAGTAGCCACAAATATTTAATAGTTTTAACTGATGGTGTTCCAAATGTTGCTATTAATTATGATAAAAATTATTATTCTGATGATGTTATTACAAAAACAAAAACTGCTTTGACTTCATTATCTGGTCAAATCGATAATGTATATGTGATGCTTACTGGTATAAAAGATGGAGATGTAGTTGCTTCACCATCTACAAAAACTTACAATCAAATAATTTCAGAAGTTTTTGGAACAACTACTAAACCAACAATTGGAAAATTTTATTATGTTACTGATGATAATATAGAAAAAACTATTACTTCTGGTATTTATAATGATTTGCTTCCTGTTGAGAAATCTTTTAAAGATATTAAAATTGTAGATTATTTTCCAAAAGAAATAATTGATAACTTCTCTTTTGCATATGTTTCTAAAGCAAATATAGGAAGTATTTCAGCAGAAGTTGATAAAACAACAAATTCTATAACTTGGACTATTCCAGAATTAAAATCTGGTGAAACAGCTACTGTTCAATATAAATTAAAATTGAAAGAAAATTTTGATGAAGCTATTGTTGGTAAAATTTTAAATACTAATAATAAAGTTGATTTAAGTTATACTGATTATTCTAATAAAACAAATTCAAAAACTTCTGATGTTTCTCCTAAATTAAAATTAGAAGAAATTAAACCTACTGTATTACCAAAAGCTGGTAAAACTTCTTTTATTGCTTTAGTTTGTGCTAGTGTTGTTATTGTTTTTGTTTGTGGATTTAAGTTTTTTGAGATTAGAAATAAGATGAAATAAAAAATGGAGTTTGGTACTCCATTTTTTTATTTTTCTCCGATGTAAAATGTTGCATTTACTACAATCTCTCCAGCATTTCCATATGTTCCTACTTCATAAACACTTATATCTCCATTATTCAACCAAATCTCTCCAGTGCCTTTTCCTTCCCAAGTATTCAATGTTAATTTATGTGTATTTTCATTTGACAATACTGGTATCTTAGCTATATTATTATTCCATCCATATGACCAAGATGTTTGTTTACTCAATGCAAACTCAAGATAAACCATATCTCCTTTCTTTACTGAATTATTATATTTCAGTACCCAATCTGAGACTAAATCGGTTATCTCTACTTTTTCCACTTCTGAAATTTTATTATCTATGTAACTTTTCACTTCATCACTCAAAGCTACATCTCTTCCACTTTCTATATACTGATCAATTTTATCTTGATATTCTGCTAGTGCTATATTCTCTGTATTTTGTGCATTTTCTGTTGCATTCTTAGCCTTTTTTGCATTTTCAAGTAAATCTGATTTTGTTAATGCAGTTATTGACACTCCCGCAAGTATTAATAAAATAATGATTGTTATTACTAGAGCTACTAGTGTTATTCCTTTGTTTTTTCTTGTTTTTTCCATCGTATTTTTCTCCTCTTCATTAAGTTAAAAACTTAATAAAATTATAAAGTTTTAGAAATAGCTATTTTTCAAACTTTTCCATTTTTCATGTTTACTGAATTTATTTTTAAGACTATTGCATTTTTACTTTTATTATGATATATAATAAGAAAAAAATATTAATTAAGTTTTTAACTTAATTTTCTATAAAAAAATAGTACCAACCATTAAGCTCTTGGTTTAATGTTTGGTACATTTTAATTTCATTTGCAAAATCTATGTTTTCCAATAGTAACAGTCATTGGTCTTGACCAAATCCATTTATTAGTCGCAGTTGATGGATTAAAATAATAAATAGCTCCATAACTTGGATCCCATCCATTCATAGCATCTTGTGCAGCTTTTCTTGCAGTATCATTTGGTGTCAAATTTACTTGACCATCTTTTACAGCATCAAATGCACCAGATTGATATACAACTCCTGATAAAGTATTTGGAAATGAACTACTCTTTATTCTGTTCATTACAACTGCTCCAACTGCAACTTGTCCACTATAAGGCTCTCCTCTTGCCTCTCCATATATTACTCTCGCTAGCAAATTCAAATTACTACTATAATTAGATGATGAACTACTTGAAGAAGATGATGAACTAGAAGTTATTCCCATTGCCTTTAAAGTTGCTGGACCAGCAATTCCATCAACAGTCAATCCATTTTTTCTTTGAAAATACTTAACAGCATTTACTGTTTGAGTTCCATATATTCCATCAACACTTCCAGAATAATACCCCCATCTTTTTAACTTAGTTTGAATTTGAGTTACTTCAGAACCTCTTGAACCATACTTAGAAAGTGTTTCTATACTTTCCATATCATTTTCATATTTGCTAAAAATTAAGGTTAGCCCCAACAAAGAAACCAACAAAAATTCTATAATAATAAATTTAATTAATTTTCTCTTTTCCATAAAAAAATCACCTACAATATAATCTTTAATTATATTTTGGCGATTTTTTATTCTTTTATTCATAATTTTTTTAAAAAAAGTCTCTCTATCACTCAAAGATAAAGGTTTTTAATAATCTTTTTTGAATGCGCCCGAAATAATTCTAGAAATTCTTAATTGATTTTTAGGGGAATGTTCACGTCGAACGTCAGTGAGGACTAAGTGAAAGGGTCCCAAAAAATCAATTTAGAATTTCTCAAATTATGTAGAAAGCCGAAAAAACAATTATTAAAAACCTTTATCTTTGAGTTGTAGAGAGCCTTTTTTCTTCTAAACCTTATGAACAATATCTACATAAAACAGTCTCCATTCCAACCTGCAAATCTATTTTTCCACTCTTAAAATTATAATCCAAATCACACAAATCCTGCAAAATAGAACGTAACTCATTTTCCTTAAAATACTTTGACTGTACCTTATACTTTGTTGTCAAAAACATTTGATTTGGTTTCAAATTCAAACTAGTTGTAAGTTCTTTATTCTCTCTTAAAGCCATTTTTGTTATATATAATTTTTTAAAATGATTATATAAAGTCACTAAAATTTTTGCTAATGGTTCTTTTTCATAGATAAGATTATGCAATACTTCTAATGCTGATGCAATATCTTTTTTTCCTAAATTGTCTGTCAAATCAAATATTACACTTTCTATTTTCTTTATTGATAATTTATCTATATCTTCTTGTTTTATTGTGCCATTTTCTCCTGCATACTCAATCAATTTTCTTATTTCATTAATTAAGTCTTGCATATTTGTTCCACAACATTCTATAAAATATCTTAAAGTTTGTGCATCTATGTTTACCTTATAGGCATTGCAAATTTCCTTTATTCTTTTTTCTATTTGGGCTGGTTTTTGAAATTCAAATTTGCAAGTTACTCCACATTTATCAATTGTTTTAAACAAATCTGATTTTTCATCCTCTTCTTCTTCAGTAAATACTAGTACAACAGCTTCATCAATAACTTTTAAATTTTCATTAATATAATTGATTAGCTTTTCTTTTAATTTATATAAATCTCCAGATTTCTTTTTGCCTTCTTTTTTGAATAATCCTGTATTTTTAGCAATGATTAATTTTTTTTCATACCCAAAGCTTGGTGTTTCTATATCATCTATAATTTCTGAAACATTTTGTTCATCAATCAAAATATAATTGATACCTTTTACACATTCACCAAATAAGCCTTTTATTTTTTTTAGGCAGCTTTCCAATAGAAATAATTCTTCTCCATATAATAAATATATTGAATTCAATTTTCTCATTTTTAATTCTTTTTCTAAATTATCAATTGTCATTTTCTGCCCTTCTTTCTCTTACATAACTATTCTTAAAATTTCCGCTACACTCCAAGCTTGTGCTATTGCTCCCTTTGGTTCTTGTGGTCTTTTGGAATCATATATTTCTGCAATACTTCCTATACAACCTCTTTGTTCAATTTCTTTTTCAAATGTTTTTATTGTTTTTTCTTTAAATTCCTTTAATTTTGTTTCTAATTTTGTTTTATATGTTTTTCTTTTTTCTGCCTCTATCATATTTTTTAATGAATTATAATATAGGCCTAATAACCAAACCCAAGTTATACCTTGATGATAACTCATGTCTCTTTTAAATCCATCACCTTCATATATTTCTATATAATTAGGTTCTCCTTTTGCTAAAGTTTTTAATCCATATGAATTTAATAATTTTTTCTCGACTGTTTCTATTGTGTTATATGCAATTTCTGAATTTGGTTCTATAATTGGATATGTTAGACTTAAACTGAATAATTGATTTGGTCTTATTTTGTTATCTCCTAATACATCATATAAACATTTTCTTTTTGCATTATAGAATTTTTCTTGGAAAGATTTTTTACATTTTTTTGCTAATTTTTCATATTGTTTTGCTTCTTCACTTTTTCCAAATTTTTTTGATAATTCTGTCATTATACTTAATCCATTGTACCATAAGCTATTTACCTCAACTGCTTTTCCATTTCTAGGAGTTGCTGCAAAGTCTCCATATTTTGCATCCATCCAAGTATTTTGTGTTGTAGGTGTTCCTGATGATATTAGATAATCTTTTTCTAAGTGAATATTGTTGTTATCAAGGTCAATTCCTTTTATATAACTTTCTATTATTTTTTCTAATTTTTCATATATATTTTCTTTTATAAAGTCATAATCTTTGGTATATTCAATATATTTTTTGACTTGTTCAAATAGTAATAATGAGGCATCTACACTATTGTATAATGGTCTATTATCAAATCCAGAATAACCATTTGGAACTAATCCATATTTTATATCTCTTACCATTGTAAGTAAAACTTCTTTTGCTATTTCAAACCTGTTAGTTGCTAATAGTAATCCTTCAAAAGATATTAATGAGTCTCTTCCCCAATCTAAGAACCATGGATAACCTGCAATTATTGTATGTAGTCTAAATGATGGTCTATATACTATAAATTGCTCTGATGAAAGTATTAATTCTCTTAATATTTTTGTATCTTCTTTTCCTTTAATTCCTTTTTCTACTTCTTTTTCTAATCTTGTTATTTCTTTTTTTATTAGTTCTTTTACATCTATTTCTTCAATATTTTCTTCTAATGAGCAAATTAAAGAAATTTCTTTTTCTTCATTTGGTTTTATTTCGATTTGATATACTCCTGGTACACTATGATTTTCTTTCGGATAAAAACCTCTTTTTTCTTCTTCTATGTAAAACATATTTGTAAACGTATCGTTTTCATGTTTTATATATCTACCCTCAGAAATGTTCATATATACTGGAGTTTGTGGATTTTCATCAATTATTAATTTTACTTTTTTATTTTTTATTTCTTGTCTTATATTAAATATATGGTCTGTACTCATTGAATGGAAATCTCTAAAATTAACTATTGGTGCTAAATTTAATTTTATTAGTTTTCCACTATTTTTTATTTTGTATTGAATTCCAACTGTGTTTTTTTCGTATTCCATACATATTGTTTTGGTTATTTCCACATTTTCTACCTCATATTTAAATATTGGTAAATATTCTTTTTCGAATTCTTTTTGATATTTAAATCCTTGTGAAATATAATTTTCTCCTACATTTGTGTACAGATTATATTTTTTTCCTTCTATTTCTATACTTTCATCTACTTTTGATAAAATTAGAAATCTTCTTGCTGGTGGAACAAGTGGGGCTATTAGTAGTCCATGATATTTTCTAGTATTTGCTCCAAGTATTGTGGAACTTGCAAAGCCTCCTATTCCATTTGTTATTAACCATTCTTTTTTTAGTCCATTTTGTAATTCTAAATCTTCTTTAGTAAATTTCATCGTTTCCTCCGTTATTTTAATTTGCTATCTTTTAATGTTTTAAGCATTTCTTCTCTTATTTCTTGTGGTGTTTTGTTTGTTTCTTTGCTTGTTCCTGTTGTTGCTTTGTTTTTACCTTTAGCTTTATTCTTAGTTTTTTCTTTTTTCTTCATTTTTTCTTCTTTTAATTTTATCATTTCATCTGCTTCTCTAATTGATGCAATTCTATCACTATATTTACTACTAAATTTACTTGTTCTTTTAGCTTTTTCTTTTGGATACTTTTGATTTTTCTTTTCTTCTTTTTGCATATGTTTTTTGATTTTGTTTATTCTTTTATCTTCTCTTAATTTATTATTAAGCATTAAAAATTGTGGGTCATTTTGCTTATCTTGATATTTTAAATCATCACATATTAATTCTATTATTGATGATGCTACTAAGTCTGGATCATGTCTAATACATCCATCTGATATTGTTGATAAATCTCTTTGTAAGTATGTAATTCCTTTTACTTTATCTATGTCTGGAATAACCAGGTCTTGTCCTTCTAAATTATATTTTTTTATAAATTCTGGTACTATTTCTCCAGTATCATATATACAATAATCTACTATTCCTTTTCCACAGTGTTCTATTATTGCATTTAAATGGTCTGAAACACTGTATTCATCTGTTTGTCCTGGTTCTGTCATTATATTACTAATATAAATTTTTAATCCTGTGCTTTCTTTTATTGCTTTTGCTACACCATTTACTAAAAGGTTTGGAATTACATTTGTGTATAAGCTTCCTGGTCCAATTACTATACAATCAGCTTCTTTTATTGCTTCTATAACTCCTGGTGCAGGTCTACAGTTTGTTGGATTTAAGTAAATTCTATTAATTTTGGTAACTTTTTCATAGGTTATTTGAGGTATTTTTGATTTTTCTGTTACTACATAACCATTTTCTAGTTCTGCAACTATGTTCATTTCATCTAATGTAACTGGTATTACTTTTCCTACAATATTTAATACTTCATTGCTTTTTATTATTGAATCTGAAAAGTCTTTATTTACATTACTCATTGCTTTAAAATAGATATCTGCAAATGTTAAATTATTTAATCTTCCTCCTGAGAATTTATAATTTAATAATTTTTCTATTTCACCATCTTGAGCAGATAAAGCTATCATACTATCTTTTATATCATCTATTGGTAAGTTATTTAGTTCTTTTCTTGATTCTGTTTTTTCTTCTCCATAGTCTGATACTGTTACAATTGCTGTTAAATTATCTGTATATTTTTTTAATCCTGAAAGAACTGTATTTAATCCAGTTCCTCCACCTATTACAACAATATTTGGTCCTTGATGATATACTTTTTTATTGAAGATTAATGATTTTACATTAACATTTTTTGTATCATTCATTCTTTCATCTGTTGACTCTATTAATACTTCTAAGGTTCTTTTATTTAAAAATACAAGTCCTAGAACTATTGCTACAAATCCTGCTACAAATACTACTATTATTTTTGCAAGTTCTGCAAATGACATTTCTTTTAATATTAAAGTTTCTGCTATTCCATAACACATTAGTATAATTCCAATTAAAATTAAAAACATCCATCTTTTCATTTTATTGCTTGATTTAAACCATTGCATAAATCCATTCATTTTATTCATTCCCTTCAAAATTCCCTACTTAAAATTTATTTTTCTCCTATTATTTGTATTTCTAAATTTATTTTTTTGCCAAATTTTTCTTCTATTTTTTCTTTTATGTAATCTGTTAGTTCTATTACATCTTTTGCTGTTGCATTATCTACATTTACTATAAATCCTGCATGTTTTTCTGATACTTGTGCTCCTCCAACTTTGTAGCCTTTCAAGCCTGCTTCATCAATTAATTTTGCTGTTACAAAATCCTCTCCTCTTTTAAATGTACTCCCTGCATTCGGGTATTCTATTGGTTGCTTTTCTTTTCTAAATTGCATATATTCATCCATTTTTTCTTTTATTTCTGTAGAATTTCCTTTTTCTAATTCTAGAGTTGCTTGTAAAATTATATATTTTTCTTTTTGGAATCTACTGTTTCTATACGAAAATAGACATTCTTCATTTGTAAATTCATGTATATTTCCATTATAATCCATTGCAGTAACCTTTTTTAATATGTCTTTTAATTCTTTTCCGTGTGCTCCAGCATTCATTATTACTGCCCCACCTATAGTTCCCGGAATTCCAGAAAGTTCTTCAAATCCTGTAATTTCTTCTTTTAATAATTTTTGTGCTAATAATCCTACTGGAACACCAGCCTCTACTTTTATTATTTGTTTATTATTTTCATTTTTTATTTCTATGTCTTTTAAGTTTAATTTTGCAGTAATTCCTCTTATTCCTTTGTCTGTAACAAGTAGATTACTTCCGTTTCCAATAATTGTTAGTGGTATTTGATTTTTTTTACTTAAATCTAATGTTTCTTTTAATTCTTCTATATTGTCTACTTTTATAAAAACATCTGCTGGTCCACCTATTTTAAATGATGTATGCTTTGCCATAGGTTCATCATAATATAAATTTTCTTTATTCAATTTTGATTTTTCTAAAATTTCTTCAATATTCAAACTTACACTTCCTATCTCAAGTTTTAAATTTATTTTGCATATGTATATAAAACTCTTCCAGCTTTTGTAACTTTTAGTGTTTTGTTTATTACTTCTCCTGTTTTATAATTTACTATAAATGTGTCTGTTTCTTTTTCTATTCCTAGCTCATTTAAATCTGCTGTTGATAGTTCTTTGTAATCTTTTTCGTTTCCTCTTAATTCAATTTTTATTTCTGTTACATTTTTTATTTCTGTTATTAGATTTCGAAGTTCTGTAGGGTCTACTGTCGTTCCTGGTAGTTCTTCTAGTTCTTCTTTTGTTATATCTGCTTTTGTTTTTCTTTCTAGCAAAGCATGTTGCACCATTTCTAATTGTGATATTGCTCTGCTTTCGTTTGTTTCGTCTATTCCTCTTATTACTCCTGTTACTGATATTCCTGCTAGAATTAGTAGGATTATTATTGTTATTACTAAGGCTACCATTGTTATTCCTTTATTTTTTCTTAGGTTCATTTTTTCTCTCCTTTTATTTTATTATAAATGATAGTATTAATATATCATTTTTTTAGTCAAATTACAATGTCTACAGTTGAATTAATTAAATTTTTATAGTATAATATAAATGTATGGAAAAGATTGGAGATGGTTTTTATGTGGCAATTTTGGCTAATCGTTGCCGGACTATTTTTTGTAGGTGAGATTTTTACTTTAGGATTTTTAATTTTTTGGTTTGGAATCGGAGCCTTATTTGCAATGATAGTTAGTTTTTTTACTACAAATATAATCATTCAAACTACTGTATTTCTAGTAACTTCAACTATTTTTATACTAGCAACTAAGCCTTTAGTAAAAAAGTTTGTTGATGTAAAAAAAACAAATACTAATGTATTTTCCATAATTGGTAAAAAAGCTTTAGTTATAAAAGATATAGACCCTATTCACTCTTCTGGCCAAATAAAATTGAATGGTGAAGTTTGGTCTGCTGAAACCGAAAATGATGAAATTATAAAAAAAGGTTCAGAGGTTGAAGTTTTAAAAATTAATGGTGTTAAAGCTATTGTAAAACTTGTTAACTCTGAAAAAGTAGAATTTAAAATTTAATTTAGTTATTTATATTACTTAATATTTTTAAGTGTTTAAAATAAATATAGTTTATAAGGAGGATTTAATTATGGTATTTTTATTAATTTTATTAGCTATTATTTTAGTTATAGCATTCAAATCAATAAAAGTCGTTAAACAATCTGAGGTTTATATAATTGAAAGATTAGGTAAATTTTATAAAGTTGCTGATGCAGGTCTTACAATTATAATTCCATTTTTTGATCATGTAAGAAGTGTTGTTAGTTTAAAACAACAAACAATGGATGTTCCACCTCAAGGAGTTATTACAAAAGATAATGTTACAATTACTATAGATACTGTTGTTTTCTATCAAATAACAGATCCTGCAAAAGCTGTTTATGAAATTCAAAGCTTAAAGAAAGGTATTGAATATTTAGCTATTACAACAATTCGTGATATCATTGGTAAAATGGACTTAGATGAAACATTTAGTTCTAGAGATGGTATTAATAATCAATTAAGAGTTGTTTTAGATGAAGCTACTGATAGATGGGGATGTAAAATAGATAGAGTTGAAATTAAAGATATTACACCACCTGCTGATATTAGAGATGCAATGGAAAAAGAAATGAATGCAGAAAGAAATAAAAGAGCTTTAATTCTTGAATCTGAAGCTCAAAGACAATCTGCAATTACTATTGCTGAAGGTAAAAAACAAGCTGCTATCTTAGAAGCTGAAGCTGATAAAGAAGCTAGAATTACTCGAGCAGCCGGTGAAGCTCAAGCTATCAAAGAAGTTGCTGAAGCTAAAGCTAAAGAAATTCAAATGGTTTATGATGCTATTAAGAAATCAGATCCAGATGAAAAATTAGTTCAATTAAAATCTCTTGAAGCTTTAGAAAAAGTTGCTGATGGTGAAGCTAATAAAGTATTTATTCCTTTTGAAGCAACTAGTGCTCTTTCAAGTTTAGGAGCTATAAAAGAAGTTATGAAAGATGATAAAAAATAGTTTATTAAAAAAAGTGGGAATTATGAGTTTCCACTTTTTTTATTGATTTTTTTATTACTTTTTGTTATACTTTTTGAGTAACTATTAATTTTTCATATTATAGAAAGTTGGTGAGCACTATGAAAAAGGAACATGACGGCGGAGATTAATATGAAAATGGGAGTAGTAATTTTTACTACTCCTCTTATTTTTACATTTTTTCAGGCATTTCTATTCCTAATAATTTAGCTCCTTGCTTTAAAACTTCAGATGTTGCATATGTTAAATATACACGTGCATTTTGCACTTCTTTATCTTCAACAATTATTTTATTTTCATTATAGAAACTGCTATACGATTTTGCTAAATCTATTAAATATCTAGCTAAAATTGATGGTTCATTCTTTTCTGTTACTTGAACTAATATATCTTGGAAATTGTATATTAATTTTAGTATATCTTGTGAGCATTCATCTGTTAACATTTCAGTTTTTACTTCTTCAATTTTTGGTAAATATTCTGCTTTTTCTAATACACTTTTTGTACGTACATATGTGTATTGAATATATGGTCCTGTTTCTCCTTGGAAGTTTAATATTGTGTCCCAATCAAATACTTCATCTTTTATTCTTGATGCTGATAAGTCGTTAAAAATAACTGCTCCTATACCAACTTTTTTTGCTACATCTTCTTTATTTTCTAATTCTGGATTTTTTTGTTCTATTATTTCTTTAGCTCTAGAAATTGCTTCTTTTAGTAATTCATCTAATCTTATTACATTACCCTCTCTTGTTGACATTTTTCCTGTTGGTAATAATACCATTCCAAATGATACATGTTCTAATCCTTTTGTATATTTTTCATCTAGTCCTAAAAGTTTTGCTACTTCAAATACTTGTTTAAAGTGTAATACTTGTTCATATGATGTTACATA
>OKRY01002652.1_pt1 | contig 13754 bp, 18 predicted proteins | sample 1601121 | NCBI WGS metagenome assembly OKRY01 (sample SAMEA3541546, study PRJEB24748) | human gut metagenome | biome: human gut; feature: human-associated habitat; material: faeces | place: China | collected 2012
AGGCTTATGTGCCGAACGGAGTAATCTGTCTGATGAGTGCCGCTCGGTGCCAAAGCGTATCCGGCACAGTTATCTGGTGGTCAGAAGCAGAGAGTTGCTATTGCAAGAGCATTAGCCACGAATCCGAAAGTAATCCTTTGTGATGAGGCAACCAGTGCCCTGGATCCCAATACAACCAAATCGATTCTGGCACTGTTAAAAGAAATCAATAAAAATTTAGGTGTGACTGTGATCGTGATCACTCACGAGATGGCAGTGATTGAAGCAATCTGTGACCGGGTGGCAATCATTGACCAGAGCCATATCGCAGAAGTGGGAACTGTTTCTGAGATCTTCTCCGAGCCCAAATCCCAGATCGGCCGCCAGCTGATCTTAGGAGATGCCGTGAAGCACGTTTCCTTCGGAGCATCAAGACAGATCCGTCTGATCTTTGATGGAAGAGAGTCTTCAGAACCGGTAATTTCCAATCTGGTTCTGGCATGTAAGGTTCCGGTGAATATCATGTATGCATCGACTACCGATGTGAATGGCAAGGCAATGGGTCAGATGATCATCCAGCTTCCAGAAGAGGAGGCCGATGCAGACCGGGTGATTCATTATCTGAAAACCGTGAAAATCGCATACGAGGAGGTAACTAGTCATGAACTTTGATGCATCAACCATTGCAATGTTAAAAACCGGAATCTGGGAGACTGTCTATATGACGATGCTGTCCTCTTTTCTGGCTTATGTGATCGGCCTTCCATTGGGCGTGATCCTGGTGGTGACCGATGAGGGCGGATTTTATCCGATTCCATGGCTTCAGAAGATTTTGGGATTGATGATCAACCTGCTTCGCTCAGTTCCATTTCTGATTCTGTTATTTATTGTGCTTCCGCTTTCTAAGATTGTCATTGGAACCCGTATCGGTTCCCCGGCTATGATCATTCCATTGACCATTGCGGCAGCGCCTTATGTGGCGCGAGTGGTAGAGTCTTCTTTCCGTGAAATTGATGCCGGTGTGATCGAAGCGGCAAAATCCATGGGTGCTTCTACCTGGCAGATCATCTGGAAGGTGCTTCTTCCAGAGTGTAAGCCATCTTTATTAGTAGGAGCTGCACTGGCAGTCACTACCATTTTGAGTTACTCTGCGATGGCTGGATTTACCGGAGGAGGCGGCCTTGGCGCCATTGCCATCAACTACGGTTATTACCGTTATCAGCCAGCCCTCATGTGGGTTGCAGTCGTACTGCTGGTGGTTTTGGTTCAGATCATTCAGGAGATCGGCATGAGATTTTCCAAGGCGGGAGATAAGAGAATCCGATAAACGAGGTTTGATTAGAAAGACAGGATAACTGTTTTCTATAATAAAAGGTTTTCAAAACGAGAGGAGAAAAAACATTATGAAAAAGACATTTGGAGTAGTAACAGCAGCAGTTTTAGCAGCAGCAAGCATTGCAGGATGCTCTGGAAACAAAGCGGCAGAGACCACAGCAGCAGAAACTACAGCAGCTGAGAGCAGCGCAGCAGAAACAACAGCAGAGGAAACAACAGCATCTTCTGGAGAGTTACAGAAGATCGTAGTTGGCGCAAGCCCAGCACCACATGCTGAAATCTTAAAGGCAGCAAATGATGTATTAAAAGAAAAAGGCTATGAGCTGGAGATCAAAGAGTATGTAGATTACATTCAGCCAAACCTGGCACTGGAGTCCGGCGATCTGGATGCAAACTATTTCCAGCATCTGCCATACCTGGAGTCCTTCAATAAGGAGAACGGTACTAATTTAGTATCTGCAGGTGCCATCCACTATGAGCCATTTGGCGTTTATGCAGGTGAGACAACTTCTCTGGATGAGTTACAGGACGGTGCAACCATCGCAGTACCAAATGATACCACCAATGAGGCAAGAGCGCTTCTTCTGTTAGAGGCACAGGGCCTGATCAAGTTAAAAGAGGATGCTGGTTTAACTGCAACGAAGAATGACATTGTTGAGAATCCAAAGAACCTTCAGTTATATGAGGTTGAGGCTGCTCAGCTTCCACGTGTGATCGGTGATGTAGATGTAGCAGTTATCAACGGTAACTATGCAATCGAGGCTGGTTATAAAGTATCTGACGCATTGGCAGTTGAGGCTTCTGACTCCTTAGCAGCAACGACCTATGGCAACGTAGTAGCAGTTCGCGCAGGCGAGGAAAATGATCCGGCTATCCAGGCACTGATCGAGGCACTGACCAGTGATGAGGTAAAAGCATTCATTGAGAGCACTTACGATGGAGCAGTTGTTCCGTTATTCTAATGAATCAGACCGTTCAAGTCGAAAGGGGAATCTTCTGTTTACAGAGGATTCCCTTTGTTGTATACTAGTGATATTTCATAGGAAAGAAGGAATTGTTATGGAAGAAACAAACAAGATGGCGTTGGCTTCTATGATTGCAGGAATTCTGTCCATTGTTCTTTCGTGCTGCTGCGGACTTGGCATGATTGCCGGTGGTCTGGCAGTGATCTTTGCGGGTCTGTCCAGGGTCGATGAACCTTTAAGCTCTAATGCAAAGGTGGGGCTGATCACAGGAATCATAGGAATGATCTTCAGTGCGATCGCAGTAATTGTGCTTGTCATGCTGGTTGGAGCCATGAGTGGAACATTGGGAATGCTGGGAGGTGTTTGGAGATGACCAGAAGAGCCGAATTAAAACAGAAAGCCAGAGGTTCTTTAAAAGGAAATTATGGTGTGGTTGTTGGAGTAACGCTGTTGTCTTCTGTCGTTCTTGGAGTATGTTCCGGAATTCTGCAGCTGGTTTCCAGTGTTGTGGGAACATTTTCTACAGCTGGATCGATTGCTCTTGGCGGAGCAGCCGGACTGGAATCTTGGGTTAGCATAGCCGTTGTAACGGGCTCGATTCCCAGTATGGTATGTTCGCTTCTTACCAGCATCATATATAGCGGTCTGACCTATATCTTGATGGTTGGTGGAATCAAAGTTTATTTAAACCTGTGTGCAGGAGAAAAGGCAGGGATTGGAGATCTGTTCTGGGGATTTCGGAACGATCCCATACGTTTTGGCGGGATCGGTGCGCTGATCTGTGTGGTGATGGAGCTTTGCCTTCTTCCAGTCGTGATTCTGGCTGTGGCAATGAGTGTGAGCAAGGAGAGCGGTTTCCTGCTCTTTGCTGTGCTTTTTATGCTGGTGTATGGTCTGGTCCTGACAGTTGTGGGAATCTATCTGGCATTGACCTTTGGGATGTTCCTTTATGTTTTAGTGGACCGTCCGGAAATGACGTTATGGCAGGCCCTTGGAGAAAGCAGGAGACTGATGAAGGGAAACCGGATCCGTCTGGTGATGCTGCAGATCAGTTTTATAGGCTGGGGACTTATTTCCATATTGACTCTGGGAATTGGTCTTTTGTGGTTAAATGGTTATATTCTCTGTACGACTGCATGGTTTTATAAGGATTTGTATCGTTCACTTAACCTTGAATAGTACAAGAGAGAAAACGCATAGGATATAGCAAAAAAGGCAGGTCCTGTGCGTTTTGCGTATTTCCGATTTAAAACAAAAAGAAGTGATCAATGCACAAGATTGTAAAAGGCTTGGATTTGTGGGCGATGTGGATTTTGATATGAAGAGTGGATGTATGACTGCCATCATTGTTCCAGGCCCGGGAGCGTTCTGCGGATTTTTGGGGCGGGAGAAGGAATATGTGATCCCATTCTGCGATATCTGCCAGGTGGGAGATGACATTATTCTGGTTCATGTAAAACAGAAAGATGTGGAGATTCCTGTACATGGCTAGGAAGCAAAATTCCATAGGTGATATCATAAAAATCTTGCCATTTTCAGACCGCTGGAGTAAAATGTACATAACTGTTTCATGCTTTACAGTTGTAAATACAGACAAAATCGTTTTTTAGGAGGAAACATCATTGAAATGCCCATATTGCGGGGAAGACGATACAAAGGTAATCGATTCCAGACCAGCAGATGACAACAGCTCGATCCGCAGACGCCGTCAGTGTGAACGGTGCGGCAAGCGATTTACGACATATGAGAAACTGGAGACGATGCCATTTATGGTGATTAAGAAAGACCGGACCAGGGAACCGTATAACCGTTCCAAGGTGGAGGCTGGGATCGTTCGTTCCTGCCATAAGCGTCCGGTTTCTACGCAGCAGATCAACGCCATGCTGGATGAGATCGAGAATGAGATCTTCAATTGTGAAGATAAGGAAGTGGAGACTACCGTGATCGGGGAACTGGTCATGGATAAGTTAAAAAAGCTGGATGAAGTAGCATATGTCCGCTTTGCTTCCGTGTACCGGGAGTTTAAAGATGTGAATACTTTTATGGAGGAGCTTGGTAAGCTCTTAAAAAAATAGAAAGAGACGGAACGTGAATGCTGGAGGTCTTTTATCCAAAGAAAATGATGGACTCAGCTTATGAGATCCCATATGAAACAATGCACGAGAGGGGAATCCGCGGTGTGATCTTTGACATTGATAACACGTTGGTTCCCCATGGAGCACCGGCGGACGAACGAGCTCTGGACTTGTTCCGCCGGTTCCATCAGATGGGTATGAAAACCTGTCTGCTGTCTAATAATAAAGAACCAAGGGTGGCAGCTTTTGCGGCACAGGTGGATTCTCCCTATATTTATAAAGGCGGAAAACCGAAAAAAAGTGGATATGAGGCGGCCATGAAGAAGATGGGAACGGATCGTGAGACCACGATTTTTGTAGGGGATCAGTTGTTTACCGATGTTTACGGTGCGAATCGCGTGGGACTCTATAGCTTTCTGGTAAAACCCATTCATCCAAAAGAAGAGATCCAGATCGTACTGAAACGTTACCTGGAGGCTGTGGTGCTGTTCTTTTACCGGAGACAGCTTCGGAAAGAGAAAAAGATGCAGTAGGTCTGCATATTTACAAGAAACGGAAATGAGGGATAGACGATGATCAGTGGAAAAGCGATGGTTTGCGGTGTGATCGGAAATCCGGTTGGACATTCTCTTTCGCCGATGATGCATAATTATTATGGAGAGGCACTGAAGCTGGATTATATTTATGTGCCCTGCAATGTGGATGACGATAAAGTGGGTGAGGCGGTCCGCGGTGCTTATGCTTTGGGATTTGAGGGAATTAATGTGACCGTGCCTCATAAACAGCGGGTGATGGAGCATCTGCTGGCGATTGATGATGCAGCCAGATGTATCGGCGCAGTCAATACGCTGGTTCGGATGGAGGGCGGTTATAAGGGATATAATACAGATGCGGATGGTCTGTACCGTGCCATTATGGGACATGGGATCAATCCTGAAGGGAAAGATTGTCTGATGATCGGAGCCGGAGGTGCGGCAAAAGCGGTGGCGTATATGCTGATGAAGCATGGTGCGGCATCGGTGGTGATCTTAAACCGCACCATGGACAAGGCACGGACGCTGGCAGAGGAGATGAACCGTCAGTTTGGACATGAAACCATAAAAGCCATGGCGCTGGAAGATTATGGGAAGCTGGAGAAAGAACATTATCTGGCTTTTCAGACCACGAGTGTTGGCATGTATCCGAAAGTGGGACATGCTCCGATTGAGGATACTGCCTTTTATAAGAAAATCCAGACAGCAGTGGATATTGTATACACACCGGCGAAAACCCGCTTTATGGAGCTGGTGGAAGAAGCAGGCGGACAGGCAGTTGGCGGTCTTGATATGCTGATCTACCAGGGAATCATCGCGTTTGAATTATGGAATCCCGGTGTGATCGTAACAGAGAAGATGGTGGACACCGTCAGACAAATGATGACAGAGAGGTTAAATAACAGGTAGAAACCATGGGAAAGCATGTGATCATGACCGGTTTTATGGGCGCCGGTAAGACAACAGTGGGAAAAGCACTGGCAGAAAAACAGAAGGTTCCATTTTTGGACACAGACCAGTTGATTGAAGAAAAGGCTGGCATGACCATTAGCCGGATTTTTGAGACGCAGGGGGAGGAAGCTTTTCGAAAAATGGAGACCTCTGTGTTGGAGTATCTTTTGAAACGTAATGACCAGACTGTGATCTCTGTGGGAGGTGGATTGCCGCTAAGAGATGAAAACCGGGAATTGCTGTGGAAGCTGGGAACTGTGGTTTATTTGCAGGTAAAACCAGAGACGGTTCTGGAACGGTTGAAGGGTGATCATACCAGACCCATGCTGCAGGACGGCGATGCAGGAGAACGGGTGCGTTCCCTGTTAGAGTACCGGACACCTTTGTATCAGAAGGCAGCTGATCTGGTAGTGGATGTGGATGATAAGACCGTAAGCGGGATTGTGGAGAAAATCATAGAATTATTGTGATTGTTGCGGAAAAAGAGAGGAGAGAATCGTGAAATTATTGGTATTAAACGGTCCCAATTTAAATTTTCTGGGAATCCGGGAAAAAGGAATTTACGGCAATCAGGATTATGCGTATCTGATAGAACGTCTGCAGAAGAAGGCAGAGGCGGAAGGCCATGAACTGGAAGTGTTTCAGAGTAATTATGAAGGCGGGCTGATCGATAAAATACAGGAAGCCTATTATACCGGTGTTGAGGGCATCATCATTAATCCGGGAGCATTTACCCACTACAGCTATGCGCTGAGAGATGCTCTGGCGTCAGTGGAGATCCCAAAGATTGAGGTCCATATTTCCAATGTCCACAAACGGGAGGAGTTTCGCCATGTATCCGTAACAGCTCCAGTATGTACCGGACAGGTGGTTGGTCTTGGGTTAAAGGGCTATGAACTGGCTATGGATTACCTGACTGAAAAAAAATAGGGATTCTTGGCAAAAAATAGTTGAAATTGTATGCTGGATAGTATAAAATATAATGGATAATGAGAATTTTAATTAGGAGGAATATCATTTATGATATCTGCGGGCGATTTTAGAAACGGCATCACCTTAGAGATTGATGGAAACGTATATCAGATTATGGAGTTCCAGCACGTAAAACCAGGTAAAGGTGCTGCTTTCGTTAGAACAAAGATCAAAGACGTGATCAACGGCGGTGTAGTTGAGAGAACTTTCCGTCCAACTGAGAAGTTCCCGGCTGCAAGAATTGACCGTGTAGACATGCAGTATCTGTACGCTGATGGTGATCTGTACAACTTCATGGATGTTAATACTTACGAGCAGGTTGCATTAAACACTGATCTGATCGGTGATGCATTAAAGTTCGTAAAAGAGAACGAGATGTGTAAGATCTGCTCTTACAACGGAAAAGTATTCTCCGTAGAGCCACCATTATTCGTAGAGTTAGAGATCACAGATACCGAGCCAGGTTTCAAGGGCGATATGATCTGTCTGGCTATGACGCGAAAGCCGAATTCGACTATTTCGATTATCGGGAGCTTCCCGACAACCGGTAGTCGATGCCGACGGGCGGCGATTCGCCGCATTCCTGCCGCCCGTCGGTTATTTGGTGAAATGAACGCAGACTCAATGGGGAGAATGCTGAGATGACTTTGCGATTGCCGAAACTACTTGACGACGGCTGCGTGCTGCAAGCCGGTGTGGACATGCATATTTGGGGCACCGGCGATCCCGGACGCATCGTATTGACACGGCTTGCTGACGAGCGGCATATGGTGCAGGTGAAAGACGACGGAACTTGGAACGCGCCGTATGGTCCGATCGAAGCTGGAGGGCCGTACGAGCTGACCATATGCTACGAGGACGGAGCGGAGCGTATCTCACGGCAGTGCTATGCGGGAGAGGTGTTCCTGTGCTCCGGGCAGTCGAATATGGAACTGCCTATGGCTTGGGTGCGCGCCGACTATCCACAGGAGTGGGACCGTGATCCCGATCCATTGCTGCGGCAGTACAAAGTGATTCCCGATTACGATTTCAAAGGTCCTCGCGACGATCACGACCGTGCGTTCTGGCAGGGCTGTGATGCGGATACGCTTGATGATTTCTCAGCGCTCGCATATTTTTTCGGTCGCAGGATCCGCCAGTGGCTCGGTGTGCCCGTTGGTCTGTTGAACATTTCATTGGGCGGCTCTCCGATCGAATCCTGGATGGACATTGACACATTACGAGCGTTCCCCGAAGCGCTCGCCAGTCTTGAACCGTACCTTGGCGATGGTGTGGCGTCGAAAAGAAGCCTCGATTCCGTTGCCGAGCGGGACCGGTGGTACCAGGCGCTTGGATACGAGGCTGTGGCCGATGCCCACCATGAATGGCTGCCATTGATCGCGTGGGACTGTCCGGAATCCAAGAACATCGAGCCGCGCGACGTGGCATGGCATGACATACGCCTGCCGGGATGGTACAAGGATCGCGGACTTGCCGGTTTCCGCGGCGAGATTACCATGAGAAAAACCGTGTTCCTGCCTCCGTCGGATGCGGGCAAGCCCGCTCTATTGCGTCTGGGCACCATGAATGATGCCGACCATACGTGGGTCAATGGTGTGTTGGTCGGTGGGCGAAGCAATGTGTATGAGCCGCGGGACTATCCGGTCGCAGCCGGCGTGTTGCGCGCCGGCGCGAACGAAATCCGCATGCGCCTGGTTGTTGAGCGTCCCGGCGGTCGTGTGACGCCCGGCAAACGGATGACACTGACCATCGGAGACGATATCTTCGACCTGTCCGGCATTTGGCAGTATGCCGTGACCGCCGAAGCCGACCGCGATTGCCCATTCGAGGATTTCGTCAGATGGAAGCCGACCGGCCTGTACAATGCCATGCTCGCCCCGTGTTTTCCATATGCGGTGCGGGCCGTGCTGTGGTATCAGGGCGAATCGAATACCGGCGATCGCGCCATGCGATATGGTGACGAGCTGAAGGCCATGATTCAATTGTGGCGCGTCAAATGGCATCAGCCGGATATGCCGTTTCTGATCGTCCAGCTTCCAAAATTCGACATCGACGCCATTGAGGATGGAGGCTGGCCACTCATCCGCGAACAGGAGTGGAACGTCGCGAACGAACTTGAAAACGTTGCGACGGTGGTGACGCTTGACGCCGGCGAGGGCAACGATCTGCATCCGTATGACAAGAAGCTCGTCGCGGATCGCGTGTTCAATGCCGCGATGGATTTGGTATACGGTCGCCAGGCTCGGCCTCAACCGGCCGTGGAAACCATCGAGGTCTGCGGAGATCTGTTGCGGATGCACTGTGTGTGGCGGAGTCGCTCGGACGAGCGGATCCGATCGGAGGGCCGCCGGCTGATGACGTTGGACGGTGACGCTCCCCAGGAAATCGAATTTCTATGGCGCGACTGCGCCACATCCGCGCGGGCCGAGGCATGGCTGGACGGCTGTGATATCGTGGCGCGCATGACGGCGCGCAGGCCAGATGAGGTGCGGTACGCGTGGAGCAACAATCCGGAATCCGGACTCATCTGCGACGGCGACGGCATGCTGATTCCGCCGTTCCGCCTGACATTGCCCACGGAAGATGATAAGGGGATTCATGCGTAGGCAGGTCGCGCTTCGACAAGGACTCGTCGATGGATTCTTCGATACGGACTCTGTAATTACCGTGTTTCGTGGCATCCCCTATGCCAAGCCTTCCCGTTGGCGCATTACGATTTGTCTCGTGTCATGATTCGGTATTGGACGAATTTCGCGGCGACGGGCGATCCGAACGGTTCCGGATTGCCCGAATGTCCGGCGTGCGGACCCAATGGCCAACGATACATGCTGCTCGGCGGATGCCACGATACATCGGATAGTATGTCGTATGCCAGGTCAAGTAGATGAATATAGTATAGTGTGAGCGTTCACTATAGCGTGGTGGAAATCGTGACGAAGGAGACGGGCATGACGAAGGAGACGGAGACGCAGATCGCGTCCGACGAGGATCTGACTAGGCTGTTCGCCGGCAAGCCGACGCAATACCGCAAATCGAAGTCGCTGCCGAAGTTTACTGGCGAGGCCATGCGTACCTGCGCCACGATCAACCGCATCTTCTTCGATGATCCTGACGAGGCCTACCGCCTGTTCCACGAGCTCGTTCCCGACGCGGGGGAGGGCGTACAATTCACGCCGCCGTTCAATGTGGATTATGGCATCGGCCTGACCATTGGCCGAGGCACGTTCTTGAACAAGGATTTCATGGTGTGCGGCGGCGGATATGTAACGCTTGGCGAGGATTGCCTGATCGGCCCGCGTTGTACCATTGCCACGCCGAATCATGCCTTGGATGCGGCAACGCGACTGGCTGGCTGGGAACATGCTTCGCCGGTGACGATTGGTGACAACGTGTGGTTTGGTGCGAACGTTACGGTCACGCCTGGCGTCACGATTGGCTCGAATTCCATTATCGGCGCGGGTTCTGTGGTTACACGAGACATTCCCGCCAATTCGATCGCAGTCGGCAATCCGGCGCATGTAATCCGCGAGATTCCCGAACGCGATCCCGCCTTCGCCGATGTCGAGGGTATCGTCTGACGTTGGGTTACGGTGTTCCCTCAGAGCGAATTCGCGTGTTGCCCTACTGCTAGACGTGTTGTCGCACGATTCCAGTTTTGACCTCACGATTTGATCGGAATATCGCACGATTTTGTTTGAGACGAAAATGGGTGCCGTTGCGGTTGGTTGTGACGGCACCCATTTTGCGTTGTTTTAGTGCGATTTATGCTGATTGATCAGCCGCGGGCTTTTGCATAGGCCTCGTACACGGCTTCAGTCGGTTCGCCGGTTTCCACGCCGTCGATGGTGAGCTGCCATGCGGGCGGTTCCGTTTCGCCGGACAGCACCCAGGCGGCCTGACGGGCGGCGCCGATGGCAACATACTCGTCGGTGGTCGGGCGGGTCACGTCCATGCCGAACACGCTCGGCGCGAGCGTGCGGATTGCCTTGGACTTCGCGCCGCCGCCGATAAGCAGAATGCGGGAAATCTCAGCGCCAAGCGAACGGATAAGCTCTAGGCAGTCGCGCTGGGAGCACAGCAAGCCCTCGACGAACGCGCGGGCCATGTTCTCGCGTGTGGTGTTGGCCAGCGTCATGCCGGAAAGGGTTGCGGTGGCGTCCGGACGGTTCGGCGTGCGTTCGCCGTCGAAATACGGCACCAGCGTAATACCGCCGGCGCCCGGTTCGGAAGCGAATGCCAGGGATGCGAGTTCGTCATAGTCGACGCCGAGGGCTGCACGGCCGGCGTCAAGAATGCGCGATCCGTTGATGGTGCAGGCCAGTGGCAGGTAGTGGCCGGTGCAGTCGGCGAAGCCGGAAACGGCACCGGTCAAATCGTAGGTCGGATTTTCGGAAATGGCTGCTGCCACGCCGGAAGTGCCCAATGAAACGGAAACGTCACCCACGCTCATGCCAAGTCCGAGGGACGCCATGGCGTTGTCGCCGCCGCCCGGTGCGATGATGCAACCACCCTCAACGTTCTTGCCGGCGATTTCCGGGCTTGCCTTGACTGCGGCGGCATCGTGCGGTCCAAGCACGGTCGGCAGCATGATTGCGTCGGCATGCTCGCGTGCCGCTTCGGCACCTTCCGCTGGCTCAAGCACCATGGCGATCAGATCGCGGCGGTATTCGTTGGAAGCGGCATCGTAATAGATGGTGCCGGAAGCGTCGGAACGGTCGGTGAACAGCGCTTCCAAGTGTGCGTCCTCGCCTTCTGCGACCGGGCCGTAGCCGGCGATACGCCAGCTCAGCCAATCGTGCGGCAGGCAGATCGCGGCGATCTTCTTAGCGTTTTCCGGTTCGTTTTCAGCCACCCACGCCACCTTGGTCAGTGTGAAGGAAGCAACGGGGGAAGAGCCAACGGCCTTGACCCAACGCTGCTTACCACGCGCGATCACATCTTCCGGTTCGCCTTCTTCGGCGGGAGCCTCGCCCATCTTTTCGATGAGGGCCGCGGCCTGCGGCGCCGAGCTTATATCGTTCCACAGCATGGCGTCGCGAATCACGTTGCCTTGCTGGTCGAGAATCACCATGCCGTGCTGCTGACCGCCAACGGCCAGTGCCTCAACGTCGTCAAGTCCGCCGGCCTGCTGGGCTGCCTCGAGGAACGCGTCCCACCAGAATTTCGGGTCAATAGACGTGCCATTGGGGTGTTTGGCCTGGCCAAAGCGCACCATTTCACCGGTTTCGGCGTCGGTCACGCGCACTTTGCAGGACTGGGTCGAGGTGTCGACGCCGGCCACGAGAGTTCGAGTCATTGTGCCTCCTTGCAGTGAGCTGGCGCAACACGATGCAAGGAAAATGCACTGTTCGCCACCTCATTTAGTTAGATGAATGAACTATAATGTCTAGTGTACCATCATAAAGTGATTTGACTATAGAGACGGTGCGCTTTTTCGGCAAAGACGCGTCAAAGAGGAGGGAACCATGGCTTCACTGCGGAGCATCAATCAAGACGATTTGCGAAACCATAATCTTTCCGTGGTGCTCGACTCGCTGTTGCGTGCCACCGAACCGATGAGTCGCGCCGATCTTGCCAAGAAAACCGGATTGACCAAAGCGGCCATGTCGGTATTGGTGTCGTTGATGCTCGACAATGAGATTCTGGTGGAAGGCGCGCCTTCCGGCCAATCGCTGTATGGGCGCCCCAGCATTCCGCTTGAAATCAAAGGTGGATGCCTGTGCGGCATGGGATTGCAGGCCAACACCGACGGTTATGGCGTGGTGGTGCTCGATCTTGACGGTTCCGTTGTGGGGGAGCAGTGGGTCGACGCCGACATGGCCAACGCCGACGAGCGGGCGATTTTCGCCCGTCTCGACGAACTGGCTTTGCAGCAGGAAGAAGCGCTTGCCAAGAAAGGTTATGTGCTTGCCGGTACCGGTTTGGCATTGCCGGGTCTCGTCACCGATGATATGCGATTGCTTGGCGCGCGCAATCTCGGTTGGGAACGTTTGGATCTCAAGCAGTTCGATGTGGTCAGGCGACTTGATCCTGTTGCCTGCAACGAGGCCAATGCCGCCGCGTTGGCACAGGTTCCCGGCTATGCCACGCAGCGTAAGGATTCTGGGCGGATCAAGCCGACGGATTCGTTTCTTTACATGTCGACCGACGTGGGTATCGGCGGTGCAGTGATCCGCGAAGGGCGTGTGGTGAGCGGTGATCACGGTTTCGGTGGCGAATTGGGCCATGTTTCCGTTGACATGCGCGGTCCCGTCTGCCGTTGCGGCCGTCGCGGCTGCCTTGAAGTGTATGCGGGCAGGCGTTCCATGGTGAGCGCGGCCGGAATCGCCAGCAGCGATGCCGCCGCGACCCGCAGCGCCATCGACGAATTGATCGACCGCTGGCACCAGCGCGATGCGCAGACCGTGGCCGTTGTGGAAAAAGCATTGGAGGCCATGGCTTCCGTAATCGCATCGACCATCAATGTCTGTGACGTCGACGTGGTGATGCTCGGCGGCTTGTGGGCGCGTTTCGAACCTGAACTGATTCGCAGAATCGAACGCATGGTACGCCCGCAAGTGCTGGCGTATCCGGAAGTCGAGGCAAGCGTGCTTGTGGCGGATATCGTCGATCGTCCGGCCTTGATGGGCGCTGCGGAAATCGGTTTGCGACGCTTTATCGACAATCCGCTGCGTTTCATGAAGCAAAACTAGTCCACCCATTTGCTAAACTTGCCAAGTTGGCATGTTCGCATGTTGCAACGTGGGGCGTTAGCTCAGTCGGTTAGAGCATCGGACTCATAATCCGCCGGTCCACGGTTCAAGCCCGTGACGCCCCACTCTTTCACAAAGTCAAGGCTTCTGATATACTCTGCAAGGTTATCCGGTTCACGCTCTGCCATAGGGGCTCAGCGACCCGGGTCCCCCGAATCTCTAGGAGACAAACTATGAAGCAGGGTATCCATC
>OKRY01002654.1_pt1 | contig 13750 bp, 9 predicted proteins | sample 1601121 | NCBI WGS metagenome assembly OKRY01 (sample SAMEA3541546, study PRJEB24748) | human gut metagenome | biome: human gut; feature: human-associated habitat; material: faeces | place: China | collected 2012
TATTAGGTTTAATTATTGCTTGTTTATTTCTTAGTAAGCAGACTTTAGGAATATTGATACTTCCTTTATTATTCTTTAGTAAAGATAGAATTAAGTGTTTAATAGGATTTTTGTTTCCATGCTTGATATTTTTAATATATTTAATATATTTCAATACTTTTTATCAATTTATTGATTATTGCCTTTTAGGAATGTTTGATTTTACTAGTAAAAATTCTTTAAAAAATAATTCATTTATATTAATTGCTTTTTTTGAAATAATAGTTATTATAACTATTTTGTATAAGTTAATAAAAGGAAAATTTAAAAATCAAAAACTGATTTTTGTTTTGGCTTTTCAAATAATGGCATTTCCACTTCTTGATTATCAGCATGTTTTTTATGCTTTTATACCTGTTGTTTGTTATATTTTAATGAATTATAATTTAAATAAGATTTCGTTTTATTTGTTTGGAATATTATGTGCTTTTTATTTACTTATTTCATTTTATATTGGAACTAATTTAGCATATTTTCATTTATATTCAAAGAAAAATAGTTTTTTATATGGACGTTCTATCATTGGTATTTATGATAAGCAGATAGATAAATTGTATTCATATTTAGATAAAAATAAAGATGATAATAGATTATATATATTTTCTTGTTATGCATATTTAATTAGAATTAATAATGGAGAGATACCTGATAAGTATGATTTAATAAATAATGGAAATATGGGGTATAAAGGAGAAGAGAAGTATATTAAAGAAATAGATAATTATTGTTCTCAAAATAAATGTATGTTTGTTCTTATAAGTGAAGATTTAGCAGGTAAGAATCAAACTAGTAAGAAATTATTAGATTATGTACAGAGAAATTATGATAATGTAACTAATTTTGAGGCTTTTGGAATATATACAAATAATTTAAAAAGATAGTTTTGAGGTGTAATAAATGAAGAAGTATAAATATTATTTAATACCACCTATAATAGTTATGTTGCTCCTGACTATTATATATTTAATTAATGGAGTATATCCTTTTGGAAAAAATACAATTTTAAACGGTGATTTTCCTAGCGCATATATACCTATTTATTATTATATGTTGGATTTATTTAGAGGAAATGCTAATCTTTTTATTAATTTTAAGGTTGGTATGGGAACTTGTATGTATGATTTAACTTCTATATATGGAATATTGTCTCCATTTTCTTGGATAATTGCTTTATGTAAAAGAAGTGATATTCCATACTTTATGTCTATATTATTTATGATTAAGGTAAGCTTGATATCAGTTACAACATTTATGTTATTTAATAAAGTTCTAAATGGACTAAAGGTATTTTATAAAGTTTTATTTAGTGTTTTTTATGCTCTTAGTACTTATGTTATAGTATATTATACTAACTTCGTATGGTTAGATAATTTAATACTATTTCCAGTATTACTTTTGGGAATAAAAAGAATTATTGATAAAAATGATAATAAATTATATACAATTATACTTTTTTTATCTATTAGTTATTCTTTTTATATTTCCTATATGGAACTTTTATTTATATTATTTTTATCATTTGGTTATATTGTATTTTTATGTGATGATAAAGTACAAAAAAGAAAGTTTATTTTTTCTCTAGGAATTGGTACTATATTAGCAATTGGTATGTCTTTGGTATTTTTACTTCCTGTTATATCTTTAGTTTTTGATTCTGTTAGAAGTGAAGCTTTTAATCCAAGCGGAATTAGTATGATTAGTGCTAATACACTGGATAAGATGATGATAATATTAGGTTATGGATTTCCAATACTATTATTTTTTAATTTATTTATTTTAAAATCTATCCCTAAAAAAATAAAGCATTTCTTTGCTTTTATGATTTTTATAACTTGCATTGGGGTAATATTTGAACCTATTAATTTAATGTGGCATACTGGTAGCTATATTATGATTCCATATAGATATGGGTTTATTCCAATTATGGTTATTTATTTGGGAGCCCTTTTATGTTTATCTAAAGAAAAGAGATATAGTAGTAATGTAGGAAGTATATTTTTAATACTAATTATTATTTTAATAGCTGTTTTAATTGAGCTATTTATAATATTTGTTCCAATTAGTTCTTCTTTAGAACCAGCGTTTGCATTAAGTGATATTAAACAAAACTTAATTATTTCTCTTATATTGATAGTAACTTTAATTTTAGGATTTATTTTATTAATTTTGAAAAATACTACTTATAGAAATATATTTATGTCTATCATTTTTCTAGTATATTGTGTAGGATTTGCAGCTGGTTATATTGGAATTTATTCTCCTAAGATAGTTGGTCAATCTACTATTAAGCCAGTTTTAAAATCTAATTCAATGTATGATATATTAAAAAGTGATAGTAATAAGTTTGATAGATATAAAAATCTTGATAATGATCTTAGTGATAATTATGGTTTTATAATAGATAAGGCTGTTATATCTAATTGGCATTTGACAAATAAAGATAGTTTTTTAACAGCAAGAAAGATGGGATATAGGACAGCAATGTCTATTAATGATAAAGGAGGAACAATATTTTCAGATAATATACTAGGAATAAATAAATATATAAGCAGCAAGAAATTAGATAATGATTTATATAGTTTAGAGCAAAAAAATAACAAATATAACTTGTATAAATTGAATAAATATTTAGGAATGGGAGTTTTATATAATAAAAATAATAATATAGCTAAGTATATTGGAAGTAATTCATTTGCATATCAAAATTATGTATATAGGTATTTATTTAATAAAGATAGTGCTATACTTAAAAATGTTATTGCTAGAACTGATGGTATTGATGCTTCAGTTAGTACTTTTTGTATAAATGATAAAAGTAAAAAAATAGATTTTTATGTTGACGTTAAGGAAAAAAGCTTGTTATATTTTGACTACGATAATATGACTATTGGCAAAGATATTATGTATGTTAAAGTAAATGATAAATTTGTTTATAATAATAGTGTTGATGGAAGTAAAAAGAGTACATATAACGCATTTGATGGTATAATTAATTTAGGAATTCATTCTAATGAGAAAGTAAAGGTTACTATTTATTTGAAAAAAGATACATGTATTTCTAATTATTCATTTGCTACCATTAATTTAGAAGAATTTAATAAATTTATAGATGAAAATAAGAGTAGTGTAGATATAAAACAGAAAGGAAACAAACTTTTAGTAAATGTAGGTAATAAGGATAATAAAGAAAGTTTATTTTTACCAATTAATTATTTGAATGGATATAAGTGTATTGTAAATGGTAAAGTTGTTAAGTTAAATAAAGTTTTTGATAATTTTATTAGTATAGATGTAGATAAGGGAAAAAATAAGATAGAACTTATATATTATCCACCATTTATAAAGATTGGACTCATAGTGTCTATTATATCTTTGATTTTATTTATACTTGTATCAAAAATAAAGATAAGTAATGTACCAATAATTATTCTTAATATAAGTAGTGTAGTATATTATGGAATAGTTGCTATTATGTTTTTTATAGTGTATATATATGCTTTTATTAAATTATTGTTATAGGTAGTTGAGGTGATAATGATGACTAAAAAAATCAAAAAATATTCTCATACTTTTGTTGTTTGTGCATATCAAAAGTGTAAATATTTAGAAGAATGTGTTAAATCTTTAAAAAATCAAACAGTCTTGCCTTCTGCTATAATGGTTACTTCTACAGATAATGATTATATTAGAAATATTGCTTCTAAATATAAGATAAAATTATATGTTAGAAATGGTGAGAGTGATATTCAAGATGATTGGAATTTTGGATATAGCAAGGCTAAGAGTGATTTAGTTACTATAGCTCATCAAGATGATGTTTATGATAGTAAATATTTAGAGAATGTTTTAAAGTATTTTAAAAAATATAATGATACACTTTACGTTAGTACTAATTATTATGTATTAAAGAATGGAAAGCTTGAAATTGATCTTAATAGTAAATTAAAAAGAATATTAAAATACCCTTTAAAGAGTGCTTGCTTTAATAGATTTAAGTTATTTAAAGTTGGCTCTTTAATGGTTGGTAATAGTGTTAATTGTCCATCTGTTACTTATAATAAAAATATATTAGGAACTTCTAACATATTTACTTCAACATTAAAGTTTTCTCTTGATTGGGATACTTTTTTGAAATTATCTAGAATGAAGGGGAGAGTTGGCTATATAGATAAAAGATTAATATGTTATAGGATACATAGTAATGCTACAACTGTTAAATTTATTAATAATGATAAGAGGACTGAAGAGGATATTATTATGCTTAGAAAGATGTGGCCTAAGGTATTTATTCCTATTATTATGAAATTTTATTCTAAAGCTAGCGATACATATGGAGGTTGTGATGAATAAATGTCTATATATGGTAATTCCTTGCTATAATGAAGAAGAAGTTATCGAATCTACTATAAAAATATTAACTAATAAAATAAAGTTATTGATAAAATCAAAAAAAATTGATAAGAATAGTAAAATAGTTATAGTAGATGATGGAAGTAGTGATAAGACATTAGAAATAGCAAAGAAGTTAAAAATTAAAAATAAATTTTTAATAATAATAAAGTTATCAAGAAACTTTGGCCATCAAAAGGCTATATATGCTGGAATGATGGAGGTTAAGAAGGAAGCTTCTATGGTTATTACTATGGATGCTGATTTACAAGATGATATAGAAGCTATTGATAAAATGGTTGATTGTTATAATGATGGCGTTGATATAGTTTATGGTGTGAGAAGTTCTAGAGATACAGATAGCTTTTTTAAAAAGTATAGTGCGTTATTATTTTATAAAGTTATGTCTTTTTTAGGAGTAGAGCTTATCTATAATTGTGCTGATTTTAGATTAATGAGTAAAAGAAGTATAGAAGAATTGTCTAGGTATGGAGAGTCTAATTTATTTATAAGAGGTATAGTCCCTATGTTGGGATTTAATACTGATAAAGTATATTATGAAAGAAAAAAAAGAAAATTAGGGACTACTAAATATACACTTGGTAAGATGACAAGATTAGCTTTAGATGGGGTTACATCTTTTAGTATTAAACCTATTAGATTTATAATAAATCTTGGATTAATATTTTCTCTACTTAGTTTTTTATATCTTATTTATATAGTGTTTAGTTATTTTAAAGGTTCTTCAGTAGTTACTGGTTGGACTTCTACTATAGCTTTTATATGTTTTTTTGGTAGTTTTCAAATTCTTTGTATAGGTGTTATTGGAGAGTATATATCTAGAATATATATAGAAACTAAGAATAGACCTAAATATACCGTTGATGAAATTATTAGATAATTGTAATTTATGTTTAATTGTATTGATAAAAACTTATATATATAAATGTTAGAGTGAATTAAAGTTATTATTTAATGTATAAAATAAAATGAAAAATTAGTTCCGTTTAAATCCGTTCAGTTCCGTTCAAATATGTTTGAATAAAAGTCTGCAGATAATTTTGCAGAATAAAATTGAACATATAGATTAGATATAAAAATAATTGATATAAATTTGAGGATAATGAGTGTAAGCAAATTAGTATCTTGATAGAAAACAAAACTATGAAAAAGATTAATAAAAAAGAAAGAAATAGTTGAAGTAAATGGATAATAAATTTAATAATATGTTACAAGAGTTTTTAGAAAAAAATAATGTTAAAGATATTAATGAGGCAAATGAAAAATTGCAAGAATTTATAAAAATGTATAATAATGGTGAAATAGAATATAAAAATACCCCATTTGATGAAGCTTATGAAATATTAGAAGAAGCACAATATACAAAAAACGAGAAAGAAGCAATAAAGCTAGCTAAAAAAGCATATAAAAAATCATCAGATTGTTTTGATGCGATTTTATTTCAATGTGACTTAGAAGAAAATGTGATAAAAAGAATGAAACTATTAAATGATGGCCTTGAATTTGAAAAAAATAGATTAACAAATGAAAAATATTTTGATAAGGAAAATATTGGACATTTTTATGGGATATTTGAAACAAGACCATATATTAGAGGATTGTCTATTAAAGCAGAGTATTTGTTAGAAGAAGGTAAATTACGTCAAGCTGCTAATATATGTAAAGAAGTTTTAAGATTAAATGAGAATGATAATTTAGGCATTAGATATTTATTGATGGCAATATATGCTACACTAGAAGAAGAAAAAAGTATGTTAGACTTATATAAAAAATATCCAGAAGAAGATTTAGAAATGTTATTTCCTTTATTTGCTATATATTATAAGAGTGGAAACGATAAAAAAGCTCTAGAATATTTAAAAAGAATTGATAAATGTAACTCAAATTTTGTCAAGTATTTTAATGGTACTATAAAACAAAGTAAAAAAGTAAGTTCTGGATATTATAGTAGGGGGGATTCCTCTGAAATTTTTATGTATTTGGATCGTTATATTTATTTATTAATTACAATGCCAAAACTTAATGAATATATTATAGAAAATTTAATAAAAAATAAGAAATAAAAAATGTTAATTAGTACATTTGTGTAAATAATAATTTTAATACTTAAAGTTTTAAAATAAATTAATGAAAGTTTTGTATCAAGTAAAAAATATGCTTGAGTAATAATATTACTTATGACTTTGTGGTTACTAACTATCCAAATAATTAAAAATAATAACGAATTTGTTAGAATGTATAATGAATAATTTACCCCAAATAATAAGAAAAATATTTAGAAGTTGATGATGAATTTAATTAAATGATGAGATTTTATATGTATGATAGTTTTATAGAATGTTTAGCTATAAAAATAACTTTATTCTGTAATATGATTTCCAACTAATGGTTTATATAGTTTTAGTGGTTTACTATTAAAAATATTTTTTTAGTAATTTTTATGGCAATATTGACTTTTTAGTCATTATAGTTTATCATTTAATTATAGTTTATAGATGTGAGGAGGAAATATAATATGTATTTTTTATTAGATTATTGTGATAATTTAAAGCCAGTTATTAAGCTTGTGGCTTCGGTTGTTAAGTTGATTCAATTTGGTGTTCCAATATTGTTAATTGTTTTTGGAATGATTGATTTAGGTAAGGCTGTTATGTCAAGTAAAGAAGATGAGATGAAAAAGGCTCAAGGTACTTTACTTAAGAGATTTTTATATGCTGTTGCTGTGTTTTTGATTGTTACTTTGGTAACATTTGTTATGGGAATGGTAGGAGAAGCTGGTACTGGAGCTAATACTACTTCTTGGAGTACATGTTGGAGCAAATATGGTAAATAATCTACAAAGAGGTTAAGTGTGTTCTTGTGAACACATTTTTCTTTTGGATTTATGATTATTGTGTTATTATAGTTATAGGGAAGTGAGAAGATGGAGAAGGTTGTTTTAGTAGATGGTAATAACTTACTATTTAGAAGCTATTATGCTACTGCTTATAGTGGTAATTTTATGAAAAATAGCAGAGGATTTCCAACTAATGGTTTATATGGTTTTGTAAATATGATAAATAAGATAATTAATGAGGAAAAACCTAAATATATGATGGTAGCATTTGATATTGGTAAAACTTTTAGACATGAAAAATATGATGAATATAAGGGAGGAAGAGCTGAAACTCCTGATGAACTTAAAAGCCAATTTCCTGTTGCTAAAGAGATATTGAATTGTATGGGAATAAAGTATTTAGAAAAAGATTTATATGAAGCTGATGATATCATAGGAACTTTTGCTAAGATGATTGATGAATCTTCCTTGTATGAAGGCTTAATAGTAAGTAGTGATAAAGATTTATTACAATTAATTAGTGATAAGGTAACGGTTAAGTTATTAAAAACTAAGGATTATATAATGATGAATCATGATACATTTGTTGATACTTATGGAATAGAACCAATTAGAATGATAGATCTTAAAGGATTAATGGGAGATGCTTCTGATAATATTCCAGGTGTTAAAGGAATAGGAGAGAAAACAGCTTTAAAATTACTTTCTACTTATGATACTATAGAAGATATATATAATAATATAGAACAGATAAAGGGAGCTGTTAAGAATAAACTTATTGATGGCAGAAAACAAGCAATTGATAGTAAAGATTTAGCTACTATATATAGAGAGGTTCCTCTTGATGTTACATTTGATGATATAAAATATACTTATACTTTTAGTGAAGAGTTGATGGATTTATATAAAGAGTTAGAATTTTATTCTTTTATAAAGAAAAATGATATGAAAAGGGAAAAAGAAGATATAGAAGTCAAGGTAATTTATGATACTAAAACTTTAAATATAACTGATGATGTTTCTGTATATGTGGATATTAGTGATAGTAATTATCATAGAGGAGTTATAGAGGGAATTAGTATCTATAATGATAGTAATAGTATTTATATACCAGGAGATAATATTGGAGACCTTAGTTATATTAAAGGAAATATTTATACTTATGATGCTAAAAGATTATATGTTAGTTTTTTAAAGAAGAATATAAATCTTGATACTATTGCTAGTGATATTATGATTGCTGCTTATTTAGTTAATTATAATGTTAGTGATGATATTGCTAAGTTAGCTTTAGAGCTTGGTTATGATATAACTGGTCCTAATAAGAATGAGGATATTTCTATTGAAGATAAAGCTAAGATAGGAATTAGTAAGGCTAAATTTATATATGAAACTAAAGATTTATTTGACAAGAAAATGCAAGAAGAGGGAGTAATTGATTTATATAATAATATAGAGTTACCACTTTCGTTTGTGCTTGGAAGAATGGAATATACTGGTATAAAGTGTGATAGTAGGGTTTTAGATAAAATGGGGCTTGATATAAGAAGTAAAGTTAGTGAAATTCAAAATAGTATATATGACCTAGCTGGAAATGTTTTTAATATATCTAGTCCAAAACAATTAGGGGAAGTATTATTTGATAAGTTAGGTCTTCCTCATGGAAAAAAAGGAAAAAGTGGTAATTATTCTACTGATGAGGCTACTTTATCTAAACTTATAGATTATCCTATTATTCAGTTAATTCTTGAATATAGAATGCTTACTAAGTTAGAGAATACTTACATAGAGGGATTAAAGTCTAATATAATGGCTGATGGACGTATACATACTATTTATACGCAAACGATAACTGCTACTGGTAGACTTTCTTCTATTGCTCCTAATTTGCAGAATATTCCTGTCCGAAATGAATATGGAAGACTTATTAGAAAGAGTTTTGTTAGTGATAAAGATAGTGTTATTTTAAGTAGTGATTATTCTCAAATAGAGCTTAGAATGTTTGCTCATTTAGCATCTATTGATAGCATGAGAGATGCCTTTATTAATAATTTTGATATTCATACTCATACTGCTTCTTTAATTTATCATGTTCCTATGGATAAAGTTACTAAAAATATGAGAAGAAGTGCTAAGGCTGTTAATTTTGGAATTATATATGGAATTAGTAGTTATGGACTTGCTAAGGATTTGAATATTAGTGTTAAAGAAGCTAAAGATTTTATTAATAATTATTTTGAGACATATCCTGGTATTAGAGATTACATGGCTAAAATAGTATTAGAGGCACATGAGGTTGGTTATGTAAAGACAATAATGGGTAGAAAGAGAGTTATTAATGAACTTAAGAATAAGAATTATAATATAAGAAGTATGGGTGAGAGAATGGCTTTAAATACTCCTATTCAAGGAAGTAGTGCAGATATTTTAAAGAAAGCAATGATTGAGATTGATAGAGAGTTTGCTAAGCGTGGTCTTAAAAGTAGAATGTTACTACAAATTCATGATGAGCTTGTATTTAATGTTTTAGTTGATGAAGAAGAAATTGTAAAAAAAATTGTTAAAAATATAATGGAAAATACTTATAAAATTAGTGTTCCAATAGTAGCAGATATTAATATTGGGGCTGATTTATATGAAGCTAAGTAAGTAGAAGGGGTGAAAGTATGCCAGAGCTACCAGAGGTTGAGACAGTAAGACGTGGCCTTTTAGATAAAGTATTAAATAGAGTTATAAAAGGTATTAGAGTAAATTATCCAAAAATTATAGAATATCCTAGTATTTCTTTATTTAAAAAAGAGATTGTAGGACAAAAGATTAACGATATTTCTAGATATGGTAAATGGCTAATATTTGTTTTAGATGATTTTTATTTATTATCTCATTTAAGAATGGAAGGTAAGTATTTTATAAAGAGTAGTAAAGATGTTGATTTAAAACATGAGCATGTTATATTTGAATTAGATGATAAGACTGAACTTAGGTATATGGATGTAAGAAAGTTTGGAAAGATGCATCTTATTCCAAAAGATAAAATAAAAGAAATTGGACCTTTAAAAGAACTTGGATTAGAGCCATGGGATGAAAATTTAACTTTAGAATATTTGCAAGATAAATTTAGTAAGAAGAGATTACCAATAAAGAGTGTGCTTTTAGATCAGAGTATTATTGTGGGAATTGGAAATATTTATGCTGATGAAATTTTGTTTTTAGCAAAAATTAATCCATATACAAGAGCAATGGATTTGAATGATGATTCTATTAAAAATATTATAAAGTACACTAGAATTGTTTTGGAAGATGCTATAAAAGCTGGTGGTACTACTATTAGAAGTTATAGTAGTGTTAATGGTATTCATGGAATGTTTCAACAAAATTTAAATGTTCATTCTCGTAGTGGTGAGGCTTGTCCAGTATGTGGTTCTCAAGTTATTAAAGTTAAAATAGGAGGAAGAGGCACTTATTATTGTAGTAAATGTCAGGTTAAGTAAAATTGGCATTTTCGTTTAGTTAGTTGAAATATAAGGATATAAAATTAAGAATATTGATGTTTTGGTTTGATGATTAATTTGATATTTAGAAGATTTTGGAGGAAAATATCTTTTTAAATGTAAGGAGAATCTAATTATGATATTGTTTGAAAAATGTGCGAAGTATTTAGATAAATTATATGATTTTCAGTATGAGAAGATGACTAAAGCTAGAGATTATGTTTCTTATAATAGATATAAACATAAAGTTAAAAATGATTTTTATGAGATAGTAATAGATAAAAATAACTACTCTATATCGGCAATGGATATATTAACTTTTATGGAATTAAGTGAGGAAGAATTTAACAGAATTTTAGAAAATAAAAAAACATATAAAAATATTTCGTTGCCTGAATTTTTATATGCAGTAAATGAATATTGTAATGAAAATAAAACTAAATGTAGTCATCTTGCTAGTGAACCTTTTCTTAAAAGATTAGAGGAGATTACCTCTTCCACAAAAGTTGATATTCAAATGATAAATCAATACAATGAGAATAATGATTCTATGTTAGATAAAATAAGAGTTAATAAGGAATTAGAAGAATTTATATTAAAAGATATGCCTAGTGAGTTTACGACTTTGGAAAAAGCAATATATATTTATATCAAAATGTGTAAAACATTTACTTATGATGATGAATATTTTTCTGTTAGTCAAAAAGGTCCTTTAACAGAAAAACATAAAGATATAGGGTATGTTGAAAGTATAACACCTCAAAATAATAAGGTTGTTTGTTTTGAATTTGATGCAATATATTCATATTTTTTAAATAAACTTAGGGTTAATTATAAAAATTTTGTTTTATGTGACAAAGGGAAAAGTACAAGAGAATTTGAGGATGAATATGATAATTATGGTGATGGACATATGTTTTTAAAGTTTAGATGTGGCAAATATTTTGTGGAGGCTGATTCTGTTACATCTGTATTAAAAAGTGATATGACATTAGCAAAATTAAATCAATCATTAGGAGGATTATGGTGTGCAAATATAAATGAACAAACAGAACTTAGTTTTCAGTTTACAATGGAAGATGTTTATAAAAAAATAGCAGAAAAAGAACCAAAAATAATTCAAAATGATTTTTTAGAAATCGAGAGTTTTGATGAGGTTGTATCTCAATTTTTAGAAAAAACAGATAAATTTGTACCGTTGTCGTTAGAAGATAAGTTTGATATATTGCTGAGAAAATTGAATTCAACTAAATTAGAAGGAATAGATGCTTATTCATATTTATTGCAATTAAAAAAGATATTGTTTTCTAGGTGGGAGCAAAAAGATAACTTTCGAGTACATATTATAAGAAACTCAAGGGAAAATTCATCAGAAACGGTGGCAATTTTATCGACAAAATTTCCTGATAAAGATGGTAAATTCAAAATATCAAGATTTATTTATAAACCTGGATACGAATTAGTTCCAGTTTCAAGAGAGCATATAATTTTTAAATATGCTGTTGGAGAAATGGGAGATATTGATGGACTTAATCCGTTAACTCCCAAAAAAAGATAGGAGATAGTTATGAATAAAATGTTAGAAAAATTAAAAGAAATAAATGTAAAAATAATAGAACAATGTAGTGATGATGAAGAAAAGTCTAAACAGCTACTTATTCAGAAGATACTTGATGAAGATAATTGCTTTATGAAAATGAATGTTGATGTGGCATATGCTCTTTTAAGAGAGTTAAATATTGATGAGAGTATGTTGAAAGAAACTTATTTGGAATTAATTAATCCTGTTTCACATTCTAAATAATTAAATTTTTATTTTATATATTGAAAGAAAAGCTATTGATTACTATATAATTTTCTAAAATTTGGATTGATAATAGGAAATGTTTTGTTATAGAGGAATTGATGGCTTTTTTTATTTTGATATAAATTATTTACTTAGTTTGAGGCATGAAATATTTGGATTTAGATTTGGTTTAACAGTTAAACATAATATTGACTTTTAGATAAATATTTGATACTATTAATACAATAAAGGGTGATAGCAAATGAATGAGAATATGGAAAAAAATCAAAATTTAGATAATCAAGCTAGGCAGCCAGAAAATAAGAGAAATACATTCAATATCATTATTGGAGTTTCAACACTTCTAATAGCAATATTAGGAGCAACTTTTGCTTATTTCTCTGCAACTGCTACAAGTAAAGATAATGATGTAAATGTTAAATCAGCATATGTTAGTATTTCTTATGATGGTGGTACAGAAATTAAGGCTAGTAATTTGATACCTTCAACTGAGAGAGTAGCCTTAAAAATGTTTCAAAAAGAAAATATTGAATCAATAGGTGCTGAGGGTGACGAGGGCTTGGAAATAGCTGATGAAGATTTATATACTAATGATACATCTAGGAGATGTATTGATGTAAGAGGAAGAGAAGTTTGCTATGTATATCAATTTACTATCACTAGCGATGGAGAGGTTGGAGGAACAACCGGTATAACAGGATATATTAAAGTAAATCAAAATCAGTTTGATAATTTGAGTTATGTTATATATGAGGTAACTTTTAAGAAAAATGAAAACGGTAAAATACTTCTTGATAAGTACGGACATAAAATAGTTGAGGAATATAAGGTGGTTGATGGAATTAATTTTCCTAATGTAGATAATAATACTGATCACGAAGATGATGATCCAAATTATTCACTTTTTGAAAAGCCAACTGATGTAAGAAGTGATAATGGTGAGTATCAATCCACTAAATATCCACTTGCTTGTTTATTTGGACAATCGGATTCATATGCTACAGCAGAAATGGATGATCCTGCAAGGTGTAGAACGGCTCAGATTAGTAATAAAGAAAGTCATACTTATCAAGTAATGGTATGGTTAAATGAAACTGGAAAAATTCAAAATGAACAAGGTAAAGAATTTAAAGGAACCGTATCAATAGAAGTACCAGGTGGTACTGG
>OKRY01002658.1_pt1 | contig 13724 bp, 8 predicted proteins | sample 1601121 | NCBI WGS metagenome assembly OKRY01 (sample SAMEA3541546, study PRJEB24748) | human gut metagenome | biome: human gut; feature: human-associated habitat; material: faeces | place: China | collected 2012
ATCATCGCTCCATGGACGGCCATGATCCAAAGTGCGCAACTTTTCGGGCACTACCCATGCAACGCACGCAAACACAAGTACACACACTGAAACGCAACACGTACCACAAGCACACAAACACCACGCACCACATACCGAGCACGACCAGACGCACACCCCGCACACCGGAGAAGCGATGTCACCGGCCTGCGGCGGCGCTAGGCTAGACACTACCCCCGAACACCAGACGAATGGCGCGCGCCGGCCCCGGCGCACAACCCGTGCCGCACAATCCAGGAGCGTCGCCATAGCCGCGCGAGCCCCACAAAAGCGCAGCCAGCCACAAACACGAGCAGTCCGATCACCACAGCCGCCACAGCCGTCATCTCCCCCGGCTCGTCATACTGCGTGGAATCAGGCACTTTCGGATTCGGAATTCGGTGCCCGCGCACGAGCAGCCTGTGTGAGTTGACACCGTACGGCGTGCACGTGATCAGCGTCGCGTAATCGGCCCCGGACTCAATATTCAGTTTGCTGATTTCGCTCGGCAGCACCACTGAGATCTGGTCCACTTGGTACGTGTACGTTTGGTCGAGCACGTGGAATGCGAACGTGTCGCCTTTTTTCAGCTCGTCCAGGCCGGTCAGCAACCGGGCGGACGGCAGGCCGGTGTGCCCGGAGACCACCGCGTGCGTGGTCGCCCCGCCTACGGGCAGCGATGTGCCGGCCAAATGTCCGGCGGCGATCTGCAGTACGCCGTCGCTGGTGCCGTGGTAGACGGGCAGTTTCACTTTGATGCGCGGGATGGTCACATATCCCATGATGCCGGTGCCGGTTACGTCGAGCGTCTCGTTGTATTCGCGCTTCTGCTCGTCGGTCATGTGCCAGCGGTCGCTGTTGGTGACGAGCCGTTCGTTGTATTCGCGTGCCGCTTTCAGCATGGCTTTGCGTTCGGCGCCGGACATGTCTTTGGTTTGTTCCACGTAGCCTGCTACGGCGTATGACTGGTGCATGCGGTTCCACCAGTCGCTGAATGTCGGATACGCGATGAGGCCCAGCGCGCCGATCATGGCGATTGCGGAGATGGCAATCATCACATTGAGCAGCGCATTCGATTTCTTATGCTTGGCAGCCGGTTTAACCTGCGCACCCGGTTTAACCTGCGCATCCAATTCGACTTGCGCAGCTGGCTTGGCGTCCGATTCATCCGTCACGTTATTTATGCTACGCCCGCTTCCGCAAAGCCGTCTTGGCAACGATCAGCAGCACCAAGCCCGCGCCCAAGATGGCCACGGCAATCCAAGCGGCCTGCTGCACGTCGGCGCCGGTGTGCGGCTGGTCCGGCGTGGTGGGTGGCGTGTGCGTGTTGGTGATTTCAGTGGAGTCGCCTTCCACATCGGAGATGGTGGTGTAGCCGTCGGGCACCGCCGCTTCGACCACGGTCCATTCGTGGTCCGCGTCGAGATCCGTCCACGTGTGCGTCCACTTGTTGGACTCGTCCAGCTTCACGTTTTCCACGGGCTCGCCGTTGCGCAGGAGTTTCACGGTGATGGATTCGGGGCGCTTGCCGTCGGAATTGTTCCGGTCATTCCAGATTTTGCGCACGGTGCGTTCCACGGTTTTCGGCGGTTGCGCCACACATTCGGTTTTCGGTTCGATACTCAGCACACGCGACCCGCCGGAGACGCCGTCTTCGGGCACTGCGACGAGCATGCTGCCGGAAGAGCACGTCCATGTCTGGTTCTTTCCGGAAGCGTTGGTGACCTTCACGTCAACGCTGTCGGACACGGCCAAGTACAGGCCGTCGGACAGTCCGGTGAAGGTCAGATGCCCGGAAGCGTTGGTGACACCGGTTGCCGTGGCGTCGGGCTTGTTCACCGCGATGAGCCCGGCGAGCGTGTTGGCCATGTCTCGCCACACCTGCGCGTCCTTGCCGGTCATCTTCGACCAGTCGACGGGGTAGGCGGTGGAGTCGGTGAACGGTGCGACGGGTTCGAAGGTGGCGCCGCCGCTTGCCGGGATCTGCCCGACTTTGTAGAGGTTGAAGCTGGCGTCCGAAATGACGAAGTTGGTAGAATCGTCGCCAGTTTCGGAGTCCGAGCTTTTATGTTGGTAAGAAATGGCGATGCTGCCGCTGGCAGAGTCTGTTGTTGGCGCCGCGACGGCATCGCGAGTAATGAATGCACAGGCTGCCGCGGCGAATGTGGCGGCGATTGCGCAGCATGCGGCGATGACGCGGCTTGCGATCGTGCGTTCCTTCATTGCCGACCCCTCTTCTGTGGATTGGAAAGTAAGCATGTTTGATTCGCCCCCAACGGCAAACCGGAAAATATATGGAGCCAGGCTGGATACTCAAGAAAATTAGGCAGTGTACAAGGGATTGAGGTGGTCCAGCCCAGCATATGTGGGTTCAGTTATTATTTAATTTTTAGTTTTTAAATTATGTATTGCGATTCCCGTAAGCCGCTGCTGACTTGCGTCAACGCGGCTCACGGGTTTCGCATGGTTACTTCAGATTCTTATGGAATCCGGAGGATCAGGCGTTGCGACGACGCAGAGCCATCACCAGGGTCGCGCCAGCGAGCACGAACACGGCGATGCCAGCCACGTACAGCAGCACGGTGCCCATGCCACCGGTGGACGGGAGGTTGGAGCCCTTCTTGTTCACGACGTCGGCCTGAACGGTACCATTCATCTTATCACCGTCAGTCTGATTAATCTTCAGAGAAGTCAGCGCCGGATCGTCAGACAATACATCGTGATCAGCAGTGATGGTGAAGAGCGTGTCAGCAGCAGTGTTATAGCCTGCCGGAGTGTGGGTCTCCACGAGCTTGTACTCGCCATCATCAATGCGGGAGAAAGATCCAGTGTAGGTGAAATGCCCCTCGGTGCCGCCCCTCGTCAGAGCGATCTCTTTACCGACCTTATTCCACTCCTCGCTCTCGCCATTCTTGTACTTCTTGTACAGCGTGAACTTCGGCATATCACTTTCCGCCGGGTCACCCTGATCGAAGGTCTTGTTGACGTTCAGCTGGTAGGTGAAGACGATGACCTTATCTTTCGGAGTCTCACCAGTCGGAGAGTCTGCACCATCGCCAGTGTAGTTCGGATTGTTGGAGTATTCGAGCTTAGCCTCGTTCGGGTTACCCGCAGAACCAATCACAGCATTCTTGTTCAGCGTGGATGCATATTCGACAGTGAACTTGCCACCTTTAGCAACAGCAATGGCTTGACCCTCGGAATCAGTAAGAGACTTGACATCGTTGATGGTGAGGGTGAACGTGCTATCAGCAGTGGTAGTAGTCGGGTTCAGAGTCAGGGTGTACTGGCTCGCCGGAACGACGGTTTCCTCATACTTAACAATGAAGCCAGAAGCCTCCGGATAAGTCAAACCAGCCGACTGCGTATCCTTAAAGACCAGCTTGTAGGTCTTGTACGCCGCGAAATCGTCCTTGTCCGTCGGCAAGGTGGCGGTCAGCTTAAATGGAACCGTATCGTTCACGTCGTAGTCAGCAGAATCCTGCCACCCAGTGGTAGTGCCTTCGGAGTCGTTGGCATCCTGGACCTTCTTCTCGAAGGTCGGCTTATCGGCCTTGCGGGCGATGGTCACGACTTCATTGCCAACAACCTTGACAATGTACAAAGTAGCTGCATCATTACCGGTCACAGTGTCCTTGTCCTTGGCGAGGTAATAACCAGCCGGGACCTTGCTCAGCTGAGCTGCGGCCGATACTGTGCCGTATGCATCGCCAGTCAAATCAACGAACTTGTTGATAGTTTCAAGCTTCATCGAATCGGAGGCACTGCTCTCAAGCCCAGCCACCTTCTTGGCAGCATCAGCGGCTGACAGATTAGTGCCGCCATCACCAGCTCCATTCGCGGTCTTGAAGTTCTGGCCAGCTGCAACGTTGCCAAGAGAACCATCACTACCGTACGTACCAGTAAAAATCTGGTAGACGGAATAGGTGTGGGTATCGTTGGCTTCAACCGCGATACCACCAGTTGGGTCATCCGCCATGGCGGTGGAGGCACCGGCGAAACCGGCGACGGCCATTGCCGCGGTGGCTGCCACGGCTACGAGGCCTTTGAGAACCTTGTTCATTGTTCTCCCTTTCTTTCTTGTTTGAAATCTTGAATCTTCAGTTATGTGTGTTCAGTTATTGCCTAGTGGGCATTGGGGTCGCTACGCTACGGTCCAGCCCCCCCTTCCCCTAGACGAGTTCATCATTGCCGCCTCCTGACCTTGAGGGCCATTCCAGCCGCAACAACACCTATCAACGCAGCCACCAAAGCCGCCGCGTAAATCCAATAATCGCCAGCGCCACCAGTCCCCGGCAGAATCACACCCGGCTGGTTCTTGATGTTGCCACCATTGACAGTGAACGTGGTCTGCTCGTTGTAAGCGCTTGTATCTGCGTTATTGAAGCCGGTGTTCGCGTACCAATTGCCAGCGATGTTGTCGCCTTCCAGCGGACCGATGCGGAACGTGTGCGGAGTGGTGTCGAGATCGTATCCGTCAGGAGCCTTGGATTCGATGAGCTGGTACTCACCCCAGACCAAGCCGCTGATCTTGAATTTGCCGGAGGCACCATCCAAATCAACATATTCACCGGTCTGGGTGGAGCAATCGGCGACGTTGTTCTCGTCGTTCACGCAGTCGGTGACAGTGCCAAGCGTGGCATCCGCATCGATGTACTTGGCCACGCCATTCTCCCAAGAGAAGGTCTTCGTCTGCTTGAGGGTCCACTGGGAGCCGGGAAGCGGATTGGCATTGTTGGAGTCCGAAGACACCTTGGTCCACGTCACGCTACCAGTCTTACGAGTGTTCGCGATCTTGTTGCCAGTGTTATCTGCGCCAAACGCCGGGCTCCAAGTAGCGGTTCCGTTGGCGATGGTGATCGTGTACACCGTATCGGACACTTCGTAACCGTTCGGCGCGGCCTTCTCCTTCAGCTGGTACGTGCCATTCGCAAGGTCGGAAACCTTGAACTTGCCAGCAGCCGTGTCCTCATCCACCTTGGTGGAGACAGTCTCGTTCGCCGCGTTCAGCACACTACCCTGAGCGCGCAGCACAGCCGAAACCGCACGATGCTCACCACTACGGGAGGTAACGCGACGGCTACTATACGCGGCAGTAGAGGTGACAGCACAGCCCGAAGGAGCCTTGTTCGAATACGACGGTCCGGCGGAAATCACCACAACATCGGGAAGTTCACTACCGTTGGTGAACTTGAAGTTGTTGCCTTCCTTTGGAACGCTGTCAGACGACCCGCTAGCCCCATACCAACCGTTTCCATTGATGTACTCGAATCCGAACTGGCTGGTCGAGTCAATCGCATTGCTACCCGTCAACGGAATGTTCGCATATGCATAACTGTTGCAGGAGCCATCCATTTGCGTCATGTTGATATTCGTCCAAACATCGTCGTTCGTGGTCCGGTAATGCACCTTGACATTATTCGCTGGCCAGTTGTTCTGTGCTTGGAAGTAGAGCGTGAGGTACTGCTTGGCGGTCACGCCGGAAACTTCGACAGTGAACGATGCAGTAACATTACCATCAGCCGACTTCACGGTAATAGTGGTATTGCCACTGCCGGTCGGCGTGACCAAACCGTTTTCGCTCACTGCAGCCACGGCGCTGTCGGCAGACGACCATGTCAACTTCGCATTGTCAATGGTTTTACCGTTCTGGTCATAAGCCACCGCGTGGAATTGCTGCGCAGTGCTGTTCGTAAACGACGCGGAAACCACTCCGTTATTACTCGCATCAAAGATCTTGACGGACTTGACCTCTGTACCGGACTGGTCATCAATAATGTTCCAAGACTGCTCAGCAGTATTGTCGTTCATCTTGGAGAGCGTCCACGTTGAACCGGCCAGCAACGTGTTGTTGTCGGTGCCGTCGACCTTCTGCCATTCGATTGCCGAACCGGTCTTCTTATTGATGATCTTGCCGTCAGTCGTCAACAGTTTGTCTGCATCCGTGCTGATTACCCTACCGGCACTGTCGAAAACGCTGGAGATGTTTGTCGCGGCATCGGTAGTGCTGTTACCAGTATTGATCTGGTAAATGTTGGTGTTCTGCGCATAACCTTCAGCCGTACCCGATTCCTTCAGGAAATAGGTGCCGTTCGGAGCCAGGCTGCCCAGCTTGAACGAGCCGCTGGCATCGGCATCATCGTTCCAACCGCCATCGGCGATGGTGGCGAGAGCGTTTGTGCCGTTTACCGCATCTTCCTTCTTGCCGTACACAGTCCAGCTGGTTCCGCCGAGAGCATTGTGCCCAGCGGTGTCATCCACCTTGTTCCACGCGATCGCGGCGCAGGAGGTGGTCATCTGCCCGTGCCAAGACAGGTTATGCCGTTCCTGGTCCATATCCACTGCAGAGGTGGAATATTTACCTTCGGAGTTGACAAAATTACCGTTGTCTGTGGTAACAACATCCTTGTTGTACATTTCGAAATCGCCGGTAGTCCACACACGACCGTTGGTGGAGACATGCGACTGGAAGTTACCTGCAGCACCGGAATCGTTGCCCGTTACCATAACGGAACCCATCCATGCGGCAGACGGATCATCGGTTACGTTGACGTTGTACCAGTCTTCCTTATCACCATGGTTCTGGTTCTTGTACCAACCGGTATTGATATGCCCCGACCCCTTACCGCCAAGGATGGTAAGGGAGTCGGTGTTATAGAAGTTCCACATCAGCTGGCTTGCACGCTTGACGTATTCCTGCCCATGCGTATTGTTGTAGCGGTTTTCACCCGTCGAATTCATCATGACGTAGCCATCGGAGATATCGACGCCGTTCCATTTGAACTGCCAGCCATTGCGGAACTTCACATCATTGCCATTACCATTGATATTGACGGCAACCGAAGCATTGTCGGAAATGTTCTTGAAGTTGAACACCACGCCGGCATCACCAATGCTATTCAGCATTGATGCATCCAGATTGAACACCTGCAACTCGTCTTTGCCGTTGCCAGTCAACGTGATTTCCGTCTGTCGGGAATTGTTCTGAATATCGAACCGATAGACGTTGTGTTCGTAGGTGTTGTAGCTGTACGAGTAACGAGAACCTGTGTAATTATCCTCATTGCCTTTCGTAACAGTGTTGCTGGAAGCAATCTTCGCGAGCTTGCCGGACAGCGTAGCCACATAATTCTTATAGTCGGAATACGTGTAATCCGAACCCGTCGAAGGATTCTTCACTCCGGAAATAACGGTGTTGCTGTGATTCCAGTTGACTTTGCCGTTGCCGCCCATGGCATATACGGAATACTGTTCGCCGTTCTTCCAACTGTTACGGCTTTGCACTGTGGTTTGATTGCCCGCAATGTTCGCGTTGAAGTTATGATCATTCGTCTCGCCGGTAGCGCTATTTCCCGCTCCAGTTCCAAGCCAGCTGGAACCCTGAGTAGCGTTATCGGTCCAGCCTTGGGCTCCACCGAACCAATTCAGTTCGGAATTGGTGCTATTGCCACCGACCGAAAGCACCGTTGAACCGTCCTTCGGGCGGAACTGCGAGCCAAAGCCGACGATACCCCAACGGAAACCACGCGAACGATTGAACGAACCGTCTTTATTCCAAATATTCCAAGCCTGCTTCATTGGATGGAGCAGAAGCTTTCCGTTCACAGCGGTCAAGCCTTCGGCCTCAACAGCGTAAGAACCCTCAGGCGCATTGTTGTTATTGGCAGAAGTAATGCCCGACTTCTTGCCACCTACATACATGTCACCGCCAACGAAAGTAGCGATACCTTCATCGTTACCGCTGCCGGAGGTCTGATCGCCTAACGGTTCTGTGGTAGGTGTGCAGATTGCGCCGTCCTTGCGACTTTCGTCAGCTTTGGCATTATAGGTGGGAATGAGGGAAGTGACGGCGACGGTGGCCATCATGGCTACCGCTATGGCGGCGGTCAGGGAGCGGGTACGCGAAAGCACGCGACCGGTTGCCGATCGCGTTCCTGCATAGTGTCGTGGTGCGTTGCCGACACCATTACGCCATTGCCTCATCTTGTCCCCTATCCGCAAAGTGTTCACCCTTCTGAGTCCCTCAACTCGAGGGTTGATATCCTTTGCATAATGCCGTTATCACTTCTGTTTTACGTATAGCTTCTGCGCTGTTCCCATCTCCGGCAACACAGCCGGAAACCTCTGTTTTCCCTTTTTCTCTGACCTACGGTTTACTATGATAACCTTTGCAGTTATGAAAACAAAATGAAACAGAAAGAACCCACACCCCCTCCCCCGATACGTTTTTTCGTCCCCTCTCACGGGGACAACGCTTTAAAGCCTGATATTCAACGGTTTGTCAACGATTGCAAAATCAAAAAACACATGCTGATCATTGAATGAAATTCATCATTCATCAGCCCCCGATTGGCGTGTCATGAAACACATCACTGCAAATTGTTTCATTTTTTTTCCTGAAAACGTATGCCACACACCGTGACTACAGTGGGGGTATCCCTTATCAATCCACCCCAGGCCATCACAATCAGCCCGTCGGCATTGACGGGCTGCGGAAGGGTAATGAGACTCGGCTCTCAGCGGCCAGTGCCGTACACGGAATCGGTGCCGCGTAGTACGAGCTGGGCGCGCACAATCTCATGCGCGTTCTCAAGCGGCTTGCCTTCGATAAGCTTCATGGCCTTTTGTGCGGCCGCGCGACCCATCGCATACGGATCCTGGCGCATGGTGGTCAGGTTCACAGTGTCGGCGTACGGCGAATCGTCGAAGCCGATAATCGAATAGTCACTCGGCGTGTGGTGGCCGTAACGTTCCAAACGCAACACCAGCGGAATCGCCATCATATCCATCTGGCAGCAGATCGCGTCCGGGAACTCGTCCAACGCAAGCAGCGCGGTCAACGCCGAGTCGGCGAAGGTCTTGCCACGCGGCACAGAGACGACGCGCCACTTGAAGTCATGGGAGGCCTCCATCGTCTTGCAGGCGCGGATGAAGCCCTGTCCTCGCGCATCGATGGAGGAATTAATGGAATCGACCGCATCGGAGCACACGTACACGATATTCTTGTGCCCCAGATTGATCAGATGCTGGGCGGCGGTGAACATGCCGTCCTCATCGTCGATGGAGATGGTGGCGTCGAAGCCGTTTTGCGTCGGCGTATTGATGCCAATAATCGGCACGTGGATGCGTTTAAGCTGCTGGATTTCCTTCGGATCCACGCCGAACGATGTCACGAATACTGCGTCCACGTTGCGGCGGACCGGCAGATTCGTGAAGAAGTCGCGGCGGTTTTCGGCGGTGTCGACGTGCTGGAACAGCGAGATGTCGTACCCGGCGTCGTGCATGACGGAGTCGATGCCGGCGAACACTTCCGTATTGAACCAGCTGGTGATTTCCTCGTTCATCAGCATCGCCACACGGTACGATTGGCCGGATTTCAGCGACGTGGCGGAACGGGAGATGTTGAAATCAAGCTTGTCCGCCGTTTCCAGCACCTTGCGACGTGTACGTTCGGACACCAGTTCCGGCCGCGTGAACGCGCGCGACACCGTGGAAATCGACACACCCGCGGCCTTGGCCACCTCGCGAATGCCTGCTCTATCCATCTCTCAACCCCTTTGCGGTTCTAGCATCATAATCACAAACGTTTCCAACCTTGGAAACACTCGCTTGAGCGGCGATGCTCTCTCAATCTGTTTCTATCATACTGCGAACGTTGTCAAAAATCACGCCAGTGTTGCACAAATCGCACAAATTATCAAAATAACCGGGTAAACCGCGTAAAAAGCCCATTTCGTCCACTGATGCTTATAGCCCAGCTTGCCGTTGTAGTAGTGCACGAACGCCACGCCCACGCCAGGCGTGATCATCATCACCGCGCCGAACAGGCCGGCTGTGAACATCATCGAATTCTCATACTGGCGCATCAGAGCGAAAATCAGCACGAAGCCAAGCGTCACCGAACCGATGCTCATCATGTGCTGGCGTAGGCCGATACGCAGCAGCAGGTCCCACAGCAGACCAATCACCACCAGTCCGACCGACAACAGCACCTTCATGGCCTTCTGATAGCGCGACGCCACCCAGTCGAGCGCGGCAAGCACAACAAACGCAACGAACAGGCCGAAAACGGGATTCTGCGAGCCCAGGTCGAAAGCCTTATGCGATGTGGCGAGGTCGTACGGCACCTCGCACACCACGGCGAGAATGAACAGCTGCAGGCCGTACGCGACCCGGCTGTGCGTTTCACGGAAACCCTGCACCAGCAGCCACGCGTAGATCGGAATGGCGAACCAGGACACCACTTCGCTCAGGACCATCGCCGTCAGCGACGTCATATTGTTGGTATCGGAGCCGAAGAACAGCGGCACGATGGTGGTGCTGCCGGCGGACAAGGCCAACGCCACCGCGCCGATGACCTTAAGTTGGAACACCGTCAGTCCGCGACGCTTTTTCCTGTTGCGGCGAGCGCCGCCGAATCCGATCTGTTCAATCGAATCAGCTCCAGCACCCTGCTCGGCATAGCTTTCCATATGTCCTCCTCAGTTCCGCATACGGCCTTTCGTGCGCCCAAGACGCCCAGTACGCCCAAGACGCAACCTACACGCGTTTCACGCGTTCAGCACGAATTTCAGCAGACCGTCGTAGTCGGCACCGGTAAACGAACATACCGCATGCTCCGACTTGGGCGGGTCGCTCATCGGCGAAATTTCCGTACGGAAGTATGCTGCGTCGAGACCGGCGGAATTGGCTCCGATAATATCGTTTGCTTCATCGTTGCCCACCATGAGCGCGTTTTTTGCGATTACGAACTCGCGGTCGAGAGCCAGCATGTACAAGTCGCGGGCAGGCTTGCGGATTTTCTCTTCGCTGGAGATAATCACGTCGTCCAGTACGTTCGCCAAGCCGGTCATTTCCAGTTCGGGGCGAGTATAGCAGGCTTGTGCGTTGCTTAGCAGCGCCACGACGACGCCGGCCTCCTGCAATGCTTCGATCATGTCGAGTGCGCCCGGATACAGGCGGATCATGCTGGTGCTGCCCTGCCGGAACGCCCATGCGGCTTTCAGCGCGGCTTGCGGCAGTGCCAGTTTCTTTTCAGCCTCCTCACTACGGTTCATCAGCAGCGACCGGTAGACCGGCAGGATATCGAATTCATCCCATCCGTTACGGACGATTGCACGATCGGCTTGATGGACCATTTCGCGGGCCTCAAGTTTTTCGAAGCGTTCGCGCATTTCGTCGACCGATTCGTAGTCGGCACCCAGTTCGCAAACGCAGTCATATAGCGCCTGCCAGGCGGTTTCGCTCTGTTCGTCTGTACGAATGTCGATCAACGTCCCGTAGAGGTCGAAAAATACCACTTCATATCGTGGATTATGAGCTCCGGCTCCCACTTCTCGTATCCTTTCTGGTTTTCCGGCCCCATTGCCGTATCTGTTACGGCAACCGCAGCTTTGCGGTCGCCGTTTTGTAGCTTCCCTACTGAGAGTATTACTGCAACCGCCAGATTGCAAACGTATGCGGTGGAACAATCAAATAATCGCCATCACCTGCGCTCACATTGCCTTCCACCGGACTGACGGACGAGCCGAGACCACACCAGTATCTCCGTATTCCGCCAATCGGTTCCAAACCCGTTACGGCCACGTCAATAACGCCGACGTGTCTGCCTGGATTGGCGGCCATCAGATAATCGCCGACGCGGAACACGAGTTCGTCGCCTTCCGTATCGACGATATTGCGATTGCCGTCGAACCACTGTGGATCAGACTTGCGCAATGCAATCAACTTCGCGTAATACTCAATCAAATCGCGCTTCTGCCATGCACGGTTCCAATCGAGCCAGTTAAGCTCTTTGGCGGAATCGTAAGAATCAGAGCTGCCGAATTTGGTACGTGCGAACTCCTCGCCGGACAGCATGAACGGGATGCCAGCGGAGGTAAGCGTGATACCCACAGCCAGCTTGTTGGCGTCCATCACGTCGGTCAGCGCGGCCGCAATCTGCGGACCGACACCGGCCAGCCCTTCCGCCGAGAAATCGGCGTCATACATGACTTTTGGCACATCCACGGTATTTTCGTTAACGCCTTCGGCCACGGTGCTGCCCAACGAACCAGCCGCAAAGCTCGCGCACAACTTGTCCCACAGCGTGAGGTCGTCGTGCGCGGACACGTATTGAATGACCTGGCCTGCCACTCCTTCCGAATGTTTGCCGCGACGCCACGCGTCCACGGCCTCACGCGCAGCCGCTACGTTCTCGTGCATGCCACCGTTCACATAACCCGGGCGGTCCGAGAAGAACACATGGCCCTTGATGGTGTCTCGCGTGGTGTCGCAGAAGTGGCCGATGCGACTGTCAAGCTTCGACAGGCCTGACTTGTCAGCCAGCACGGTGTCGCTGGGCAGCGGCGCGGTGGCGCCCGCGGACCACGGTTCGCCGTACATGAGAATGTCGCGTCCACGGCCGGGAATCTCATCCAGAGCAGCACGCACGGCATTCATGGTGTCCACGTCAATCAGACCCATCAGGTCGAAACGGAAGCCGTCCATGTGGTATTCGCGCGCCCAGAACGTCACGGATTCCACGATGAACCGGCGGAACATCTTACGTTCGGTGGCCATATCGCAGCCGCAGCCGGATCCGTTGGCCAGCGCGCCGTTGGGCTTACGGCGCAGGAAATAGTCCGGCACCGACCGCTCAAACCAATTATCGGGCGAGAACATGTGGTTGTAGACCACGTCCATGATCACTTTAATGCCGGCGTTGTGCAGCGCCTGCACCATCTGCTTCACTTCGCGGATGCGCACCGACCCGTCGAACGGATTGGTGGAATACGAGCCTTCCGGCACGTTGTAATTGACCGGATCGTACCCCCAGTTGTAGCGATCGCAGGTCTCTTCGTCCACGGAACCGAAATCGTAAATCGGCATGAGCTGCACCGCGGTGACGCCAAGTTTCTTGAGATATGCGATGCCCGTGGGAAAGTCGGGATGCCCGTCCAGAGACGTACCGTCGTCGGTGAACGCCAGATACTTGCCCCGATGCGATTCGGGGAAACCGCCGGCGGGATCATTGCTGAAATCGCCCACATGGGTTTCCCAGACCACCGTCTGCGCAAGCGGCACGTCCGGCATATGGTCGCGGTACCAACCATCCGGATTGGTGCGGCTGAAGTCCACGACCATGCTGCGCCGGCCGTTCACACCGGCCCCGCGCGCCCACGGATCGGCGACGCGGTCCACGGAACCGCAATCGCGTTCAATCAAAAAGTCGTAATACACGCCGTGCATGTTGTCGGCGAAATCGTACGTCCAGGAACCATCGGATTCCGGACGCATCGTGTACTGTCCAATCAGAGCGTCGCCGCTTTCCCCCATGGAGCCACGCGAGAACAGTCTCAGGGTCACCTTCTGTGCGGAAGGAGCCCAGAGAGCGAACTGGGTGCCGGTTTCAGTAACAACGGCACCCAGCGGCCGTTCCAGACACAGCGGGAACGGTTCGGCGACGCTCGTGTTCGGCTGTGCGAAGCTGTCTACGAGCGTCATATCCTTTGCCTTTCTTTAGCCCTTCACGGAGCCCGACATGGACTCCTGATAGAAGCGCTGCATCACAATGAACAGGATGGCGATCGGAACGGAGATCACGACCGCGGCCGCGGCGAAGCGGGCAAACCAGTTCTGGATATATTCCTTCTGCAGCATGAGCCACAGGCCCAATGCCACGGTGTAGTTGGATTGCGTACGGCAGATCACCTTGGCCATGACAA
>OKRY01002665.1_pt1 | contig 13713 bp, 13 predicted proteins | sample 1601121 | NCBI WGS metagenome assembly OKRY01 (sample SAMEA3541546, study PRJEB24748) | human gut metagenome | biome: human gut; feature: human-associated habitat; material: faeces | place: China | collected 2012
AATGTAAAGGAATGGCAGGCGTTCATCGTTTCTTCTATAATGGTGGCCGTTATGTTTATTGTGTAGGAAATAAGCCAGGTTTTTTAACTTTTATTTTAAGAATCATAGATATTCAAGATCCAACCCATCCAGTAGAAGTAGGTTCATGGTGGGCAGATAATCAATACCGTGCTAATAAACCTGGTGGTGGTCATGTTGCCTTTGGTTCAAAAGAGTTCTTAGAAATGGCAACAGTTCATGCTGTTACTGTTAAAGATCATATTTGTTATGCTGCGGTTGCAAACTTTGGCGCTTGTCAAATCGATGTCAGCAATCCCACAAATCCACAATTAATCGGTTATTTACCAATGAATCCACCTTTTGGAGGAGGCGCTGCTGGGATGTCTATTCATACTTACATGCCTTTAGGTGATTTACCTTATGCGGTTGTTTCTACTGAAGGGGAAAGACCTCGTTATTTTTCTAACGAAAATAAAGACGGTCTCTTTAAAAAGCTTGTAACACAGCCAATAAATACGATTGGAATTGTCGAAATTACAGATCCGACAAATCCATCACTTATTTCTATTTTCCCATATCCAGAAGTACCTGTTGGATATACTCATGGAAAGAACTTTAATATTGTTGATGGTGTTCGTGTTCCTTTTGGACCTCATAATTTATTTGATGCTTTTGGAAAAGATTGTTATGAACCTTATAAAGGTTTAATTTATAATTGTTATTTTGGAGCTGGACTTAGAGTCTTTGATACGACGGATCCTTTTATTCCAAAAGAAATTGCCTACTTTATGCCACCTGATCCAGAAGTTGATCTTTTCAATAATGAAGAAGGCACTTTATTACCAGGTTCTAAAGTCGCAATTACCGAAGATTGTTTAGTTGATGATCGTGGTTTTATTTATGTTGATACATTCCAAGACGGTCTTTATATTGTGAAATTGAAAATGGAGGATTCATATGAAAATTTATGCTTATGAAGTAAGACAAGATGAAATGGGTTATTTTAAAGAATATGAAAAGAAATATGGTTTTTCTGTTGTTTTAAATCACCAAGTACCCACTTTAGAAAATGCAGATAATGTAGATGGATGTATTGGTGTAACTATTTTAGGTCAAGGAGACATTAATGCAAAACTATTAGATAAATGGTATGATCTTGGTATTCGCTATGTTTCTTCTCGTACAATTGGTTTGAATCATATTGATTTAGAACACGCTAGAGAAATTGGAATTCAAGTATGTAATGCGAAATATCCACCTAATGGAGTTGCCGAATTTGCTTTAATGCTTTTATTAATGTGTATGAGAAACTATAAACAAGCTTTATGGCGAGGACAAGTCAATGATTATTCTTTAAGTGGTTTACAAGGAAAAGAACTTCATGATTTAACCGTTGGTGTTATGGGAACTGGAAATATTGGACGTACGTTTGTTCAACTTCTTTCTGGATTTGGTTGTCGTATTTTAGCTTATGATCTTCAGGAAAATGAAGATGTTAAAAAATATGCAACTTATGTAGATAAAGATACTTTATTAAAAGAAAGTGATGCCATAAGTTTGCATATTCCTTTATTTAAAAGTACGTATCATCTAATTAATAAAGAAACTATTCAAAAAATGAAAGATAATGTAATTTTGATCAATTGTTCCCGTGGTGAACTTATTGATACGGAAGATATTATTGAAGCTATTGAAAGTAAAAAAATTGGAGCTTTAGGACTCGATGTTATTGAAGGAGAAGAAGGCATTACGCATATCGATCATAGAAGTGATATTCTTTCTAATAAAAATATGGCTTATCTCCATCAATTTCCTAATGTCATCATGACTCAACACATGGCCTTCTATACAAATACAGCCGTTAAAAATATGGTTAAAAGTGGTATTAAAGGTATCATAGAAATGGCTAATCAATAAATAAAAAATTGAGGATTCATTCCTCAATTTTATTTTATGAAAATAAAAAGATAACAATTCCTAGAACAACAAGAACAATTCCTGTTGCTCTATTTAAGGTTTTAGGAGTTGCTTTATTCGCAAATAAAGCAGCAATTCTTGCCCAAATAAGAGTAAAGAGAATACATAAAATCCATACTGTTAAATTAGGAAACCCGCCAATCATAAAATGTGAAATAGCTCCAGTAAGGGCTGTAAAGGTCATAATAAAAACACTCGTACCTACTGCCGTTTTAAGTTCATATCCCATGACTGTTGTTAAGATAAGAAGCATCATCATGCCTCCACCAGCTCCAACAAAACCACAAATAAAACCTATACAAGTTCCACAAATTATAGATTGGATTGCTCTTTTTTTAGAAGAAACATTATTCATCGCTTCTTTCGTTGTCATTACCGGTCTAACAATAAATTTAACTCCTAAAATAAAAGTCATAAAAACTGAAAAACTTCCCATTGTTGAAGAAGGTAACAAACTTGCCACATAACTACCTACTACCGTAAAAATAAGTACACTTACCATCATCAATAAACCGTTTCTAATATCTAAATTTTTATTTTTTCCATAAGTATAAGCTGAAACCGCACTGGCAAGGACATCTGATGACAAAGCAATACCTACGGCCATATAAGGATCCATTTTCAAAAAAGCAATGAGCATTGGGCTAATAACAGCAGCCGCTGACATTCCTGCAAAACCTGTTCCTAGACCTGCTCCCATTCCAGCAAAAAAGGTTACAAGAATAATAAATAAAATATTTGTTTCCAATTTATTTTTCCTCCAATAAACAATCTATATTTTTTTTCATAAGTTCTAATGTTTCTTTAAATATCTTTTGATGCTTTTCATCAATATCTGAAAAAAGTGAAGAAAAGAAATGGTTTTGAAACGCTTTTCCTTTTTTTATAACATCATTCGCTTTTTTATTCAAAACTAATTCAACTTTTCTTCGATCTCCTGGAACATCTATCCTAGATAAATATCCTTGATCAACTAACTGATCCACATGAATTGAAACAAGGTTTGCTTTGATTTTTCTTATTTCCACAATATCTTTAGCATATTTATATTGTGGGTTATTTCCCAAAAACATCAAAATATCAAACCCTGTTTGCTTTAAATGAAATTCATTACAAAGATCTTTACATTGTTGATGATAAGCAAGTTCTAATTTTCTAGCAAAATCAATATTCATATTATCACGCCCTTTATTTTTAGATAGTTCATTTTTGAACTATTTTAAACAATAAAAAAAGAAATGTCAAATGACATTCCTTATTCAATGCTTATTGTAGAAGTATTTTCAATTTGTTTCATATCAGATTTAGGAACTGATAAACGAAGTACTCCACCTTCATATTTAGCTTTGATATCTTCTTTTGGGATATCTCCTAAATAGAAGCTTCGTGTCATATTGCCAACATATCTTTCTTGTCGGATATAATGTCCTTCTTTATCTTTTTCATCTTTATCTAATCCCTTGCTTGTAGATATTGTCAAATATCCATTTTCATAGTTGACATTGATATCTTCTTTCTTGAAACCTGGTAAGTCAACATCTACTTCATATGTCGTATCTGTTTCTCTGACATCTGTCTTCATCATGTTTCTTGCATGTTTTCCATACAATGGATTTTTCTTTCCAAAGAAATTTTCATCGAAATCATTAAAGAAATCATCAAATAAGTTTTCTGTAAATAAGCTAGGCATCATCATAAGTCATTTCCCCTTTCAATATAAATGCTTAGTCATTAGCATCGTTACTTCCAGCGGTGTTAACTCTTGAAACTAGGACCTTTTTTAATACCTTTCCTAATTTCTAAATACATTATAGTTCTTATTTTTAGCACTGTCAATAGACGAGTGCTAAAAGTATAAAAAATTAAATGTGATACATTGTATCACAAAATAAGTTCAATCATTACTACAACAAAGCATCCAATACAAGCGACTTGAATGAGACTTAATTCTTTATAAGATGCATAAATAATAATGATTGTTGCAACGATTCCAGAAATCAAATGACCTGTTGAATAAAAAATATCTGGGAAGGTCATCGCTGCAAGGACCGTATAAGGAATATAATCCAAAAAGGATTGAATGGTTGGGTTCGTAATTTTTTTATTAATAAAGACAAGTGGTATCGCACGAATAGCATAAGTAATAAGCGACATGATCGCTAAATAGATATAAATCTGTTTATCCATGCACTTCCTCCTTATTAAATAACACAGCTCCTATAAAAGCACTTGTAAGAGCTGAAATCGTCATCGCAAAACCACTTGATAATTGATTGATGATGGGTAAGTAGTAAAAACCTGAACGGATAATAATTGCAAGAGCTACTACTTTTATTATATTTTTATCTTTTTTCATTCCTGGAATAATAATTGCGATAAACATGGCGTATAAAGCAATTGATAAAGCATTACTAATGACCGTAGGTACAATAGAGCCAAGCATTGCCCCTAAGGTTGTTCCAAGCATCCATCCTGCCGTAGAAATTGAAGCAAGCCCAAAGAAGTAAGTCCGACTCACATTTTCTTCAAGCATCGATAAGGCAAAGATTTCATCGGTAATAAAAAAGCTTAAGAGCCATTTATAAATTCCTTTAAACTTTTCATCTACTTTTTGAGAAAGTGAAAGTGACATAAACGCATAACGAATATTCACAGTCAATTCCACGATTGCCATCTCTAAATAAGTTCCTTGACCTGCTATAATTCCTAGTGAAGCAAATTGCCCTGCTGAAGTTAAATTAAACAATGAAATCAAAACAGACTGCATGACACTAAATCCCATTGATACAGCAATCGCTCCAAAAGAAAAAGACACAGATAAATAGCCTAAAGCAATTGGTATTCCATTTTTCATTCCTCTTTTTATTTCTTTCATAACGTGTCCATTATACAAAAATATCCTCGATAACTCTACAATTACCGAGGAATATTTTAGGCAAATTTTTCAACAATTGGTTTTGATACCAATTTATTCCATGTACTAATTAAGGGACCTGTACCAAACATTAAAATAATTGTCGCAATTCCTAATGGTCCACCTGTAATAAACCCAATTAAAACACAAACAACATCTGTCATAATACGGCATACTGGATAAGATGGTGACATTACATCTGCCATATAAATAGATAAAGCATCATAACATCCCGTTCCCAGATCTGATGTGATATATAAAGAACATCCAAGTGTAACAAATAAAATACCAATCGCTAAAACCACGAATTTCATTGGTAATGAAAATGGTATAACATCTGGTGAAGAAACATTAAATAATTGACAATAAACATTATTAAAGAATTGTACAAAGAAACCAAGTAAAAACATATTAATAATGGCACCAATATTTAAATATTTTAAATTACTTCTACTTAATAAAATTAAAATTAAAAATAAGATTGCATTAACACTTCCTTGAAAAACACCTAAAGGTATATTTAATAAACTACTGATTCCTGTTGTCATTGATGTAAATGGATCAATTCCCATTTGTGATATACGACATGTTGAAACACCTATAGCGATAATAATATTTCCAATTAAAGAAATAATTGCTAGTTTGATTGAAAACTTAAATTTCATACTTTCACCTCTTTCAAAAGTATTATACTTATTTTTTAATCTTTGAATTTTATTTTCAAAATACGAAAAACTATCTCAAAAATGAGATAGTTTTATAAATCATAAAAATCATTTCTGTATTGATTATAAGAAGAAGGAGAAAGAGTAAGATCCAGGGTATAATCTTTTTAATCATTTTCTGTTTTCTTAGGAAAGATAATTGTTGTCTTAAAGAGATCACCATCTACATTCACTTCAAAAGTTCCACCTTGAACCTCCACAAAGCTTTTACAAATGGCAAGTCCTAAACCAGAACCTTCACTTTTACGTGAAGTATCCCCTTGTACAAATCTTTCTGTTAAATCATCTGAATTTGATATTTCATGTGCTGAAATATTTTTGAAAACGACAATGACTTGTTGATTCGTTTCAACGATTTGTAAATAAACTCGTGTATGTTCTAAAGCGTATTTACAAATATTTTGACATAAATTTTCTAAAACACGATAAGTTTTTTCACTGTCTAAATGACAAATGATTTTTTTATTTTCATAATCATTTTTTAGATTTAAATGATGATGTTCAAATTGTTCTTGATATTCAAAGAGAACTTGTTGTAATAAAGCATGAATATCTAAATCTATAGGATTTAATTGGATATTTCCACTATTGACTTTAGATACTTCAAATAGATCTTCAATAAGTGTTTTTAATCTTTTAGTATTACGATCTAAAATATCAATATATTCATCTTGTTGTTCTTTTGATAAATCTTCATTTTTTAATAAATCAATATAAGAAATAATAGATGTTAAAGGTGTTTTTAAATCATGAGAAACATTACTAATCAATTCTGTTTTCATCTTTTGTGAAGCCACTTCTTTACTTACCGCATCTTTAAAACCATCATTAATACAATTAAGTTCATCTTTTAAAGAATTAAATAATCCAAGATCTTGATTGATTTTATCGTTAAATTCTCCTTGAGATAAATGATGCGCTGATTGTAAAAGAATTTGATAATCATTGCTTACTTTTGAAAGTAGCTTTTTAGAAATCAACATAATAATGATGGCACAAATCAAAGAAATAAAACATGTAAAAATAAGATAAATACGTGGACTAATATAATAAAGATTTCCTATAATTCCCATAAAAAAATAAACAAATAATAGAATTCCTTCAATACAAATACCACTGATTAAACCTAATTTAAGAATGATATTTCCTTTTTGATTCTTTAAATCAAATTGTGTTAAGCTTTTAATTTCATCTTTAAAATAGTGATAAGCACTACAAACAAGCGTATGTTCTTTAATAAAGTCTTTACCAAAAACAAGAATAGATTTGATATAAAAGATAAAGTACATAATCATGGCATAGAAAACAAACCAACCACCTACATTGATAATCGGTTCAATCGCAACACCGGCACCAGCCATTCCTCTTTCTCTTAGCATCCAAGCAAAAGTTCCTTGCCAAGAGGCCCTTAATACTTCTGTCATGCCAGCAAGCCACATTTCAATTAAAATAATATAAATAAAGAACATAAAGAATAATTTAACTTTAACAACTGTTTTAAAAGGTTCAATTTCAATCAGTTTTCTGACTGGCACAAATAACATAAAAATGGCAAGAGCTGCAACAATAATAAAGACATAGGTTACTAAAACATCAGAAATGGATCCTTGTTTAGAACATAATTCTTCTAAATAACAATTTGTTGGTAATTTTTTAGGTATCGCAATCAATACTTTAATGTTTGTTGGATTATTGATGGTTATTTGATTAATAATATCACTATTACCTTCATCTAAATAATTATTTTTAAAAAGTTGATCAAAGGAAGTATTGTAGAAGGATCCTTCCCAATCGCTGGTTTGATTTCCCTCAAGAGAAACATTTCCATTTTCATCATAATCAATGGTTGCATACCATTGATAGTCATTTAATACTTTTTTATCTTGAGTTTCAAATGCTTTTTTTAAATTCTTTTTAGAATTTGTGAAAAAGATTTTTTCATCTGTTTTATCATAAACATAATATTTGATTCCTTTTGTTTCATGATTATTTTCATCTTCTAAATTATAAATATAATCATTAAAAGCATCTTTTAAAGGATAGTCATCATAAACCTTAAGTTGGTCAACATCACCTTCAACATAGTAATGAAGTAAATCATAATTTCCTTTTCTTCTTTGAATTTTCATATCTAATAAAATACTTTTACTTGTAAGTATTTCGGTAATTCTACTTCGATTATTATCAAAATCAAGTTTAGTCGAAGTCATTTTTTCTTTTACACCATAACTTAAATAAGTGACTAATGAAGCAATAATCAATACAGAAAATAAAAGTATTTTAAGTAATCTGTTTTTATTTTTCATGTTTCCTCCTATTGTTTATCAATTTTATATCCAACACCCCAAACAACTTTTAAATATTGTGGTTTTTTGGGATTAATTTCTATTTTTTCTCTTAAATTACGAACATGAACCATCACTGTTTCACTATTAATGGCTTCTTCATTCCAAACACGTTCATAAATATCATCGGCAGAAAAAACCTTTCCCGCATTTTTCATTAATAATTCTAATATTTTAAATTCGATTGGCGTTACTTTTACCTTTTTGCCATCAACTGAAACAGTTTTAGTATCTACATTCAGTTCAAGACCACCACAAAGATAAATAGAATCACTTTCTTTAGGTGCTGTCGCATCCAAGTAACGTCCATAACGTCTTAGATGGGAACGAACACGTGCCATTAATTCCATCGGTACAAATGGTTTGGTAACATAATCATCGCCACCTAAATTAAGTCCCATGATTTTATCAATATCTTCTGATTTTGCTGAAAGAAAAATTACTGGAAAATCATATCTTTCTCTTAGCTTAGAAACCATTGTTAAACCATCCATCCTTGGCATCATAATATCAACGATTGCTAAATGAATCGTTTCTTTTTCAATAATTTCTAAGCCTTCTAATCCATCATTTCCTACATAAACATCATATCCTTGATTTTCTAAATAAATTTTAATTGCATTTGCAATTTCTGTGTCATCTTCAACAACTAATACATGATATTTTTCCATTCCCTTTTTAACTCCTTATCTAAGCATTGAAAACAATGCAAAACTAATACATATATACCCTGCATAAATACAGCTTATTAAAATCATTTTGTTCAATCTTTCCATCTTCCTCACCTCTTGTCTTAAAGTATAGAGATGATTTATAAATATTTTCTTTTTATCTTTCTAAAGATTTTCTTAAGATTAAAACTAACTCTATTGTACATAATCTTTCGTAAAAAAGGAAATCTCTCATTAATATAAGATTATTTGTCTATTTTTAAATGAATAATTAAAATAACTCTCACCTAACAAGAGAGTTTGCTATAATCTTATTGAGGTGATACGAATGAATAATAACTATTTAAGCATCGGTGAAATGGCCAAAATGAATCATATTACTGTAACAACTTTAAGATTATATGATGAACTTGATTTATTAAAGCCTGTTTATGTTAATTCTGAGACAAATTATCGCTATTATGATATTAAACAAAATGCCCGTTTGGATTTGATTCAATATATGAAAGAACTTCAAATGAATCTAAAAGAAATTAAGGAACTTCTTGATAAAGAAGATATTAATTTAATTGAAGCAATTTTAATTAAAAAGAAGCAACAACTTTCTATACAAATCAATGATTTACAAAGAACTAAAGATGCCATTTCAAGAACGATCTATAGTTTGGAAAGATATCGTAAATCACCACCAAGTGGAACAATTACTTTAGAATATATTGATCGAAGAAGAATCTATGTCATGCATACTAATATTAATTTCTATGAACATGATTTAAATGTTTATGAATATCTTTTAACCCAATTAAAGAATGATTTGATTATGCATCATTATCCCCAAATTTATTATTGTAATGCGGGTACTTTTCTTTCCAAAGAAAGATTTTTAAAACAAGAGTTTATTTCAGATCGTATTTTTGTATTTGTGGATGATCATTTTCCTGAAAAAGATATTCAAATTATTGAAAATGGAATGTATGCTTGTATTTATCTTGATGATTTTCATCAAGAAATAGATTATGCAAAACGTCTTCTTGATTATTGTCGAATGAACAATTTAATAATATATGGAGATTATATTTGTGAAGTTTTAAGTGAACTCAGTATGTTTGATCATCATGAACGTTCAATGTTTTTAAGATTACAAGTTCCTGTTTTTTTTAAAAAATAGTTGACTCTCATGTTGGATAAGACTCTATGATATAAGTAAAGAAATAGGAGGCATACAATATGGAAAAGATTAAAGTTGTACAATATGGCTGTGGAAAGATGGCAAAATATATTATTCGTTATCTTTATGAAAATGGTGCAATGATTGTTGGTGCCATTGATACTAATCCAGCTATTATTGGAATGGATATTGGTGATTTTGCAGGTCTTGGTATTAAGACTGGTGTTTGTATTAGTGATCAAGCTGATCAAGTTTTAGATGAAACAGATCCTGATATCGCTGTTGTCACTTTATTTAGTTTAGTCAGTGATTGCTTCGATCATTATGTAAAATGTTTATCAAGAGGAATTAGCGTTATTTCTACATGTGAAGAAGCAACTTATAGTTGGACAACTGATCCAGTTCGTACAAATCAATTAGATGTGATCGCTAAAGAAAATGGATGTACTTTTGTTGGTAGTGGTATGGAAGACATCTTCTGGGTAAATATGGTTGGTTTAGTAGCCGGTGGATGTCACTCTATTAAAAAGATTGAAGGTGCTGTAAGTTATAATGTCGAAGATTATGGATTAGCTCTTGCCAAAGCTCATGGAGTTGGTTTAACACCTGAAGAATTTGAAGCAAGTATTGCTCATCCAGAAGTATTAGAACCTTCTTATGTATGGAATTCAAATGAAGCTTTAGCTGCACGTATGGGATGGACAATTAAGTCACAAACTCAAAAATGTGTTCCTTATTTCCATGAAACAGATCTTTATTCTTCTACTTTAGGAAAAACCATTCCAAAAGGAAATTGTATTGGTATGGCTGCTGTTGTTACAACAGAAACTTTTCAAGGACCTGTTATTGAAACACAATGTATTGGTAAAGTCTATGGTGAAGATGATGGTGATATGTGTGATTGGAAAATTACAGGTGAACCAGATACAGAGTTTCATGTTGTAAAACCTGCAACGGTTGAACATACATGTGCAACAATTGTCAATCGTATTCCAACTGTTTTAGTTGCACCTGCTGGTGTAGTTACAATTGATGAATTAGATCGTTTAGATTATTTAACTTATCCTATGGAATATCATATTTAATGTAAAAGCAGAGCTTAGGCTCTGCTTTTTTGATAGAAAACAATACTTTCATAGGGTTTAAGAATTCCTTTTTGATGTTGATTATAGTTTTGAATCAATACTTTTTCATTATTTAAAATAGATGCATCATAGCTTACTTCCTTATCCGTAAAATTACAATAAACATAAAGTTCTTCATCTTGATAAAGACGTTTATAGGCATAAATATTTTCATCATCTTTCATTATTAACTCATATTTACCTAAAGTAATGATTTCATATTCTTTTCTTAATTGAATTAATTTTTGATAAGTATGAAAAATAGAATTTGTATCTTTCATTTCTGCTTCAGCATTGATTGTTTGATAATTTGGATTCATCATAATCCAAGGAATATGTTCACTAAACCCTGCATTTTTTTCTTTGTTCCATTGCATTGGTGTTCTAGCATTATCTCTACTTGATTTTCTCATATAGCGTAACATATCTTCATGACTTACCGATTTTTCTATTTCTACAAGTTGTTTGTAGCTATTGAATGTTTCAATATCTCGATAATCATCAAGTGAATTAAAAGGTACATTTGTCATCCCCAATTCTTCCCCTTGATAAATATAAGGTGTCCCTTGCATCATATGTAAACATATCGCCAACATTTTTGCTGATTTTTCATGACACAAAGGAGAAGAAGTATCACCAAATCTTGAAACACATCGTGGTTGATCATGATTATTCCAGAACAAAGAATTCCAAGCCTGTTGATACATTCCTACTTGCCATCTCGACATAATTTGTTTTAAATCTTTTAAAGAAAATCTTTGATCCGTCCATTTATTAACTTCTGCACCATCAACATTCATTAGTTCAAACTGAAAGATCATGCTTAATTCTTTATTATCTAAAGGAGCATATTTTTTAGCATCCTCGATTGTTACAGCAGGGGTTTCTCCTACTGTTAAAAGTTCTTTTCTAGAAAATACTTTTTGATTCATTTCTTGAATATATTCATGAATATGTGGTCCATTTGCACATACTTGATGACCTTTAATAGTACTGTCTACATAGTATTGACTTTCATCCTTACTAATAAGATTAATGACATCTAAACGAAAACCATCAACACCTTTATCTACCCAGTAATTCATAATATCAATACATTCTTGTCTTACCTTAGGATTTTGCCAATTTAAATCAGGTTGTTTTTTAGAAAATAAATGCAAATAATACTCATTTGTCTTTTCATCAAGTTCCCAAGCTGAGCCTTGAAAGCAGCTTGTCCAATTATTTGGAACATCTCCCTCATTTCCTTCTTCCCAAATATAATAATCTCGATAAGGATTATTTTTAGATTTTTTACTTTCTTGAAACCAAAAATGTTCATCACTTGTATGATTAAAAACTAAATCAAGAATAATTTTGATATCTTTTTGATGCGCTTTATCTAATAATTCCTCAAAATCACTCATTGTTCCAAATTCACTTTGAATACTTCTATAATCAGAAATATCATAGCCATTATCATCATTTGGAGATTTAAAAATAGGGGTTAACCATAATACATCAACACCTAATGTTTTTAAATAATCAAGTCTTGAAATAATACCTTGTAGATCTCCCACACCATCATTATTACTATCTTGAAAGCTTTTTACATAAATTTGATAAACAACACTCTTTTTCCACCATTCCATATTGATTCCTCCTGCTTTTATTATTCTCTTTTTATAAAGGAAATTCATTGCCTTTTTTAACAATTTATAGTCAATTATTAACTTTTCGATATTTTGTTGGTGTTGTATGATATTCTTTTTTAAAAACATTTTCAAATGATTTTACATTTTTAAATCCATGATTTAAAGCAATATCAATGATTTTCATGTTAGTATGTATTAAATCATAATAAGCATGTTTTAATCTTATTTTTTGTAAATATTGATAAAAGGAAATCGTTGTTTGTCTTTTAAATAATCGTGATAAAGAATTAGGATGAAAGTGAAATTGTTCCGCTATAATTTCAAGTGTTAAATCTTGGTTATATCTTTTTTCTATTTCTTCTATTATTTTATAAATTTCTTTTGTGTTTTCTTCTTGTTTTTTATCTAATAAACAATCCTGTATGAGTTTTTGATAGAGTTGATACATTAAAATATGTTGTTCTATTGGTAAAAGATGGTGAATATATTTCATTTCTAACCAAGGTTTAAACCATTCTTTGTTTGATGGAGCTTTTAATTTAAAGAAATAAGATTGAATTTGAAATTCTTTAAAGACATCAACTGACAATAAATATGTATATAAATGTGTAAATTCAGGAAAATTGAATTGATGAACACTATGTGAGTTAATAATAAACATTTCCCCTTGATAAAATATTTCTTTCTTTCCATCAATACATGCTTCTACTTTTCCTGAAACGACATATACAACTTCAATATCTTGATGATAGTGGGAACTTACTGGTCGACTTTTATTAAATTGATGATTATAAAAAACAATAGGATATTTAATATTTGTTTTAACAATTTCTAGATGATGATCCATTTTATTCACCTCTTTTTTATTATATAAGAAAAAAGCCTACATTGTAGACTTTTTGATCATATTTATAAAATACTGATGAATTGAATCATCTTCATCAAGTTCAGGATGAAAAGCAAGTGCTAATTGTTTTTTATATTGAACAGCAATAATATTGTCATTCACTTTAGAAAGAATATCAACACCATCTTGTACACTTTCGATATAAGGTGCGCGAATAAAAGTCATAGGTACTTTTCCTATTCCTTTCATTTCTTCAATGGTGTGAAAACTTCCTAGTTGTCTACCATAAGCATTTCTTTTAACCGTCA
>OKRY01002667.1_pt1 | contig 13707 bp, 8 predicted proteins | sample 1601121 | NCBI WGS metagenome assembly OKRY01 (sample SAMEA3541546, study PRJEB24748) | human gut metagenome | biome: human gut; feature: human-associated habitat; material: faeces | place: China | collected 2012
GCTCATTAACGAGCAAATAAGCTTGTGAAACAAGCGAATAAGCTCTGAAAGAGCGGATTTGCGAGTTTGATAAAAAGGCTAATTGATATGTGATATAATGACCGAGTTTGACAATCACCACATGTTTGTCCCCAGCGGGCAATGTGCATCTGACCGAAAGGCTCTCGCTTCCACATAAGCACCACATTTTCGGCAAGTACCTTTATTAAGCCATTTACACGCCTTGCATACCGCAAGGCGTGTTTCATATTGCGACGGATCAGCCTGTTCCATTTTAGGGACACTACTTTGAAAGTCCAACACCTGCTGTAGTGCCGTCTGCTCATCCATTTCCCGTAGCAGACAGCGTACACAGGGGATCCGCATATTTGATCCAGACATATTAAATCTACATTCCCTTCTCAGACAATCGGACAATAAATCCGACATACACTGCACGGTAACAAAGTAACTGTCTGCTCGCTGCCGTTCCAATGTTCTGTACGATACTGCACCTTCACCTGATCCGGCTGTTCAAAAGTATTGTGCGCATGCACCTCATCCTGAAGCACAGCAATCTCTGCTTGTCCGTTAAATTGGCTCTTATCTTCCAAACGGCAGATCACCTGTATTTCTTCCTTCAGCGAAGTATTCGCAAGCGTAATCGTCATATTTCCATCATCACTCACAGACACCGACTCCGAAAGTGATGGTATCACTTTTCCATCATGATCTACCGGCAACGTATCAACCGCACTTTGCACAAGACTGGCACCCTGATGTTCTTTATACATAGCAAACACATCATAAGTTGGCGTCTTAACGATCTGATCCCCCTCTGTCAACACCATCGCCTGCAATACATTGACAACCTGTGCGATATTTGCCATTGAGATCATGTCGCTATGTTTGTTAAAGATATTTAAATTCAAAGCGGCTACGATCGCATCACGCATCGTATTTTGCTGGTACAAAAATCCCGGATTCGTTCCCGGCTCCACATCATACCAAGTTCCCCACTCATCTATAATAAGATCAATATTATGCTCTGGATCAAGCTCATCCATAATCTTCAAATGACCATCAATGACCTCCTCGATCCCTAACGTTTTCGCGATCGTTGTGTAATATTCCTGCTCAGTAAAATCCGTAGCACTTCCTTTGTGTTCCCAGTCGCCCGGCACGGTATAATAATGCAGACTAATCCCTTTGGCGTGCTGATGGTTAATACGACTCATCAGCTCTCTCGTCCATGCATAATCATCCCCACTTGGTCCACAAGCTACTTTATATAATTTATTGCCGGAATATTCTTTGCAAAACTGCTGATACCGCTTATATTCATTGGCATAAAAGTCCGCGTCCATGCTGCCACCGCAGCCCCAACTTTCATTGCCGATACCCAAGTATTTTACTTTCCAAGGCTCTGCATGACCGTTCGCTGCACGTAACTCTGCAAAAGTTGATCCTGACTCTGCCGTCATATATTCTACCCATTCTGCTGCCTCCTGCACCGTACCACTTCCCATATTAACAGCAATGTATGGTTCACAGCCGATCTGTTCGCAAAGTTCCATAAATTCGTGCGTACCAAAGCTATTGTCCTCTACTGTACCGCCCCAGTTTGTATTGACCATCTTCCGTCTGGACTCCTTCGGACCAATGCCATCTTTCCAATGATATTCATCCGCATAGCATCCACCCGGCCAGCGCAGTACAGGAAGCTTAATCTCACGCAGAGCCTCCACAACATCATTGCGCATGCCGTTGGTATTCGGAATATCCGAGTCCTCTCCAACATAAACGCCGTCATAAATGCAGCGTCCTAAATGCTCCGAAAACTGTCCATAAATCTCCGGTGCGATCGTGCTCTTGTGAACACTTGGTGTTATACTTAACACTGACTTTTTCATAAATAAATTTCCCCCTTTTTACTATTTTCTCCCAATACACTATAAGTTGGCAACTAATTTCAACCTCAAAATAGTCCACCGATCAAATATACCGCAAAGGCCGCAACCCATGCAACGATACATTGCCAGATCACCATGCTGACAGCCCATTTACCGCCCAACTCACGTTTTACAGATGCGATCGCTGCGATACACGGAGTATACAGCAGACTAAATACGAGCAGTGAACCGGCCGTCAATGGTGAAAGCACTGTACTGATTGATCCGCTGAATAAAACTTCTAACGTGGAAACAACACTTTCTTTTGCCATAACTCCACTGATCAATGCGGTAGCAATTCTCCAATCACCAAGTCCCAGCGGTGTTAATACAGGCACAAATATCTGCGCGATCATTGCAAGCATACTGTCCGAAGAATCGGACACCATATTCAAACGCAGATTGAAACTCTGCAAAAACCAAACTACTACCGTTGCGATCAGTATAACTGAAAATGCTTTCTGCAGAAAATCTTTTGCCTTTTCCCACAGCAGCTGTCCCACATTTCGTACACCAGGCAAACGATAATTAGGCAATTCCATCACGAAAGGAACCGGTTCTCCCTCAAATAATGTTGCTCGGTATAGGAAGGCTACCAAGATTCCCATAACAATGCCAAACAGATAAAGCCCCGTCATGATCAGGCCGCCGCGCCCCGGGAAGAACACGCTGACAAAAAACGCATATATCGGTAATTTGGCCGTACAACTCATAAACGGCGTCAACAAGATCGTCATTTTACGATCTCTTTCACTAGTCAGCGTACGTGTTGCCATGACAGCCGGCACTGTACAACCAAACCCGATCAACAATGGAACAATGCTTTTGCCGGAAAGACCGATCTTGCGAAGCAGCTTATCCATTACAAAAGCCACACGGGCAATATACCCACTGTCCTCCATTAATGACAAAAAGAAAAACAAGGTGACAATGATCGGCAAAAAGCTTAGCACACTCCCCACACCGGTAAATATTCCATCCATGATCAAACTGTATAACGCATCATTCAGCTGAGCTGCTTTTAATCCTTTTCCCACCATATCTGCGATTGCATCAATACCTAATTGCAATATATTTTGCAGCCATGCACCGATCACGTTAAACGTCAGATAAAATACTGCAGCCATGATCGCAATAAAACACGGAATCGCTGTATATTTTCCGGTAAAGATCCGGTCTATCTTCTCACTGCGAATTCGCTCTTTACTCTCTTTTGGTTTTACCACTGCTTGTTCACATAAACGTTCAATGAAATCAAAGCGCATATCTGCAATTGCAGCACTGCGGTCTACACCTCGCTCTGTCTCCATCTGGCACACAATATGCTCCAACATTTCCTTTTCGTTTTCATCAAGTTTTAACTGCTTTAGGATCAGCAGATCTCCTTCAATTGCTTTCGTTGCAGCAAATCGCACCGGGATATCTGCCTTTTCAGCGTGATCTTCAATCAGATGGATCACCGCATGAATACACCGATGTACGGAACCATCGTGATCTTTTTTGTCACAGAAATCCTGTCGCATCGGCCGTTCCTGATACTTCGCGATATGAAGTGCATGTTTCACGAGTTCCTCTACGCCCTCGTTTTTGGCTGCAGAAATCGGAATGACAGGTACCCCTAGCAATTCCTCCATCAAATTGACATTGATCGCTCCATGGTTACTGGTTACTTCATCCATCATATTCAATGCGACTACCATCGGAATATCCATCTCCAAAAGCTGCATTGTCAGATATAAATTACGTTCAATATTGGTTGCATCGACAATATTGATAATTGCTGTTGGATGATCCTGCAGCACAAAGTTACGCGAAACGATTTCTTCGCTGCTATATGGCGACATCGAATAAATTCCCGGCAGATCCGTCACATTTGTATCTGAATATCCCTTAATAGCACCATCTTTGCGATCCACTGTAACCCCGGGGAAATTGCCAACATGTTGATTCGCACCCGTCAACTGATTAAACAATGTCGTTTTACCACAATTTTGATTGCCGACCAGGGCGTATGTTAAAGTGGTTCCTTCCGGCAGAGGATGTTCGTCCTCTTTGGAATGAAACTTTCCCTCTTCACCAAGCCCCGGATGTACAGATGGCTGTATTCTTTCACTACCGGCATGACTATTACTGCGCTTGTCAATCGGTTTTATCTTAATCTGTTCTGCTTCTGCCAGGCGAAGCGTCAATTCGTATCCGTGTATTTGTAACTCCATCGGATCTCCCATTGGTGCAAACTTGACAACCGTCACCTCTGCTCCGGGAATCATTCCCATATCCAAAAAATGCTGTCTAAGCGCGCCTTCGCCACCTACTTGCGTCACAACAGCACTCTTTCCTATCTCCAGTTCTTTTAAGGTCATACTATCCTCCAAGTATAATTCTTGTTGAGAATTTTTCTCATTAAATTACGGTATATCAATATATTTTCAATGTCAACTCCTTTTACCGTTTTTTTTGACTTTCCTGACATTTATTGCTATTCTTTTGGTAATGATCTGCGCATCTGCGAAAGTAATGGATCCCATTTCTTTCGCTCAAGCTGATACACAAAATATATTAGGAGGGAGCGCTCTATGTTACTGCATGTACTGGCAGCAATTCACAATACTACCACTCTGCTGTTTGGCATTTTTATATCTGCCTTTTTTTTAGGCGTGCGCCAAAATAAGTCTAATACGATCAAGCTGCTATTGTATTCTCTGGCAGAGGGTACCGTCTATCTGCTGTCACTCACTCTGATCGGTGAAACTGCTACCATGCAGATCTACCCTCTGTTCATACATCTTCCGCTCGCTCTGTTTTTGACATTCTACTACCATTACACATTTCTTTCGTCCTGTGTTTCCATCGTCTCTGCCTACCTTTGCTGTCAGGTCAGTACGTGGATCGGAATGTTTGCACTTTCTCTCTCCGGTGAACAATGGTGTTATTACTGCTTTCGCATCATCGCAACCCTCGGTACGTATTTCTTCCTATGCCGCTATGTGTGTCACACGACAGAAATGATTTTTTCGAAGGATAGACGAGAGCTTTGGGTTATTGGCTTTCTCCCTTTTGTCTATTATATTTTTGACTATATGTGTACAAAATTTTCCAATCTGTTATACTCCGGCAACAAAGCTGTGGTCGAGTTTATGGGCTTCGCTTCCTGTCTGGCCTATCTTACATTTCTGCTCATATATTTCAAGGAATACGAACGCAAACAGCAGATCCGCCAATACAGCGATCTGACTAAAATGCAGCTTCTTTCTATTCAAAAGGAAATTGAACAGGTCAAACTTAGCGAACAAAAAATTGCTATTTTGCGGCATGATATGCGGCATCATCTAACGATCATCTTGACACAGCTTCAAAACAACAGTCCGGATCATGCGATGGATTACATCAAACAACTATACGACAGCTATGATGATACCGTCATTACAAATTACTGCAAAGATGAGATGATCAATTCCGTAATCTCTATCTACCATACACGATTTGAAAATATCGGCGTTATCTTTCAATGCAATATTGGCAGGATGCCACCATTGCCGGAATCCGAAACGGATGTTAGCACCATTCTGTCCAATGCACTGGAAAATGCATTGCATGCTCTGCAGAACATGACTATTCCGAATCGCATGATCACCTTAACAATCTCTGAAAAAAACGCACATCTCTTGATCCAAGTCAAAAATACGATTGAAAAACCGCCGAAATTCATAGACGGTATTCCAATCTCTGAGACACCCGGTCACGGCATAGGCGTGCGAAGTATTATATATTATGTTGAAAAGCTCGGTGGACAGTGCCACTTTTCTGTATCCGGCAACTACTTTACCCTTCAAATTATCATTTAACGAATGAAAGAAAGAGGACATTATGAAAATAGCAATTTGTGATGATGAACCAATTTATATAGAAACAACTTCCAGTTTATTACAGAAATGGGCTGGTGAACATGGTATTGAAATGCAGATCTTCACGTATGATAATGGCGACGATCTGATCGCTGCACATACAGATGAATGTATGGATTTGATCCTGTTAGACGTCATTATGCCTCTTTTGAACGGCATAGACACTGCTGCTGAATTACGCGCAAACGGACAGGATGTTCCCATTATTTTTCTAACTTCCTCCCGTGAATTTGCAGTTGAATCCTACGAGGTCAAAGCCTTTCATTATCTGCTGAAACCCATTGACGAAATACGATTATTTGCTGTCATGGACGAATACCGTAAACAATATTGCAAGACCAAAGAAACCTTTACGGCACAGACCGTGACCGGTTTTTACAAAATGACGATCGAAGAGGTTGCCTGTCTGGAAGCGCAAAACAAACTGGTACTTGTAACCTTTTCAAACGGGACTCAGATCACAATCCGGGAACCATTTTATAAATGCGAAGAGATATTCCATATGGATCGCGGATTTATCAAGTGTCATCGCAGCTATATCGTAAATCTGATGTTAGTAGAACAATTTACAAAAACCGAAGTAACTCTTCAAAACGGCATGGTCATCCCAATTTCACGAAATAACTATGCTGCTTTCAAAGAAGTTTATTTCCGATATATGTTTCAAAAATAACAGTTGCATTTCCCAATTATGGTGTTAGAATAGATAATTGCGATATTGAAATTGTTAATTACTCCCTGTACATTATATGAGGCAAACAAATCGGAGTTCAGCGTTACATATGGAGGTCGAAATTAGATGAGTAAAGATGTCACGAAAGATATGACAACAGGTAAGCCACTGCTTTTGATCCTGCAGTTTGCATTTCCTTTGTTGATCGGCAACTTTTTTCAGCAAATGTATAATGTTGCTGATGCGGCGATCGTTGGACGATTCCTTGGACCGAAAGCGCTGGCTGCAGTCGGTGCCTCCTCTAGTGTCCAATTTTTGGTACTGGGATTTTGCATCGGCATCTGTTGTGGATTTGGAGTTCCTATCGCTCAACGCTTTGGCGGCAAGGATTACAAATCCATGCGTGCCTATATCTGGCACAGCATTTTTATCACGATTGCTGCCGCCGTCCTGCTGACAACGATCTGCGCCCTGCTTTGCCCTGCTATTTTACATATTTTAACCACACCAGCCAACATCTATAAAGATGCCTATATTTACTTGTTAATTATTTTCCTGGGCATCCCTTGTACTTTACTGTACAATCTGCTTTCGAGCATACTTCGTGCCGTTGGCGACAGCAAAACACCTTTTTTGTTTTTGGTGTTTTCCACCATATTAAATATTATCTTGGATCTGGTCTGCATCGTTGTCTTTCACTGGGGCTGTGCCGGTGCTGCAATTGCAACGATCACCGCTCAGGGGATCAGCGGGCTGCTTTGTCTCGTGTTTATACTAAAGAAGGTACCGATACTGCATCCAACTGCAGAGGATCGCGCTTTTCGCCCACAGATGGTATCGCATCTGCTTATCATGGCGATCCCTATGGGACTGCAATATTCCATTACAGCGATAGGCAGTATGGTCATGCAGTCCGCCAACAACGGACTGGGTGACGTCTATATTACCGGATTCACCGCAGCTATGCGTATTAAGCAGTTTGCCATGTGTCCATTTGATGCAATCGCAACCGGTGTATCCACCTTTTGCGGACAAAATCTTGGTGCCGGGAAGACGGATCGTATTAAGAAAGGAATCTTGCAGGGCGTCTTCGTCGGCATGGCATATGGCCTTGTAGCAGGCATTGTACTTATCTTCTTTGGCCGTACATTGACACTGCTGTTCGTGAAGCCATCCGCTACTGCAGTGCTTGATGCTTCTGCCAAATATCTGCGCTGCCTCGGATTCTTCTATTGGTCACTCGGCATCTTAAACACCTGCCGAATGACCACACAGGGTCTTGGCTATTCCGGCAGAGCTATCCTCTCGGGCGCCGTCGAAATGGCGGCACGCTGTTTCGTCAGTCTGGCATTGGTTCCTATTTTTCACTTCGATGCAATCTGCTTTGCCGATCAAAGTGCTTGGATCACTGCTACGCTCTACATCGTACCGACTTGTCTGCTTGTTGTGCGCTCAATTGAAAAAAAAAGAAAGGAATATAAATGATTATGAGAAAAAACAATTGGAAAACGACTGCAATAGTGGCACTTCTAAGCATCTCTATGGTGCTTCCTACCACCAGTGGATCAGCGGCAGTTGCTTTTGCTGTAACGCCTAAGGATGTCACTACTCACAAAGCAACCGCAACTGAACCAACCGCTACGCCTGATTCCAAGGCAACACCGCCAATATTAGAAACAGATGTGGCGAGCGCATCCAACGGATGTACAATGCTTGGTATCTATGGTTCGTATTATAGTCAGGCACAGGAAGCTCTAGACAAGTTAAATGAAATTCGTAAAGAAGCCTGTGAAGCCGGCAACATACCGGATCCGCGCGATCCCAGCCGTATGCTGACATCCGATGATTATAAACCGTTAAGATGGTCGAGAGACCTAGAAAGCATCGCTCGCATTCGTGCGGCAGAGGCTGGCATTTCGTTTAATTTCATGGCATCCGGACATGATCGTCCCAGCGATAAAGATACTTTTTCCCTATCCTTTCATGGTGTATCTTCCAATTGTGAAGATCTCGCTTACTGTTGGGGAAAAAGCATGACCGAAGGTGTCATTCTGTGGAAATCTGAACAAAAAGACTGGGTCGATCAAAATCTGTCCAATGAAACCGGTCATTATACAAGTATGATCAATCCAAAATACAACTATGTCGGATTGGGCGATTTCTATTCCGAAGCAGCACCTTATCCGAATACCGTTGCCGGTGAATTTTCTACGAGAACCGGTCTGAACGAAACCATGCAGGATGTGCAGACCGATGTTATACAAAAAGTTGAGATCTCCAACAAATATATCAAAGAGAATTTCTTAGACGGCGCAGATACGATAAACACGGAGCAGACTTCCAGCTTAACCGCAAAAGTACGTTTGGAACGCACTCGCAGCAATGGCAAAGTGTCCACCCGCGAGATCTGGTCCGTTCAGCCTCTAACCTATTCCTCTTCCGACCGTACGATCGCTACGGTAGATAACAACGGAAACGTTACAGGTCTTACCAATGGAGATGTCACCATTACAGCAAAAGCAGATAACACAATATTTGCGACCAAAACAATACATATCTCTTGTGCGCATACGCGTAAAGAGACCGGTTATACACCGGCAACCTGTACAAAAAATGGGTCACGTACATATCACTGTGACACCTGTAATAAAGATTTTGAGGAAATCATCCCCAAAAAACCACATAACTATGTATATGGAGAAATCGATGCCAATGGCAAGAGCACGGGTATCTGCTCCGACTGTCAGAATACGATCTACATCGCTCCGCCAACCTCATTCGATATTTATTGGCGCAATAGTACCTCCACCACAAGTTACTATTATTCTTCCATGCCGACCAGCAACCCAATCGGCTCCACCATTTATGCATGGGCACAAAATATCAACGGCGATAGCGATTATCAGGAGCTCCGTATTGAATCCACGGATCCGTCTGTCGTTTCCACGCCTGGTATCATATCCGATAAGACCTACTTAAATCCGCTTAATGTATTAGCTGCAGGCATTACACAAATCACTGTGTATCCAACCTATAACCCTGCCCTAAAGAAAACCTATACTCTTCGTATCGGCGAAAACGGCAGTGTTGACATTGCACAGGCCGAAATCACTCTGTCCGAAAAGTCGTACATATATACCGGTAATCCACAGAAACCAAAAGTCACTGTGACCATGCATGGTACTACCCTGACCGAAAATAAGGACTACACGATTCGTTATGAAAACAACATCGCCGTCGGTACAGCAACTGTCACGGTAACAGGAGCCGGTCTGTTTTGTGGACAGACAGCGATTCCGTATACAATTCAATCCTCTGCCGCCAAACCACATACACATGTGACTGTAATCGATGAAGCAGTTCCGGCAACCTGTACCACTCCGGGACTTACCGAAGGATCTCACTGCTCTGAATGCGGCTTGGTATTCACGACGCAGCAGGTTGTAAATGCACTCGGACACGATTGGGCATCTGACTTCACCATTGACATCCCGGCAACCAAAACATCTACCGGAGAAATGTCACTGCATTGTAAACGCTGTAATGAACGTTCGCGTATTACGGAAATACCAAAACTGACAGACAATAATGCGGGCAATAACGACTCCGACGATCCGGACTTTGACAAGCCGGACTTTGACAATCCGAGCTTTGACCTTCCTAACCAAAATAACAACAATTCCGGGAATGAACAATCTGTCAACAAAAACAATACCGCCGCTCCAAAAGTCGGCACTGTATTTACCGTCAAAGGACTGCGTTACCGCATTGCAAACCGCAATGTGCGCACAAGTACTTGCACTGTAACCTGTCTCGGATATAACAAGAAATATCTAAAAAACAAGAAAAAAGGATCTGTTACATTATCCATTCCAGCTAAAATAGCTTACGGCAAATATAGCTGTACGGTTACTGCCATTGGCAATAAAGCATTTTGTGGCTGCAAAGCACTCAAGCGTGTTTCGACCGGAAGTAATGTGCTATCCATCGGAAGTAAAGCATTCTCCGGTTGCAAAGCACTTAAGAAAGTAACCATTTTGAAAAAGACAAAGAAAATCGGAGCCTCTGCTTTTGCCAAATGCAGCAATCTGCGCACCATAACCATTAAGACGACGTCTCTAACGAAAAAGTCTATCGGTAAAAAAGCATTTCATGGCATTGCAAAGAAAGCGAAATTTAAGCTGCCATCCAGCAAGAAAAGGCTGTACAAAAAATGGGTCAAAAAATAAACAGGCTGCTTCAATATCCCTCATTTTTAACAACCCATTTGCCATTCTTTTTCTTCAAATAAATGATACGATACTTTCCGCTCTTCGTATCCTTGCCTTGGAACTGTATTTGGTCACCTGATCCACCATTGTATTCCAAGCTCTTCACCTTTTGTGTGGTGTGTTTATAATATTCTTTAGCCACCTTGAGTGCTGCGTGAATATCTTCTTCATCAAGAGATTCCTTAGCGACTGCAGAAGCCCTCTCCTGCTCTTTCTTCGTTGGGCTTGCAGTCGCTTCCTGCTCTCTCTTCGTTGGGCTTGCAGTCGCTTCCTGCTCTCTCTTCGTTGGGCTTGCAACAGTTTTCTGCTTCGATGTACTCATTGTATTTTTTCGTCCGCTTGCTCTTTGACCACATGCCGTTGCAAGTGCTGCCACTACCATAATAGTAATGATAAATACTTGTTTCTTCATAATGTCCTCCTTGTATTCCTGTTCCGGTTTCACCATACTCCCTGCATCCACATATTGTGATTTCAAAAGAGTCTGAAACGCCCTACTTTCTTTGCAGTGACATCATAAAACAACAATGTATCTAATTTGTATATAAACTCTTTACCGTTCTCTCTTCCGTTTTTGGACGGGACACTTTCGCTACGATGTGCTACGTCACGTTACTTAATGTCTCTGAAATACGAGACATAATAAGCAATCGGTGGTTCAGCCAACACTTCCGGTATGGGAAATTTGAGTCAATAATTTTTCGATACTCTCGAAGGTAAATGCTTCAAAATAATTTGAATCTCTCCTAATATTTATGATATTATAAATTGCAAATGTATAGAATTTACATACGAAAAATACGAGAGAAACGCCTAAAATAGGCAAGATGCTACTGTGAGTTGCGGAAATTCCAACCTTAAATGGTTGAGGATTTTCATTTTTTCACTAAAATTTGTAACTGTATATTTACTCATATCAAAATTTATAGATTGCGAGATAGGGGGGCTCACTTTTTAATTTTTTAAGCAATTTGGTAGCTTGAGTTATTGTACTATACAAAAAACAAGAAGGAGAGGAGATATAAATAATGACGTTTTCTAGTAAATTGCAAAAATTAAGAAAAGATAATAACTTATCGCAAGAGCAACTAGCTTCTGAGTTATGTGTATCCAGACAAGCCATCTCAAAATGGGAACTGGGAACCCTACCGGATATTAATAATTTAATAAAGATAAGCAATTTTTTTGATTGCTCTTTAGATTATCTTATGAATGATGATAAAGAATACCAATTTGAGGAGGAATTTAGCAACGAACAAAATAAGATTGCAAATAATGAAAATGTAGGCACAAAAGCCACTGCAATTAAAAGGCATCTCAAATTCATATTATCTGGATCTGGAATGGCTATTTCGATCATTTTCCTTATACTAATAAAATTAATATCAACATTTTTTCCAACTCCCATTGCCAGACAGGCAGAATCTGGAACCTGGTATACAGGTTTTATAGGATTCATCGATTATTATGATTTGTATGGAATTGTTAATATAGCATTGCTTTTGTTTATGTTATCATTTACATTTTTTTCTTTTTTTATTGTTAAAAAGAAAAATAAATCCAAGAAAAATATCTTATTAACCTTAATTGGATATGCAATGATTATGATATTTTGCATAAAATCATTATATGAAATAAATACAAAACCTTTTGTTTCACTGAATTTTTTAGAGCTCGTTATATCAATTATTTATATCGCGTGTGCAATACTTTTATTCTCTCGGGAAATTAAAAATTGATAACAAATAACAGGAGGTAAAACACTATGAAGAAATTATAAAGCTTAATTACAATTTGTATGATTACTACATTATGTATTTCTATTAATTCATCCGCAGCTACACTTGGAGATAATTAGACTTATGACAAAGTTAGCAATGCTGAAATAGCTACAAAAACAAATCAATTTTCCCAGGAAGGAACTATACATATTACAAATAAGCAGGAAATAAAAGAATACCAAGAATCAATGGGACTGAAATACGATCCAGATGTAATAGAAATACAAACAGTTCGTAAAAGTATAATTTTACGAACTGTTTTTTTGCGTATTTACGGCAATAGCAATCTGCTTTTTTCTACTTCTCCACCAAGCTCCAGGCAGTCTCCATAGTGCCTCTGCAGTGACTTTAAGTCCATAATCATCACATAAAATACTCTGCCATTGTGCACTGAATCCACTATCCTGCCATGGTCGAGCACTGAAATATATGTGCCATCCGCCTTTCTCATATGAAAGAAACTATAATCATTTACGTTTCCTCCGTCAATCTGCGACCATATGCTTTTTTGACAGCTTTCCTGTTCATCCCGGCGTATCAGATTGCGAAAGCTCTTACCTGTATATGCAAGCAGCTCATCCATGTTTTTACAGCCTGTAAGCCGAAGCAGCTCATTGTTTGCAAGCAGGATCTCATCATTTTCTTTATCTGCCCTGTAAACAATGAACGCTCCCGGCATATTGTCAATAATATCCTTCACGGCAAATCCAAGCTTCGCACGGCTCTTTATACGCTCACCCTCACGGTATGCCATGCAGCCGTTCTTCCCACGCATTTTCACCTCATAAAGTGCCTTGTCCGCACAACTCATAAGCTGTGAACAGTCATCAGCAAAAACAGGGGACTCCGCAAAGCCCAGTGAAATGGTAAATGTATGCGCTTCACCTTTACAATAAAATTTCCTGGTTTCTTCTGTAAACTTCTTAAGAAAAGGCTTAACCTCCACTACCGTGCAATCCGGCATGAAAATGCTAAACTCATCGCCTCCGTTTCTGCCTAATATAACATCCTTTGAAAAATATTGCTTCATGCTCTCTGCAAGCTTCTGCAGTGCACCATCACCTGCCGCATGTCCATACATGTCGTTTACCAGCTTGAAATCGTCAATATCAAGCATCGCCATAACACAGTGCTTTTGCGGATTCT
>OKRY01002672.1_pt1 | contig 13698 bp, 10 predicted proteins | sample 1601121 | NCBI WGS metagenome assembly OKRY01 (sample SAMEA3541546, study PRJEB24748) | human gut metagenome | biome: human gut; feature: human-associated habitat; material: faeces | place: China | collected 2012
GCCACACCCAGCGCAAAGGACAGAACGGGGATAAAATAGTGGGCAAACCGCGGTAAATCGCCATCAAACAGACTCTGGCTCATCAGCACGATGTTGCCGGTCTGGGCGTTGGCAAACACCTTGCCGCGCCCAATGTAGGTGTAGGCGTCCTGCAGGCCGCCCGACGCCGACAAGAACATGACCGTGCGGAATGCCTCCGACATCTGGCCGCGGTGATGCGGGAATAATTTTAACATGACTTTCCGACCTCTCTATTACGTATAAACACCGCCATTATAGCGCGCCGCGCCGCCGCTGTAAAGTTTGCAGCAACACATGCGGCGTTTTGTACCAAAGTGACGCTGCAAAACGGAGAAAGATTTTATACAAAGTGCAGAAATTTGTGCAGGAGTATTACATGAGCGCAACTTTTGCGGTATACTGACTTCACTTTCCAACGCAGTGAGACAACAGCCGTAGGGCGTCGCAACGAGTTGAGCGACACCCTGCGGCTGTTTTTGTTTTGGAGAAAATAACGTATATATGAGGAGTAATTACAATGCCGCAAACAAAGAAACAGGAAATCGTCTACACCGTCATGATGGTCTGCGTCATGGTCTACGGAATGGTCTGCTACAATATCGCACTGGATGTGGGCGGGATGCAGAATTTCATCTTCGCCGCTGCCCTCAGTGAGCTGCCCATCATGGGCGTCATTGGCTTTTTGCTGGACACGTTCCTGGTCGGCCCCACAGCCATGCGCATCGCCACGGGCTGGTTCACCCCAGGCAAGGATAAGCAGGTGTTCCTGGTGGCCGCTATGAAAAAGAAGTGATAACGATTTCATAATACATCTAATACATCGACAGAAAAAACACAAACCCAATTTTGTACCAATAAAACTGCACAAAAACCACTTGCTATATTTGGTAATAGTGCTATAATACGGCTGAACCTGAAAAGTGGGTGTACCTATTTATATAGAGAAAAGCCCCTTGGCCCCCTCGCAGAGGGAGACAGGGAACCCAACCCAGGTAAAGCTCCCAAAGAGTGAGGTGCATTGCATGAAAGATGTCAACGACCTGATGCAGGCCATTTTGGAGATGGATGCCGCCCAGCGCCGCGAAAGCGAGAAGGCCCGGCTCGAGCGCTCTGCCCGGCTGGCTGCTCTGGACGAGCAGAAGCAGAAGATCATCGCGGAGTGTGACGCCCGCGAGAAATCCGAGTCCGACGCCGCCGCAAGAGCTGCCGAGGAGGGCAACGCCGCCGCACTGGCCGCGCTGGAGACCCAGCGCAGCCAGGCAGCCGAGGCCATGACCGCCGCCGCAAAGGCCCATGAGGCCGAATGGTGCGCTGCGCTTGTACAGCGCACCCTGGGCGGGGAGGCCGCACAATGATGCCCACGGGCAAGGCAAGCGGCAACGCCGTGCTGGCCAAGGCCCGCGCCCTGTACGGCAGCCGCCTGCGGGCCGACGATTACCGCCGCCTGATGGCCTGCCGCACAATGACCGAGCTGGCCGCGGCCTTGAAAGAATACCCGCTGTACAGCGAAGCGCTGGCCGAGGTCAACCCCCAGTACGCCCGCCGCGTCCAGCTGGAAAACCTGCTGCGCCAAAGCCTGTACACCCGGTACGACAGCCTTTGCCGCTATGACCGCAGCGCGGGCAGCAAAGTGTATGAGTATTTCACCCTCTGCTGTGAGGTCGATGAGCTGACTGCCGCCATGCGGTGTCTGGATGCAGGCCGCCCGGGCGATTACCTGTTCCGCCTGCCGGAGTTCTTGCAGCAGCGCTGCTGCGTCGACCTCTACGCGCTGGCCAAGGCCACGAGTTTGGACGGTATCCTAGCCGCTGTGGCCGGTACGCGGTGGGAAAAGGTCCTGGCACCGCTGCAGAGCGCCAAGCCGGACCGCGGTCTGACCGCCCAGGCCGAGCCGCTTCTGCAGGACTTCCGCCACCGCGCACTGGTGGCGCTGGCCCCCGCTAAGGGCGGCACAAGCGCTGCGCCGAACCTGCGCGACCTCGTCGAGCTGGAATGCGACACCTCCGCTGTTTCCAACGCCGCGCGGCTCATCCGCATCGGCGCGCCGGACTCGGTGGTGCGCACCAACGCCCGCCGCGACTGCACGGCCCTGACGAACGACGAGTGGGAATACCTGCTCGCCGCCCGCGATCTGGACACGTTCAAGGCGCGGTTCGCCAAGACGAAGTACGGCCCGCTGCTGGGACATCATGAGTACAGCGTTTTGAAGGAGGGCTTCTTCCACTACCGTTGCGACTGGTGCCGCAAGTGGCTGCGGTTCTCCACCGACCCGACGCTGGTCATGCTGTGTTACGTCTGGCTGGCCCGGTGTGAGGTGCAGGATCTGGATCACATCATTGAGGGCGTGCATTACAAGCTGCCGCCTGAGGATGTCCAGCCGCTGCTGGTGGGGTTTGATGAGAAGGATTGAGTGACCCTTGGCCCCCTCTGGGAGGGGGCTCCGCCCGCAGGCGGTGGGGGAGAGAGCTTCGCGGCAGCCCGAAATATTTCGGGTGATGGCAAGGTTCGCTCCCTCCGCCCCTGCGGGGCACCGTCCCCCCTCTGGCGCAAGCGCCACCTCCCCCGTATCGGGGGAGTCTGTCTCGCCGAGGGAGGCAAGCTGAAACAAGGAGTGTGAACTGATTGGTTGAAAAGATGAAACTGGTGCGGGTGCAGGGCACGATGCCCCAGCTGAACGAGTTTATCGGCTCGTGCTGCATGGACGGACGCTTTGACCTTGAGCCCGCAACCAGATATATGTCGGAATCGCTGGGATACGGCGCTCTGAATGAGGAGAACCCCCACACCGCGATCCGCGACCAGATCGAGACGATGGCCAAAGAGGCCAATATGGAGCTGCACGAGGGGCAGCAGCACAGCGACCCGGTGGATGCCGAGGGCCGCAGCTATCTGAGCGACCTGCTGGAAAAGATCGACGACCTCTGCGCCGAGCGCAAGGTCCTGCTGGACCAGAAGAAGCTCTGTGAGGACGGCATCGAGCAGTACAGCCCCTTTACCGGCCTGAAGGTCAACGTGGACGACATTCTCGACTGCGCCCACGTCAAGATCCGCTTCGGCTTCCTGCCGACGGAGGGCTACAACAAGCTGATGAACAACTACGGCGACGACCCGTACATCCTGTTCACCCCCTGCAACCAGACGAAGGCCGGTTACTGGGGCGTCTACATGACCCCGCGGGAGCACGCGCTGGAGACCGACGGCATCTTCTCGATGCTCTACTTTGAGCCGGTGCATGTGCCCGGCGCGGCTGGCTCGCCCGCCGAGATCATCGAGCACTTTAAAGAGAACCTCGACGTTGTCAACAAGAGCGTCGAGGACGTCAACGCCCGCATTGCCGCCCTGTGGCAGCAAAACGCCGACAAGGTCCAGCTGCTGTACAACACAGCCTGCTACTACGCGGCGGTCTACGACCTGCGCCGCATGGCTGCGGTCAAGGGTGAGCACTTCTTCTGCGTCGGCTGGGTCCCGGCGTCGGAGGTGGACGAGGTCGCGGGCAAGGCCCGCGGCATCCATGGGCTGCGCGTCACGGTGGACGGACCGGAATCCGCCGGTAAGATGACGCCCCCCACCAAGCTGAAAAACCCCTGGTGGAGCCGCCCTTTTGAGTTTTTCGTCGAAATGTACGGTCTGCCCGCCTACGGCGAGACAGATGTCACCGGCTTTGTAGCGATCACATTCACCGTGCTGTTCGGCATGATGTTTGGCGACGTCGGGCAGGGTATCGTGCTGGCACTGTTCAGCACGTTCATGTGGAAGGTCAAGCACAATGACCTGTTCCATCTGATGATCCCCTGCGGCATTTCGAGCACGATCTTCGGCCTGGTCTACGGTTCTCTCTTTGGCTACGAGGAGGCCCTTGACCCGCTCTACCATGCGCTTGGCATGGCAGGCAAGCCTGTTTCCGTTATGGATTCCATCACCGGCATCCTGATGGTGGCTGTCTACATCGGCATTGTGCTGGTGCTGGCCGCCATGGCACTGAATATGTACACCCACGCTCGCCACAGGGAGTGGGGCGAGTTCATCTTCTCGCCCAACGGCCTTGTCGGCATGGTGACCTACCTGTGCGGCGTTGATCTGGCGTCCGCTTATATGGGTGCTGTCACGTTTATGCCGCAGGTGCTGGCGGTGGTCGGCATGGTCGTCGGTCTGGTGGTGCTGCTCTTTGCGGAGCTGCTGGCCCCGATGGTCGAGGGCAAGCCCTGGAAGCCTGCGGGCGGTATGGGCAACTACCTGATGCAAAGCGTATTTGAGCTGCTGGAAACGGTGCTGAGCTACCTGTCCAACACGATCTCGTTTTTGCGTGTCGGTGCGTTCGTCATCGTCCACGCTAGCATGATGATGGTCGTCTTTACGCTGGCCGGTACGCCGAACAACATTGTTGTGGTCATCCTGGGCAACCTCGTGGTCATCTGCCTCGAGGCACTGCTCTCCGCCATTCAGGGCATCCGTTTGGAGTTCTACGAGATGTTCAGCCGCTGCTACAAGGGCGGCGGCCGCAAGTTCGTAGCCTTTGATTTGAAGAAAGCAAAAGCATAAGATGCGCCGTAGGGGCCGGATATGTCCGGCCCGCAACCATCCCACAATCGGACGATAGAATCGAAGCCGCGGGCCGGGCATGCCAAGCCCCTGCCTCTCGGTAAGGTTTTTCTACGCCGCCTTCTTCACCGCGTTCTTTTTCCAAGCACCACTGACGAACCGGGCCACAAAGCATATAATGCGGCAGATCCAGTCAACGACCATGGCGTACCAGACGCCGACGGCACCCATGCCCATCTGCACGCAGAGCACCCAGCTCAGGCCCATGCGCCAGACCAGCATCGAGGCCGTGGCAACGACCATCGTGAACCGCACGTCGTTGGCGGCACGCAGGGCGTTGGGCAGCACAAAGCTGGCGGGCCAGAGAAAGATCGACATGCCGTTGTGGATCATGACCAGTGTCCATGCCAGTGCGCGAGTCTCGGGCGTCAGGTTGTACATGCTCAAAATCTGGTTCAGAGACAGCAGCACCACAACATTGACCGCGCCCTGGGCGATATAATCCCACAAAAGCAGCTTTTTTGTATAATAATTTGTCTGTTCAAAGTCCTGCGCGCCGATGCAGCGGCCAATGACCGTGATCATTGCCAGGCCCATGGCATTGCCGACAATGCAGCCGATGGCGTCCAGGTTGTTGGCCACCGCGTTGGCCGAGATATGCACCGTGCCGAACAGCGAGATCATCGAGACGACAAGCACGCGGCCCAGCTGGAACAGGCTGTTCTCAAACGCCGACGGGATGCCGATGTACAGAATGCTTTTGACCGTGCGGCCCTCAAAGCGGGTGACAGATTGCGGCGTGATGCGCAGCTGGTAGTCCTGCCGCGCAGCCAGCGCCAGAATGATGCACGCACCGACAGCGCGGGAGATCAGCGTGGGCACGGCGACGCCCGCGACACCCATTTTCAGCACGAACACGCAGAGCGCGTTGCCGCAGAAGTTGATACCGTTGACGATGACCGAGACCTTCATCGACACCGCGCTGTTGCCCGTGGAGCGGAAGATGGCCGCACCCGCGTTGTAAAGCGCCAAAAACGGAAACGACAGCGCCGTGATCGTAAAGTAAGTCAGGCACGCCTGCATGACCTCGTCGGTGATGGTGCCAAAGAAAAGCCGCAGCTGCACCGTGCGGGTGATAAGGCAGAACGCCGCCACACCGACGCCGAGGATCGCGCTCAGGCCCACAAGCTGGCCCGCGCTTTTGGCGGCATCCTCGGGGCGTTTGGCCCCCAGATGCTGGCTTGTGACGACAGCGCCGCCGGTGGCCAGCGCACCGAACAGCGTGATGATCAGCTGGTTGATCATATCGACGAGCGACACACCGGAAATTGCGGCCTCACCCACTGACGATACCATAACGGTATCCGCCATGCCGACGAGAATTTCCAGCATCTGCTCAATGATGAGCGGCCAGAGCAGCGTCAGCAGCTGGCGGTTGGTAAACAGCCTTTCCTTTTTCACTTTTACAATGCATCTCACTTTCCCAGTATCGAGTATAGCACAAAAAAAGCCCCCGCGCAATGCGGGGGACAAAAAGGCTTTCCCCGAGGGGGGGGGAAGGCTAAGGGTATTTACTCATACCGCAGCGCTTCGATCGGGTCGAGCTTGGCGGCCTTGTTGGCGGGATAATAGCCGAAGAACACGCCGATGGCCATACTGAAGCCGACGGCGATCAGAATCGCAGCGATGCTGGGCTTGGCGGCATAGCCCACCACATTGCTGAGCACCGTGCCCAGCGCCAGGCCCAGCACAATACCGATGAAGCCGCCGATCAGGCAGAGGATGACGCTCTCGGTGATAAACTGCATACGGATGGCCGACGCAGGCGCGCCCAGCGCCTTGCGGGTGCCGATCTCGCGGGTGCGCTCCGTCACGGAGACCATCATGATATTCATAACGCCGATGCCGCCGACGAGCAGCGACAGCGCCGCAATGGCCGAGATGCCGAGCGAAACCGTGCTCAGCATGCTGGTCATCGAGTCGAGCAGGCTCGCCAGGCTCGATGCGCTGACCGTCCAGGAGTCGTTGCGGGTGTAGTAGCTGGCGAAGAAATCCCCCACCGTGTTGACGAAGTCCGTGACATTGACCGTGCCGCCGTTGGCCACAACGGTGATGCTCTGGTACCCTGCCCCCGCCCCGGCGATGGCCTTGGCAACATCCAACGGGATGTAAAAGTCCGTCTGGATGCTGTCGTCGTCGCTGCCGCCGTACATGCTGGAGTAGCTGTCCTCTGTGTATTTGTATACTCCCTGTATATAGAACGTGTACAAATTCTGGTTGATGGTCAGCGTGACCGCCTTGCCGATGGCGTCCTGCGCACTGCCGCCGATGGCCTGCTCGACGAACTTTTCCGACACGCAGGCGACCTTGCGTCCGGCATCCCTGTCGTCGTCCAGCCATCGTCCGTACAAAATCTGCGAATCATCGTTCCTGGCTGCCAGTGCCGCATGATTGATGCCGCTGACAGTGGCCGTGATGGTCGTGGTCGGGTCACCGTATTTGGCAGTCGTGCCGCTGCCCACCTGCTGGGTCAGTTCGATGTGATGGACCTGGGTCGGGAAAGCGGCTGTAAAATCGTTTATCATCGCATCGGTGATAAGGTCTGCGTCCGACGGTTTGGAATCCATAAACCGGCGCAGCTGGACGCCCTGGGACGTGCCCGACGTGTCGGAGCTGTTTTTCTGCGTTACCGTGACAGAAATGTTACTGGCACCCATGCCGGACATCGAGTCCATGACCGAGCCGGTCATGCTGTTGCCGACGGTTTCGATGGCAATGACCGCCGCAATGCCGATGATGATGCCCAGCATCGTGAGCAGACTGCGCATTTTGTTGCTTCTGACGCTGGTCAGCGCCATGCCGATATTCTCAAAAAGCTGCACGTTCGCCGGTCCCCTTTCGTTCGCCCACGATCAGACCGTCGCGCAGCGTCAGCACCCGCTGGCATTCCTCGGCCAGCTCGGGGTTGTGCGTGATGAGTACGATGGTCTTGTGGTATTTTTCATGCAGCTCGTGAAAGAGATCCATCACGACGCGGCTCGTCTGGCTGTCCAGTGCGCCGGTAGGCTCGTCGGCCAGGATCAGCGCCGGCTCATTGACCATGGCGCGGGCAATCGCGACGCGCTGCTTCTGTCCGCCGGAAAGCTCGTTGGGCTGGTGGCGCATCCGCTCGCCCATGCCGACGCGCTCGAGCCATTCCTTGGCACGGCGGGTGCGCTCCCCTGCCGGGACGCCCGCATACAGCATCGGCAGTTCGACGTTTTTTAACGCGCTCTGGCGTCCGATCAGGTTATACGTCTGGAACACGAACCCAATTTTGCGGTTGCGGATGGCCGCCAGGTCGTTGTCGTCGGCGTCGTGGATGTTGACGCCGTCCAGCACGTACTCGCCCGCCGTGGGCTTGTCCAGCACGCCGATAATGTTCATCAGCGTGGACTTGCCGGAGCCGGACTCGCCCACGATGGCGACGAACTCGCCGGGGTAGACGGTCAGGTCGATACCGTGCAGAATTTCCAGCTCGTTCGGCTGGCCGATGTAATAGCTCTTGCGGATGCCCTGCATCTGGATCAGGGGCTGCGCGGGGTGCGCGGCCTCCTCCCCTATCAGGCTCCTGGCAATATTCTGCGCAAACTGTTGTGTTTTTTCCGGCATTATTGACCTCCCGGACCGCCGTCCGGCGCACCGCCGGGGCCGCCGCCGCCGGGGCCGCCCATGACAACGGTGCCCTCGGGCATATTGCTGCCGTCGCCGACGTAAAGGTCGCCGTTCTCCATCATCTGCACATCGCTGTCGGACGTGCCCGATTCAATGCCCTGGGTCAGGTCCGCCGTGGCGCGGATGACGTCGCCCTCGTTCAGGTCGCTGCCGGTGATCTCCACATAGTAGTCGTTGGTGTCGCCCTCGGTGACGGCGACCTGCTCAAAGGTCATATCGACGCCCTCTCCGCCGGTCTTGCGCAGCACGTAGGTGCTGCCGTCGTCGTTGGTGCCCACGGCGTCGCGCGGGACGGTAAAGACGTTGTCCTTGGTGCTGATGACGATCTCGACCTTGGCGGGAATGCCGACCAGCAGACCGCTGTCCTGCCCGTTGACCGTGACGGTAGCGCCGAAACTGCCGCTGTCGTTGGCGACAGGGTCGATACGAGTCAGGGTACCGGTGATGGTGTCGTCCGTGGCGTCGCTGGTGATGTTGCACTGCAGGCCGGTCTTGAGCCTGCCGACGGAGCTGGCCGGGATCGTGACTTCCACCGTCAGGTTGTCCACATCCTGAATCGTGGCCACCGTGCCGCTGCACACCGCGCCTACCGTGGCGTCCAGCGCGGTGATCGTGCCGTCCATCGTGGCAGTCAGGGTGCAGTTCTCCAGCGCGGTCCGCAGATTGGTCAGGGTGTCGTCCTCGCGCTGGGACTGCTCGAGCTTCGTCTCGGTGTTGTCCACGCTGCGGGACGCGGTTGTCGCGCTGTTCTGATAGGACTGCTGCGCCTGTTCCAGCGCTTCGCGGTACTGCTCAATTTTATTGTAGGCCTGGCTGACGGCGTCAAAGCCCTGCAGGCCCAGCTCCGGGATGCTGCACTGGCCCTTGGCGATATTTTCCCGGCTGGTGTAATCCGCGATCTGGCCCTGCAGACCGTCTGCGCGGGCCGTGTCGCCGTTCTGCTGGGCCTGGGTCAGCTGAATGTTCAGGTTGGCAAGGGTGTTCTCGTACCCGGCGATCTCCTCGGCGTAGCGGGTGTACCAGTCGGTGACGATCTCACGGTTCGTCTTGCCGCTGTTGGCGGCGGACGCCATTGAGGTATAGTAGTCATCAATGCCCAGCGTGTCGTAGTTCTTCTGCGCCTTATCGATATTTTCCTGCGCCGTAGCCAGGTTTGTCGTCTGATCCTCGACGGCCTGGGTGTAGTTCTTCCTGGCGTCGGTCCGGGTGTCGCTGAGCTGCAGCTGCGCGTTGGCGATCTGCTTTTCCACATCGGTGGTGTCCAGCGTGGCGATGACATCGCCCTTCCTGACCGTGTCACCGACAGCGACATTGACTGCCGTGACCTTGTAGGTCTTGACGGAATCCGACGCCGTGACGCTGGCGCTGCTGCCGGCCTTGACCGTGCCGGTCACGCTGACCGTATCGCTCAGGGTCGTTTTGGTCAGCACGGTGGTGCGCACGAACTGATAGCTATTGGCAGCGGCCTTGTCGGTCTTGCCCAGCACGTTCACGAGGACGAGGGCCGCGACCAGCACAATGACCAAAAAGATCGTCAGCTTTTTGTGGCGTTTGACCCAGCCGAGCGGGCCGCGTCGGGTTTGTGTTTTTTCTGCCATACCGGGTTCCCTTCTGTTTTCGGAGATTTTTTGACAAAATTTAGTATATATTGCAAATGTGTTGGATTTTTGAAAGAAGTATGAAAAAAGGCGGCACATCTTAGAAAGATGCGCCGCACGGACTTTTCTATAAGGCTTCCCCCTCGGGGGAAGCTGTCGCCCGCAGGCGACTGATGAGGGCAAAGCTTACGGCCACTTCCCATTCACGGGCAGCAGCCACTAGGCCGCCCCTCATCCGGCCTCGGGCGGGGCCTCGGCCGCCTTCCCCCCTCGGGGGAAGGCTTATTTCTTTTCACTGTGCCAATGATGCACAGTCTGCAGCTGGAACTCAAAGTCGCGGGCATCTTTGGCAAGCTGGCTCGAGAGGATGATACCCGAGATAAACAGCAGCAGCGCCGCCACCAGCACAAAGCAGCAGACGATCAAAGTCGGGAAGCGCGGCACAAGGCCGGTCCGGAAATACTCGCCCAGCACCGGGATCATAAAGCCGATGCCGAACACGGCCAGGATCGCGGCCAGAATGCCGAAAAAGCTGAACGGGCGGTAGTTCTTGAACAGCCGCGCAATCGTGCCCAATACTTTAAAGCCGTCGGAGTAGGTGTTCAGCTTGCTCTCCGACCCTTCCGGACGGTCACGGTAGTCAATGACAACGTTCTCGACCTGCATATTGCGCTGCAGGGCGTGGATCGTCATCTCGGTCTCGATCTCAAACCCGCGGGACAGCACGGGATAGGTCTTGACGAACTGGTAGCTGAACGCGCGGTAGCCAGTCATAATGTCTTTGATCTTGCCGCCAAACAGATGATTTGTGCAGAACCGCACCAGATCGTTGCCGAAGTTGTGGAACGGGCGCTTGTTCTGGGTGTAGTAGGTGCTGGACAGGCGGTCACCGACGACCATGTCGGCCTGGCGCCCGGTCACGGCAGCAACCATCTCGGGCGCGGCCTCCGCGGGGTAGGTGTCGTCGCCGTCCACAAGGATGTACGCCTCTGCGTCTATTTCGCGGAACATGCGGCGCATGACATTGCCCTTGCCCTGCTGGTACTCATGGCGGACAACGGCCCCGGCTCCGGCGGCCAGCTCGGCAGTGCCGTCGGTGGAATTGTTGTCGTAGACGTAGACGGTGGCGTCGGGCAGGACGCGGCGGAAATCCGAGACGACCTTCTCGACAGTCTTGGACTCGTTGTAGCAGGGAATCAGAACGGCGATTTTATCCATAATAACAGGACCTCCGGGCGGATTTTACATCCAAAATTGAACAAGGCGGCTGACGGTGTAGTAAAGGGAAGGATTCATGCCCTGCAGATACGGCTCCATGGCGAAGAGCGTGCAGAAGCGGTAGACGGCGGTATATGCCACAGCGGCGGCCATGACGGTGCGCAGTGCGGGCAGCGCCGCAGCGGCAGTGCCCTCCCCCAGCGCTGCGCGGCGGGAGAGCGCACCCTCGGCGCAGAACCAGCACAGCGCCGCACCAAGCAGCAGCACGGGGCTGTAATCCATTAGATAACGGTAGAGCACCCCGGCCATCTCGCAGTCAACGACGGTCATGACGACCATGGCGGCCAGGCTGCCGTAGACCACACAGGCGGCGACACGGCGGCGGTGCAGACAGCGGCGGAACGCGGGAAGCAGCGGCAGCGCCAGCACCCACAGGTACGGCGTGGCGGCCAGAATGCCGCCCGTGAACTTCTCGCTGATCGTGCGGATGACGGCGTTCGTCTGGACGTCGGTCTCCCGCAGGAACGGGAAAACACCCTGCCAGCTGGGCAGCTCGAACAGAGACGTGAACACAGCCGGGCCGATGCGCACGGCGTTGAAGCCGCGCTGGGTCATATCGTTGCCGGTCAGGTTGTAGTTGGCGCCAAAGTCAAACGGCGAGCCGAACCGCGCAGCGTTGTACCACATGAGCCCGGCAGCGACCAGCACCACCGGCAGCAGAAACGCGGCGGCCTCCCCTGCCCCGGCGCGGCTGCGCAGCCGCTTCTGCCCGATGTACCGCGGCCAGAAGATGGGCACGGCCAGGAACGCGAACAGCTCCATCTGAGGGCGGCATCCGGCGGCGAGCGCCACGCAGAGACTGCCGAAGACGAGCTTGGCGACCAGTGCGCCGCGCTTCTCCACCGGTGTGCTGGCGGCGGAGAGCCAGAGCCAAAGCCCCAGCATCAGCAGCGCCGCACCGCAGAGGAGGGCATATTCATAAATGTAGGGGCGCAGCAACAGATAGTAGAACTGACTGCCCAGCGCTACGGCGGCCACGGCCAGCAGGTACGCTGCGGCGGACGCCTGCGGGAACCACCGGCGCACGGCTTGCCCGACGACGCCGAAGCAGGCGGCGAGGAAGATCAGCCCCAGCAGGACCATGCAGGGCGCATAGGCCAGGTTCTGGATGCCGGTCAGTGCCTCAAACGGCAGCTGGAACAAAAGACACGGTACAATGCCAAAATAGACGTAGTAGCGCCCATTGTAAAAGGCGTGGTCCCAGTGGATGTCGTTGATCTGCGCGGCGTCGCGCGCCCCGGCATCGTAGGGGTTGTCCAGCGCCAGCAGCTCGGCGGGCGGGTCGGCCTCCAGGTCAAGGCGCCCGTTCAGCAGGCTGTGCGCCAGCGCGCCGTACTGCTGGTAGACGAAGCTGACCGTGCTCTCCCCGTCCCAGAACGCGGTGTTGTAATCTTTTGTGGCAAGGCCGGTGTTGCTCGGCTCCCAGAACGGGATGACCACGACGAAGGCAGCCAGCACAAGGCCCAGCACGGCGGCTGCGGCGCGGTCACAGACGTTGCCCGCCAGCCAGCGGCGGTGCCACAGCCCGCTGGCCGGGCGCAGGCCGTAGACGGCCAGCAGCGCCAGAAATACCGCGCAGAAACGCAAAATCGAGAAATCCAGCGCGCGCGGCGCGTTGGCCGTGATGCCGCGGAAGGTCAGCGCCACTGGGAACTGCGCGTAGGTGGAGCTGTACCCGGCAGCGGTCAGCGTCAGCATCCCGACGGAGCCGGTCAGGTCTAGGCTGATGACCTGGGTGCGCGGGGCCTGCAGCCCCACCTGCCAGCTGCCGAAGCGGGTCAGCTCGGTGTTGGCGGCGTCGGTGCCCTCAATGGTGAAGATCACGGCGCTGTCGGCGTGGAGCGGCTCGGTGTCGTCGCTGACCAGACCGTCAAACCGCAGGTTGTAGATGGGCTGGTCAATGTCGAGGAACCGCAGATAGGTGCGGCCCTCGTCAAGCGAGATCGTGCCGACGCCGCGCCCGACGTTGATGTTGTCGTCAAGGTAATCGACGAGCTGAAACGGCGTGTAGCTGTGGGTGTTGAAGTAGGCTACATTGCCGACGAACACCTCCAGCCCCAGCGCCGTGACGGCCAGCAGCGGGACGACGGCCTTTAACCCTTTGCGCCCGAGGCTGCGCAGCCCGGCGGTGACAAGCCCCGCCCAGCCGGTCATGGCGGTGAGGGCGACGAGCCGGAACGCGTGGAAGCCGACGGTCAGCCCGGGGCGGTGGTAGGCGCACAGAGCGAACACCCAGACGGCCAGCCAGAGCCCGGCGGCCCAGGCAGCGTCGCGGCGGGAAACCCTGCGGTGGGATACTACCGCAGGAACCGCACCGAAGATGCCGGAGACGAGCACGGTGAGGAGCAGGGTGATTATAATAAACATAAGAATAATGCTCCTCCTTTTGTGGGATGGGTGATGTGGCAGCGGGAAATGGCCAGAGCCCTTCCGGTCATCGCTGGCGCTCGACCACCTCCCCTGAAAGGTACGTGACTGGTTCTACTACGGTGCAGAAGGCGTTGACTTCGAGTACACCGAGGATAATAAGGTACATCGCCTGAGCACA
>OKRY01002676.1_pt1 | contig 13695 bp, 10 predicted proteins | sample 1601121 | NCBI WGS metagenome assembly OKRY01 (sample SAMEA3541546, study PRJEB24748) | human gut metagenome | biome: human gut; feature: human-associated habitat; material: faeces | place: China | collected 2012
CACAATCTGAATCCGTTTTGCATTTCCAATAGTCACCATAAAATCCATCTGTGTGCGGACTTTTTCAAAAAGGCAGGCGTACGGCTGTCCATGGGAGACGCCTACCGGGAGCGGAGCGGCCAGTTCGTGCGGCTGAATTTCGGCTGTACCAGGGAGACGCTCACGGCAGGCCTTGCGCGCATCCGGAAAGCGGTAGAAGAACTTGTGAAGGACAACTAGATGGAACGGAAACGAACGATTTGTGATATCTGTTGCCCGTCCTTTCACTGCGGCATCGATGCTTATGTGAAGGACGGGCAGCTTGTGAAAATAGAAGGAACGGCGGAGCATCCCCAGAACCACGGGCTTCTCTGCGCCAAGGGGCTGGCGGCCAGACAGTATGTGTACCGGAAGGATCGGATCCGCACGCCTCTTTTGCGCATGGGGGAACGGGGCAGAGGGGAGTTTCGGCCCATCAGCTGGGGGGAGGCTTACGAGCGGATCGCAGAGCGCCTGCTGGCTATTCGAGAGGAGAGCGGACCTGAAGCAGTGACCTTTTTCTCGGGCTATACGAAATGGTACCGCCCCTGGCTCCACCGTCTGGCCAATCAGTTTGGCACACCTAACTACATGACAGAGTCCGGCAGCTGTATGTTCTCCACCTTTCTCCAGTGGCTGACCGTGACCGGCAATGTGATGTCGGCGCCGGATGTGGATCATGCAGGGGTCTTCCTGGGCTGGGCCTATAATCCCTATTATTCCCGGAATCTGGCGGCAGCCGGAGTGGAGGCGGCGAAGAAGAGAGGCATGAAGGTGATTATCGTAGATTCCAGGATTACGCCTGCATCCATCAGGCTTTCGGATCTGCATCTGCGTCCTCATCCCGGCACAGACGGAGCGCTGGCGCTGGGGCTGGCCCATGAACTGATTGAAAATGGCTGGTATGACCGGGAATATGTGTCGAAATATGTCTACGGCTTCGCGGAGTACGCGGCCTATGTGAAGGAGTTTACGCCGGAGCGGGTGGAAAGGCTGACGGGCGTATCGGCGGAGCAGGTGAGGTCAGCCGCGGAGCTGATCGGAGGCCATCTGCCCCTTGCCATCAATGAGAGCGCCGCGCCCATCGCCCATCATCGGAACGGATTTCAGAATTACCGGGCCATTATGGCACTGTCGGCCATCACCGGATCCTTTGACCGGACGGGCGGGCAGATTCCGATACAGTTTAGCTATAATTATCAGGCAGCGGGCTTCGCCACCCGGGAGAAGGAGTTCGTCGGGAAGGTGAAGACGAGGCCAGGCTTCTCGCCGGTGGTCTGGTTCAACATCACAGCGAGCAGCCTTATTTATGTTGTTTTGTTTTTGGCGGCACCCCTCATTGCTGACTTTTATCATGAGCCTCGACTGACGCCACTCTCCCGGCTTGTATTCTTGAGCTTTGTGATAGCTTCATTTGGTATAAGCCACCATGCATACATGATTAAGAATCTGATGAACAGAGAACTTACTATTTGCAGCATAACGGCCTTAGTGTGCTCGGGAACCGTGGGCATAGTACTGGCCTTTTGTGGCTTCTCCTTTTGGAGCTTAGCCTGGCAGCAGATTGTATATATCTCTGTGCTTAATGTATGCAGGTATTTCTTTACCCCCAATTTTCATAGTTTCCACATCGACTTCTCGCCGGTGAAACAAATGTTTGGCTTTAGTGTCAAGTTGCTCGTTACTAATATCATTAATACTATAAACAATAACATTCTGACTTCAGTGTTTGCCAAATTCTACCCGATGAATAAGGTGGGATATTTCTCACAGGCTTACAAATGGAATCTGATGGCGGGTAATTTCATCTATAACACCTTTGGCCAGGTGGCGCAACCGGTGTTGGTGAGTTCTTTGGATGACGAGGCACGGGAACAGCGCATTTTCCGCAAGATGATGCGTTTCATCTCATTGGTATCTTTTCCAACACTCTTAGGTCTTGGTCTCATCTCACATGAGTTTATAGTCTTTCTCCTTGGTGATAAATGGGTAGAGAGTGCCACTTTGTTGCGGATACTCTGTGTGGGCGGTGCCTTCCTCCCTTTGCATGTATTGTATCAGAATTTGGTCATTAGCCATGAAAGATCTGATATATATATGTGGGTGAACATAGGGGTTGTATTTACAGTTCTTGCTATGATCTTGGGCTTTCATACATTGGGCATTACGGCGATGGTGATAGCTTATAGCGTCCTTCAGGTAGTGTTGCTCATAGTTTGGCATATGGTTTCAGGAAAGCTGATAGGTCTGACAATATCTAACGTCATCATGGATACGGTCCCATTCTTGGTTGTTGCTTTTATGGTGATGGTTGCTGTCTATTTTACCACAAGCTTTATCACAAACAATTTGCTGTTGCTTTGCGTGCGTATTCCGTTGGCTGCATTCCTCTATTATGCTGTCTTGCGCTTGCTGCATGTCCAGATATTGAAAGAATGTGAGAATTTTATAAAGTCTAAAATAAAGAAGTAAGAATTCTTAGATATGAAGAATCCACTAAAAATATTTGTCATCAGAAAGGATGAACGCTGGCTGACGGTTGGCTTTACCCTGTTCTTTATAATTATGAATGCTCTGCTCATTCATAAGCATTTTGCCAGATTTACGATGGCGAACCATGGACACATAGGAGCCTGGAGCCTTTTTAATAACTGGCTGTATCTTTCAGGTTATGACCCTTATGCATACATGACCCTGACATCATACACGGATTATTATGCTATAGACCGTCACCCTCTGCTTACAGCTTTTTTCTATCCATTGTATCTGTTGAATCATTGGATTATTATGACGTGGAACTTTAATGCTTCCATGTTTATAATGGCAGTGTTGGTAGTTATCGTCTCTGTCTATTCTGCTGTGTTTATGTACCGTACCTTTAAGGAGGTCATGGGTTTGAAACATTCTGACAGTATTTGGCTGACAGTTCTTCTCTTTTCCTTCTCTTCTGTGATGACATCAGCGATGTCGCCTGATCATTTCATCTTTTCTATGTTCCTACTCGTTATGACTGTTTATATCTTTGGAACATCCATCAAGCAGGGGAAGGTGGTAGAATGGTATAAAGTTGCCGTTCTTTATTTCTTTACAGTAGGCATTACGTTGACAAATGGTGTGAAGACGCTTTTAGGTGCTCTCTTCGTTGATGGCAAAAGGACTTTCCGCTTGAAATATATTGCGCTTGCCTTTGTTCTGCCTACCCTCCTATGCTTGGGCGGCTACGCACTTCAATATGAATATATCCATATTCCGCATGCCAATAGGACTCAGGCTATTATGGACAAACGAAAAGCGAAGGAGCCCGCCTTTGCGTATCAGGATTCCATTAACCTCCTTAAGAGTGAGCAAATCAGAGGCAGACAGATAAGTGAACTGCCATTTATGAGTTTAATCAATTTAGATTCTTCACGGAAATGGGGAGTCGTAGAGTGGTTCTTTGGAGAGTCCATACAGCTACATCAGGATTATGTCTTGGGTGATATCTACTTGGGACGCCCCTTGGTGGTGCATTATAGGTCTTGGTTCAATTACTTCGTCAATGCGGTTGTCATCTTGCTCTTCTTCTGTGGAGTCTTTGTGGGACGGCATAAGCGTATCATACAGATGCTATTGTCATGGTTTGCCATAGATTTCACTATCCATATCATTCTTGGCTTTGGCATCAATGAGGCCAATATCAATGGCCCTCATTGGCTCTTCTTCATTCCTGTTGCGATTGCCTGCCTCTATCGCCTGGACAACAAGAAAGTTGTTGCTGTGGTTAAAAATGTTGTGATGGTGCTCACTGTCTATTTAGCGGTTTATAATTGCTGGCTGACAGTGAACTATATGTTGTAAATCCGTAAATATCCTATCATATGAATATAGCCGTAATCTTTGCCGGCGGAACAGGCCAGCGCATGCATACCAAGTCGCGCCCGAAGCAGTTTCTGGAGCTCAATGGGAAGCCGATCATCATCTACACGCTTGAGCTTTTCGATAACCATCCGGAGGTAGATGGCATCGTGGTAGCGTGTATTGAGAGTTGGATACCTTTCTTAAAGAAGATGCTGCGGAAGTTTGAGATTAACAAGGTCGTAGAGATTGTCGCCGGCGGCAAGACGGGGCAGGAAAGTATCTACAATGGGCTCTGTGCTGCTGAGAGATTCTCTAAAGAGAAAGGTGGTGAGGACGATATTGTCCTTATCCATGATGGTGTGCGGCCTTTGATAACAGAGGAGACCATCTCGGATAATATCAAAACCGCCCATGAGAAAGGTAATTGCATCACTTGTGTGCCAGCTACAGAGACTTTTGTCGTACGCCAGAATGATGGGTCTTTAGAGATTCCTGACCGTAATAATTCCTTGATAGCCCGCGCACCCCAAACCTTCAGATTGAAGGATATCCTGGAGGTGGACCGCAAGGCCATGGCGGAAGGGAAGTATAACTTCATTGACAGCTGTACGATGATGAGCCATTATGGCTATTACATGAATACAATTATTGGGCCGATGGAGAATATCAAGATTACCACGCCGACGGATTTCTTCATCTTCAGGGCTATGATACAGGTGCATGAGAATCAGCAGATATTCGGATTTTAAATAGCAACGTCATGGATAAGGTTTTAGCAAGAGACATCAATAACTTTAAAGCATCTTTCCCTTTCAGAGATGAACTGCGAGGAGCTTCTTTCTTGATTACGGGAGCTACGGGGCTGATAGGCTCTACCCTCATCCGATGTCTTGCAGCGCTTAATGAGGGCATTCATATCTTTGCACCGGTAAGAAACCTTGCTAAGGCGAAGATGCTGTTTGGTGAGAATTTCCCTGGCGTGGACTTCATGGAGTGCGATATCATGGATATCGTTGAGGGTGCATTTGGCGATGTCGACTATATTGTCCATGGTGCAGCTCCTACGGCAAGCAGGTTCTTTGTGGAGAACCCCGTTGAGACGATTGATACGATATTCAACGGCACGAAGGCCGTCCTTGACTATGCCCGCTCGCACCAAGTGAAAGGTATGGTTAATCTCTCTTCTCTTGAGGTCTATGGCACTATTCTTGATGACAGTGCACCGGTTTCAGAGAATGTCCAGGGATATCTTGACCCACTGAGTGTGCGCAGCAGCTATCCCATGGCAAAACGCGCGGCGGAGAATCTGTGTGTCGCCTACGCCAAGGAATATGGTGTGCATGTAAAGACAGCCAGACTGACGCAGACGACAGGGGCCGGTATCGCAAAGGACGACAACCGCATCATTGCACAGTTCGCGCGATTGGCTGCAAAAGGTGAAGACATCGTCTTGCATACAAAGGGTGACAGTGCGCGGCCTTATTGCTATACCATTGACAGCATCAATGCTATTCTATATATTCTTCTGAAAGGGGCTGATGGAGACGCTTATAACGTGGCCAATGAAGAGACTTACATCTCCGCCCGTGGCATGGCCGAATACTTGCAGAAGAAATTCAATCCGTCTATCAAAGTGAGGGTGGAATTAGGCGACAATTATGGCTATGCGCCAGCAACCAAGCTTCGTCTATCTTCCAGTAAACTTAGAAGTCTTGGTTGGAAGCCCCAGTATGGGTTGAAGGAAATCTTCTGTAGTTTGATAGACTATCTGGAAGTCTAATATGACTTTTTGCTGTCAGCATTAGAGAATCAGTTGATAGTTCTCGTCTAAGATGCCATCGTTCTTCAGCCAAAGCAACACGTTAGGGCCAAACCGTAGATTGCGCTTTTTTAATGCTTTTAGCAGGTGAGCTCTTGCCTTTTGCTGCCAGCTGCCGACGGTAATTCTGCTTCCGTCTTTCGGCATGGTTGCAATGGGCATTGTCTTTATTTTATATCCACGATTCATGAAATACATGGGTAACAACCCCTCGGCGATGTAGCCCAATAAGCGCTTGTCGCGGCTATATTGTGACATACGCACATGCTTACGTAGCTCTTCAAGATAGGGAAACTCCCAGGAGGCGAATTCGTCAAACAGGGCCTTGCGACATATAAACATATTACAAGGATAGAAAATCTTATTGGTCAAATAAGCTTGACCTTTTGCGTAGTCTTCTGGATAAAGTTTTTCCAGTAGCTTCATAGCTATGCAGATGTCATCGGGTACAAAGCACTCTGACCAATGATCAAAGACGGTTCTTCCCATGTAAAAAGGCTCTGCAAGGATTATGTCGGTATTCTTGAAAATTCTATCAACATTGTCTTCTGTGAAAACGAAATCAAAGTACCGGCGATAATGCTGCAAACCAATAAATTCGCAGTCGAGGTTTTTCCACCCCCAATACTCAGCTGTAAGCTCGCTGTAATATGGATTCAACTCACTGATGTTGTCTCCTTCATTGTCATTAAGAAAGCCCAAGTCTAAATCTGGATGGAGAGCTTTTCCTACTTGTATCGGAATGTAAACCTTGTCATGATAGACTTCTGCTTTCTTATGACAAGCTACCAATATCTTTATCTTTTCCATTATGCTAAACTATAACACCGCGATAAATCGTCCGAACGTTCCCACAGCCTCGTTGATTGTTTCTCTGTCTTTATACGAGTGGAATTTTATCATGGCAAAGTTAATAATTAAAAGGTGAAGATAGCCTTCCTATCTTCACCTTATAATAATTATTAACTTACAAGGTCTACACCCTCAAGGTGCGCATGGCATTGAGGACGCAGAGAACCATCACGCCGACGTCGCCGAAGACAGCGATGGGCATGGCAAGGCTGCCTAAGAGTCCTGTGGCTACGAGGATGAGGATGGCAACCTTCACGGTGATGGCGAAGGACGCATTCTGTCGTGCATTGCCGATGGTCTTGCGCGCAATGCGGATGGCAGTGGCTATCTTCGAAGGCTTGTCGTCCATAAGGACGACGTCGGCAGCCTCTATAGCAGCATCACTGCCTAAGGCTCCCATGGCGATTCCTACATCAGCGCGGGCCAGTACCGGAGCGTCGTTGATGCCGTCGCCGACAAAGGCCAGGGTGCTGCCTACGGGCTTCCCGGCGATAAGCTTTTCCACATTGCTCACTTTGTCGGCGGGCAACAGCTCTGCATGATATTCGTCAAGGCCCAGTTGCGTAGCGACGGCGCGCCCCACATTCTCGTGGTCGCCGGTGAGCATGACGGTCTTCTTCACTCCTAAGGCTTTCAGCAGACTGATGGCTTCCTTGCTGTCTGCTTTCACCTGGTCGGAGATGACGACATGACCTGCATAGACGCCATCGACAGCAATATGGATGATGGTACCGGCGAGATGCTTGCACTTCTCACAGACCGGAACCTTGGCGCCTTCCTCTGTCATCATCTTTTCGTTGCCAACACTTACTTCTTTGCCATTGACGCAGGCGCGAATACCTTTTCCGGCTATCTCTTCGATGCGCTCCACCAGGCAGCCGTCGTCTAAGGAATCTTGCTTTGATGCTCCTTTATCTTGGACAGCCTCATTCAGTCGGTCTATATAGGCAGCACGAAGCGCCGCGGCTATCGGGTGTGTGGAGAATCCCTCTACATGAGCGGCCAGGTGGAGCAACTCTTTCTCTGTCAGCAGCTCGGGGTGGACGGCGTTGACGGCGAAGACGCCTTTTGTCAGGGTGCCGGTCTTGTCGAAGACAACAGTGGAGAGCTTGGCTAAAGCATCCATATAGTTGCCGCCCTTGATAAGAATTCCCTTGCGTGAGGCGCCACCGATGCCACCAAAGAAGCTGAGCGGCACGGAGATGACAAGGGCGCAGGGACAGCTCACGACAAGAAAGCTCAGAGCGCGATACACCCATGTGACAAGACCGTCCTCATAGCTGTCGTAGAAGAATGGGGGAATGAACGCGAAGGCTATGGCAAGGAAAACGACGATGGGCGTATAGATACGGGCAAACTTGCGGATGAAGGTCTCGCTCTTGGACTTGTTTACTGATGACTCTTCTACAAGTTTGATAATCTTCGATGCTGTAGAATCGCCGAAAGTCTTTGTGGTCTTTATCTTCAGCAGTCCTGAGATGTTGACACATCCGCTCATCGCCTCATCGCCGATGACGACCTCGCGGGGCACGCTCTCGCCCGTCAGCGCTACAGTGTTCAGGCTCGACTGCCCTTCTATAATCTCTCCGTCAATAGGAATCCGCTCTCCGGGTTTGACGATGATAATCTCTCCGGTCTTGACTTCTGCGGGAGCTACGACGGCAATCTTCCCCTCGCGCTCTACATTGGCCGAGTCAGGACGTATGTCCATCAACGCCTTGATGCTCCTCTCGCTCTTTCCTTCAGCATAATCCTCAAAGAGTTCGCCAACTTGGAAGAAGAGCATGACGAAGACGGCTTCCGGAAACTGTGCCTCAGCTCCTGGCAAGAAACCAATGAGCAGCGCGCCGATGGTGGCGATACACATCAGGAAGTCCTCGTTGAAAGGGTTGCGCTCCTCGATACCCTCCTCGATGGCTTCTCCTATCACATCATAAGAGATGAGAATGTAAGGAACGAGAAATACACACAATTGGCCCCAAACGGGCATAGGGTACAATTTCGTCACCATCCAGGCGGCAAAGAGCAGTACGGCAGTAAGAAGAATTCTAAGTAGCTTTCTTTTGTCCATAAAAATCTGTTTTCTTTTTCTGGTGCAAAGTTACGGCGGATGGATTGCAACTTGGTTGCAAAGTTGTCCTTTCTAAGCGGTAATGTTAAAAAATATGCCGACAGTTGTTAATATTCTATATAAAACAATAGAAAGAGGCGCAATTTGTAAAAGAAATATTATCTTTGTCATGTTAAATCACCCTATAGTTTGACTCAAATGACCAAGGACGAACGACAAAATGCAATACTGGACAACCTGATGAAGTCAGGCTCTGTGCAGGTTACTGACCTCTCGGCTCAGCTCGATGTGTCGTCGGTAACAATTCGTAAAGACCTTACGGAGCTTGAGAAAGAGGGAAAGCTCTATCGAAGCCACGGCAAGGCAATCCTTATCAATCCTTTTACCAACAACAGAACCGTCAACGAAAAAGAAAAACTCAGCACAGAAGAGAAGATACAGATAGGAGCGGAGGCTGCCAAGCTTATCACTCCCGATGACTCTATAGTGCTGGCTTCCGGTACGACCATCCACGCTCTTGCGCGCAGCATTCACCCGACGAGTCGCTTGACCGTTGTCACAGCCTCGCTTCAGGCTGCTGAGGCTTTGGCACCGCTTGACAATGTGGAGCTGATACAGCTCGGTGGCAATGTCAGACATACCAGCTTGTCTGTCGTGGGAAAATATGCAGAGATGATTCTTGCCGGCTTCTCTTTCAGTAAGCTCTTCCTTGGCGTTGATGGCATTGACCTGGACTTTGGCATCTCCACAACGGATATGCGCGAAGCAGAGATTAACCGGGCGATGATGAATACAGCGCAAAAGATAATCGTCTTGGCCGACAGTACGAAGTTTGGCCGGCGGGGATTTGCCAAAATCTGCAATATGGAAGAGGTGGACATGATCATTACTGACAGCCGCCTGCCCCAGAACATCAGAGACCAGGTTGAAGAGCTCGGTATTGAACTTGTGATTGCCGGAGAGAATACAAAGAAATAAAACTTAATCAGCTATGAAAGTACCATCAGAATTTGACCCGATAAGGCCTTTAGAGCCCGAGGAGTTGTCAGCGGCTTACGATAAACTGTTGGCTGACGACGCCTTTAAGCCTGTCTTGGCTTATATCTATCCCAATGTTCCCATCGAGGCGGTCAGCAAGAAGATGCATGCTTGCAAAACTAATTTGGAGTTTCAGCGTGCCTTCTGCTATCCTATCCTTGAGCATCTTATTCAGACACAGAGCACGGGCATCGACATCAACTGTTATCAGGTTGACATTCACAACCGCTACACTTTTGTCAGCAACCACCGGGATATAGTCCTTGACTCCGCTTTCCTTGACAAGCTGCTCATCGACGTTGGCTTTGGCACAACCTGTGAGATAGCCATTGGCGACAATCTGCTGCAACTGGACTGGGTGCGCACATTGGCTCGTATCAACAAGACCTTCACCGTGGAGCGTACGCTGAAGTCCTCGGAGATGCTGCGTGCCAGCAAGCGTATGTCTGAGTATATGCACTTTGTCATTTCCCAAAAGCATGACAACATCTGGATAGCACAGCGCCAGGGGCGCGCCAAGAACAGCAACGACCTCACGCAGACGGCTATCCTCAAGATGATGGCCTTTGGAGGAGAGGGAACAATTATCGACAGCCTCACACAGCTGCATATCGTGCCGGTGTCCATTTCCTACCAGTATGATCCTTGTGACTACCTCAAGGCGCGTGAATATCAGCTCCGCCGTGACCTGCCCTATTGGAAGAAAGGCCCGGGTGATGACTTGGAGAGCATGAACGTGGGCATCAGAGGCTATAAAGGGCATATCCATTACAATCTTGCTCCCTGCATCGACGATTGGTTGCAGACCGTAGACCAGGAGCAGCCGCGCAACAAGATGTTCGAGGAGATAGCGCAGCATATCGACCAAGAGATACACAAGAACTATCTGTTGTATCCTCAGAACTATGTCGCTCTTGACATGATTCAGAATACAAACATGTATACCGACCACTATACGCCGGAGGAGTACGACCAGTTTGAGGAATACATCGTCAGCCGTCTGGCGCTCATAGATATAGAGCACAAGGATGAGGCTTTCCTGCGTCGCTGCCTGCTGACGCAATACGCCTATCCCACTCGCAACTATATCACAGCCAACGAGGGAACAGGCCGGTGGAAGCAGTTCTTCAGCAAGTTCAACTTTATGAAATAAAGGCGGTATGAAGTTCACGTGGACTTCCTTACTGCTCATGCTGTTGGTCGTTGCCTCTTGCACCAATGACCCTTACGATAGTGGTGACTCTCGTTACAGCTATCTGAGGGCCGACTTCGTAGAGGCAACGACAGATGGCAATGGCCGTGTGGTGTCGGCTTTCACCGATGATGGCGTTAGTCTGACTTTCACGCAGCCTTTTGCTGTGTCGTGGATTTCTGAGCCGGATACCTCCTACAGGGCTTTGCTGTATTATAACATCAGCGACAGCACCCCTGACGGCCAGCGTATGAGTGTGGAGCCTCTGACGGCAGGACAGGTCTATGTGCTGAAGGCGCAGACCAGAAGCGAGCAGCAGGCTATTGTGACCGACCCCGTTCATTTTCAGAGTTCTTGGACGAGTCGCAATGGTAGTTACGCCAACCTTCGTTTAGCGCTTATGACGGGTGTCGCTGATAATGTCGATGCCAAACAAGCTTTGGGCTTGGTCTGCGATAGCGTGAAAGAGAATAGAAATGGCCATCACACCTATTATTATAAGTTGTTGCATGACCAAGGCGGAGCTCCACAATATTATAAAGCAACGGTCTTCGTCAGTATCCCTACACAAAAAATGACAACTGGAGATGTTGTCCAGTTGTCATTGAATACTTACGACGGGTGGAAAACCCGCACGTTCAGCTTTTAGTAGAATACTTCTTAATAGCAGAGTCCTAATGAGACTCCTATGGTAGACGCATGCAGGTGGTTGTTGGCGTGGGCGTAGTCGCCGTAAGCTTTTATAAACCACATTGCATGTGTCTTTTTTATGGTCAGCGGAAACTGGTAGGTCAGCTGCACGTGCCCTGTCCACCAGTTGGCGCCATAATAATCTTGGTCAGGGATAAGCACATTGACAGCATAGTCTGTCGTGGCATCATAGAGCGCCAGTTCATTTTTCAGTGACGTATGCAGCCCGGCCTTGGCTTCTGCCCACAGTCTTCCTTTCATAAAGCCATATCCGCCGTTCACACTCCAGTCCATGTGTTCGTATTTGAAGCGGGAGGTGTGAAGGAGGTATTTGTTGCGTGTCGTTGCTAAGGCCCCGTCAGCTCCGATATATCCGCGCAAGGCCTCGCCATCGGTAATATCGAGGCGGTAGCGGAGGTTGAGGTTGAGGACGTTGACCTGATAGCGCTTCTTAAATGTCAGCAGTGTGGCATAATGATAGCTGTTCAGTCCTGTCTCCGGATCTGTTGTCGTCTCCAGCTCCTGCCGATATTCATCGGCATAAGCCTGCTCGTAGCCTGCGCCGAAGTCTGCCTCGTGGATGAATCGGCCAACCTTGATGCGGTTGAGGGTTGAGAAGCCAAAGATATACTGCCGGTAGTGTCCCGGCTCATACTTATATTGGCCGTAGATATCCTCGTTGCCGCGGTCTATGGTAAATCTTGACAGAGAGTAGACGTTGCTGTTCTTATAAGCATACGACAGCTCAGCGCCAAACTTGTGGTTGACCCATTCCCGTTGAAAGGCATTGTATCCATTCGTGATGCCTAATGCGTTCTCCATGCCTGTCATGGTGTAGTACATCAAAGAGGCATCGGTCTGCACGGTCTGAATGTTGGGTATTTTCTCTTTATATCTGTTGTAGTGTCCGGCCAGTCCTATGGCGTTGTTTCCAAAGGAGAATGTGATGGCTGGCGTAATCTGGTATTGCAGCATCTGACTTCTGCTCCTCGGGTCTCTTAGACGGCTGAGGTCGCCGACACGATAGTCGAGTCTCACGCCAAAGCGCCAAGGGCCAAAGTTGCAGGTGCCGAGGGCTGCGGTGAGGTCGATGTCCTGCCGGTCGTACTTGCCTTTTACTGCAGAGCCGGAGAAGTATGGGTCGCTGTTGTATGAACGGCGGACGTCGCTCCAGGCTCTGTCATGGGTGCGGCCGGTGTTGAAGCTGAAGCGTCCGTAGCCATAGAAAAGACGGCTGAGCCGCTGGTAGCTCTCGGTGAAGAAAGTCAGGTCATTGCTCATTCCGCCTTCCTGCACGCGATGGAGGTTGCCATTGTGGTGATTGTAGTCCACGGCGGCAATCCCGCGTCCACGGGCAGAGTCAGCGGAGAGCCCGGCGGCGTTCTCTGTGAGTCGCCAGAGCTGTGTGGCATCGCTGTAGAGGTAGGCGCCTTTGTCTGTCAGACGTTGTGCTTGACTGCCAAGCGATAGAGACAGAAGGCATGAGAGCGTGAATATCCTTGTGGTTGTCTTATTCATAATTGCTGAGTGGTGGGGCTGTTAATAATCGTAGTTGCGTGGCTTTGCTGCTGTTATGACTTCAAAGTCGGCGCTACTGTTGTTGGTGTCCGTGAGAATCTTATGACCGTCTTTACCCGTTCGGTTGGATATTTTCCTTACGACGGTCTCGCCGTTGTATCCCGTTACGGAGTTGATGTATGTGTATCCGGCGTCAAGGCTGTTGACGAGACGTTTGGTGTCTACATCAACCGTGCCTCGGTTGGTGTATTTCAATATCTCTACGGCATCGGTGATAACGGCGTTGGGCATGAGCTTATACTGTGAGCCCTTTGTCTTGCCGTAGGCGTAGATGAGTGGCCAAGCCGCTATCTCGTCTTCAGAGGCTCGGAAGATGACGATGCTGTTAGGACCACCGCTCAGCAGATTCATATAGTTCAGCGAGGCGCTGAAGCTGTAGAGAACCTCCATATCCGGGACGGCGGGGTTGTTGATGAAGGCATTGCGTGTGCGCGTATCGTTGACATCGTAGTCAGCATCGAGGAGGTTGGGCGAGGAGGCTGACCCGGCCGTAGAGTGGTCGATGGCGCTGTTGGCGATGACAACAGTACCTCCCGGTGCAATCTCTTTCGTGGTATTTGGGAAGCGGAAGATTTGTTTAAGCGCCGTGGAGTCAGGATG
>OKRY01002679.1_pt1 | contig 13692 bp, 16 predicted proteins | sample 1601121 | NCBI WGS metagenome assembly OKRY01 (sample SAMEA3541546, study PRJEB24748) | human gut metagenome | biome: human gut; feature: human-associated habitat; material: faeces | place: China | collected 2012
AACGGCTGGCTCAGTCCGCTGCAGGTTTTTGTTTCCTTTGCACTCGGGCTCATCCTTTCCCTGCTTACCTCTATTGGTTTTCTGCAGTTCCAGATGCGCCGCTATAAAGACGAGGTTCACGCAGCAGAACTGGAAAAAGCCGTACAGGAAGCGCAGTCTGCCAACGAAGCAAAAACACGTTTTCTGTTCAACATGAGCCACGACATCCGAACCCCGATGAATGCCATCATCGGTTTCTCGGATCTGCTGGAAAAGCACATCGACGAGAAGGACCGCGCGGTCGACTACATTGCAAAAATCAAGTCCTCCAGCAGTTTTCTGCTCTCCCTGATCAACTACGTGCTTGAGATGGCGCGCATTGAGAGCGGTAAGGCCTCGCTGAAAATCGAGCTCGGCAGCTACAGCGAGCTGATCCATTCCCTGAATGCAGTGTTTGAGCCTTCGTTAAAAAGCAAAAATCTTTCCTATCTCTGTTACAACACGGTGGAACACGATGCCATCCTCTGCGACCGGACAAAAATACGGGAGATTCTGCTGAATATCATCAGCAACTCCATCAAGTATACGCCGGTAAAACCTGTTTTGGTATTTGTAAATTCTTTCAGTTCAAAAAGTCCGTCTTCCACATAAGGCATATACGCCTTTAGTTTGCTTTTACGGTCACGATAGACATACTTGTGGTCAAGCAGAAACTGAATAAATTCTTTCTGCCCGATATGGAGTTCTTTTGCGGTATCACGGAAATTGGTAAGTAATCTTCTATCAACCAGTTCATCAAAATATTCTGCCTTTGGCTGCATAATCTGATTGTCAACAGTAAGCTGAGAAACAGAAAGCTGCAAGGCCTTAACACGTTCATTTGCAATAGACAATGCTCTCTGCATCACCATTTCAGGGCTGTTCCAGGCTTCTTCGACAGAAATGAAGTATTGACGGAATTTTCTGCCTATGTCGGTACGCTGAATCATACAGAGTTCCTTTGCCATTGGAATTGTAAGCATATGGTCAGTTGAAGGTCTGCCACCATTACTTTTACTCAAAAATGAGTAAAAGTCTTTATCTTCAGTAAATCCATACTCACACATACGAGCAAACCAGTCATTGTATCTTGTTGTAATATCAAGTGCTTCATGAAGTTCACGTCCTGAAACGACAGGCTTTTCAGGGTTATCATAGTTTACCTTAATCAGTTCATTCATTTTAAATCATCCTTTCAATATCCCACCCAAGCATAAAGCCTAACTGCCCACCCAGCTATTTTAGTTTTTAGTCAAGAAAATCATCTTCTTCAATATCTGCAAAATCGTCTTCAGCACTTGATTTGCTGCCTAAAGGTTCACCATCTGCAATTTTCTGGAGGTTATTCAAACCGCAGGCAATACCACGGTTTCCATTAGAATTAAAAGCATAAAGATTAATGCTGGCACGACCATAAACACCGCTGTAAACTTCACTGTGATCAATGATTGTCTGACGATCAGCATCAACGATTCCCGGTGCTGTTGCAGAGTTTGCATTGATGAAGTAACTGTCAGCATATGCAGGGTCATCCGGACGTTCTGTATCACCATCACGAAGCGGAGTTTTAAGAACGGAGAGAGGAGGGACGGTCTTGCCGTTGCCTTTCAGTTTAGATTCTCCTTCGGTGTATGCTGCCTGAATTGCAACTTTGATTTTGTTTATTGTTACTGTATCGCTCTTCGGAATGATGAGGGAAACACTGAATTTCGGTGTACCGCCGGAAATGCTCTTAGCCTGCCATACATTGCAGTAAGACCATCTTGTTTTAGGACCTGTAATTACCTTTGTCGGGTTTACGAATTTTTTTGTCATGATTCATTTTCCTCCTTGAAATCATCTGCGGCTTGTACCGCTTTGTTAATTGACGGACGTTTGTCCGATTTTGGAACTAATGCAGGTTTGCCTGTTGGTTTTTCGATAAAAGAACTGAGAAGATTCTCAAACTTGGCTTTTCCAAGCATTCTGGTCATAGCTGTAATCCCCAGGACTTTATGTTCATATGGGTCATAACCTGCATTTTTTACGGTTTCTGCAACTGCATCTTCATTGATGTACTTGCGGACAGAACGACCTTCAACTAATTTCCAGCCGTTCCACTGTTTACCGTTTAATGCCTGCTGAAATGCATATTCTTTAATATCCGAACACCATGCAGCTAACTCATCTGCTTTTGAAAGAATGACCTCTATTTCTGTATCCTCAAGATTGGCAGGCATTTCAAAATCATAACGAGCCAGTTCCAGATTGTATTCCGCACGTTTGCGGCAGGTAGCTTTTACTTTACAGAATCTGCAATGCTTTCCGGCTTTGAATTCTCCTTCACCTTTTGCAGCAAGTTGTGCCGCCGGGGAGAGAATTTCATCTGCCCATTGCAGAAGTTCTTTTTTAGAAAGTTCATAAGTACTGATATTGTCACGTCTTGGCTGAAAGATTGTCATTACAACATTTTCAATATCATAAATGCTGTCAAACAGTGCCAAAGCACCAAGTGCATAACACATCATCTGCGGATTTTGCTCTGCTTCCACCAATATACCGACTCCATATTTAAAGTCAATCACTGTAAGAATGTTGTCCGCAACAATAACGCAGTCGCCCGTACCGAATCCCTGCGGTACCCATTTTGAAAAATCCAGTTTCTGTTCCACAAGGACGATAGGGTCTTTGCAAAATTGCTTTGCTTTTTCAATTCGTTCTGATACATACTGCTGATAGCTGTCTGTGCAGTCAGCCATTTCAGCATCAAAGTACGTAAGATTTTCAGTTGGGTCTTTAGCATCTTTGCCGAGCAGTTTTTGTAATTTGTATTCACAAAGTGTGTGTGCTGCTGTGCCTTGCAGGGCATATTCTGAAGTACTGTCCGGCAGTGCGGCATTTAGTTTTGCTGAGGGAGTACACTTTATCCAACGAAATGCTGATGATGGTGAAAGGGGAGAATGTATATCAGGCATTTCCAATCACCTCAGCTTCTGAAAGTAAGGATTCATATTCGGACGGATCAATGCCGGAAAGTCTGTCTGCCCCATGTTTTGAAATAATTTCTTTGACTTCTTCTGTAAAGCCTCTTCTTGATTTTTCTGCCAAAACGGCTCTGACATCTTCCAAAGATACTGATTTCTTTTCTTCTTCAGTGGAAGAGAAGATGTCTTTTAAGGCTTTTGCAGCATGAATCAGATTTTCACCGCAGGATACCATTTCATCAAGAACCTGCGATAATTCGCTCATTTTGCTCATAGTCTTTACTCCTCATCTTCTGTTTGACTTTTCAGTTTTTCTGCCAGTCGCTTGGATATGACACTGATGGCAATTAACACATCAATGAGTTCATCATCCATTGTGCAGGTTTCTTTTTTCTGCATCTGAAACACCTCCGTTTCCGAAAGGTTTTATCCCTTTCTGTCGGTTATGTATTTGAAAAAGCTGTTTTTCCGTTTTACAGACAGATTTCTATGAAAAAATCCCGCTTTACAGTTTTTTAATCTGTAAACGGGATTTTTCTTTCTAAAACGGAAAAAGCCTAAATTCAAATACATAATTATCAGAGGAAGAATTCCTTAAATTAATCAGGGAAGGAGAGATTTATATGACAGCCAGCAAATATAACAGTGAAGGCTATTATGATCCAACAACCTATGAAGCATTATCTCGCATTGAAAGGGAAGAGAGAGTTGCAAGATATCGTCCGCTTGTATATATCTGTTCCCCATATTCTCACGGCTGCATTAACACCAACATTGAAAATGCACGGAAATACAGCCGTTTTGCAGTGGACAGGCATTATCTGCCGATTACTCCCCACATTTATTTCACGCAGTTTATGGACGATACTGTTTTTGAAGAGCGTGAAACTGCAATCTTCATGAATCTTGTACTGATGAGCAAGTGCGTGGAACTGTGGGTGTTCGGAGATACGATTTCCGCAGGTATGAAAGCTGAAATTGAACGAGCAGAAAGAAAGCATATGAAGATCCGATATTTTACGGAAGAACTGGAGGAAAAGGAATGAAATTTACCATTTACACAGCGAATTGTACAGGCAATGAGAAAAACACCCTATATTCGAATCAGAGAGTGATTACCTGTGAGGGAGACCTTAAGAAATCCATTACTGCTGACCATGTGTGTGCAAAGTATCAGAACGATACACGCAGCGATGCAAATTTTATCGCATCTGATGTTGTTCCAATGGACTGCGACAATGACCACAGCGATAATCCTGACGAATGGATCACACCGCAGTTTTTAGCTGATAACCTTTGCGATGTTGCGTTTGCGATTACATACAGCCGTCATCATATGCTGGCAAAAGGGAATAAATCCGCAAGACCACGTTTTCACGTATTTTTCCCGACAGCACCCTGCAACGATGCAAATTCCCACAAGGCGATAAAGCAGAAAATCCATAAGGAACTGCCGTTCTTCGACGGCAATGCACTGGATGCCTCACGTTTTTTGTTTGGCTGTCCGAGTGATGTTGCATGGCATGAAGGCAGTCTTTCCATTGAGGACTGGCTTACACTGATGAAGTCAAACCGTAACATTCCGCAGGGGCAGCGAAACAGCACAATGTCTCGCACGGCTGGAAAGCTGGTCAAGCGTTTTGGCGTGACTGATGAAAGTTATCAGAAGTTTCTTGAAAAAGCAGCAGAATGCGAACCGCCACTTCCGGATGAAGAACTGGAAACGATCTGGCACAGTGCCTGCAAATTCGGGAAGAAAGTAGCCTCTCAGGAGGGATATATTTCTCCTGAAGAATACGGAAAACACGTCCTTATTCCAGATGATTTTTCGGACGTTGGAGAGGCTCGCACGTTCGTTGACAGCTTCTCTGACGAGGTTTCTTTCACTGTTGCGACAGATTATTTAAGATACAATGGAACGTACTGGGAAGAATCCGAACACGCAGTCACCCTTGCCATGATCGAACATACTGACATTCAGCTGGCTGAGGCGGAAAAGCAGGTGGAAGCATCCCTTCTGAAACTGGAAAGCCTCGGTATTTCAAGAGATGTGGCGATAAATGGCGGTAAAAAATTCAGAGATGGTTTGGTGGGAGAACAGGCAGAGGCATACAAGCAGTATCAGTATTATGTCGCTTTTAAGGCGTTTGTGATGAAATACCGTCATATCCGCAGTATGACTAATGCACTGGAGGCTGCAAAGCCGCTGGTTCTCCACAATCCCGAAGCCCTCGACAGCAATCCAATGCTCCTCAATACCCCCGGAGGCACGTATTATCTGCCCGAAGGATTGAATGGCTGGAAGCCTACAGATCCTGCCGACCTTTTAACGAAAGTGACGGCGGTCGTTCCAAGTGATGCTGGTAAGGATTTGTGGGAGGATGCCTTGCAGCTGTTCTTCTGCGGTGACCAAAGCCTTATTGACTATGTACAGATGATCTGCGGACTTTGCATTGTGGGCAAGGTGTATATGGAAGCGATGATCATTGCCTATGGTGACGGACGAAACGGCAAGAGTACCTTCTGGAATGTCATCTATAAGGTTCTGGGAAGTTACAGCGGTAACATTTCAGCGGATGCACTGACCGTCAATTGCAAGCGTAATGTCAAGCCTGAAATGGCGGAACTCAAAGGAAAGCGTATGATTATTGCGGCAGAATTGCAGGAAGGAATGCGATTGAATACCAGTGTGGTAAAACAGCTCTGTTCCACTGACCCGATTTTTGCCGAAAAGAAGTTCAAAGCACCATTTCACTTTGAACCCTCTCACACTTTGGTGCTCTATACCAATCATCTTCCTAAGGTCGGTGCATCGGATGACGGTACATGGAGAAGATTGATTGTCATTCCGTTTCATGCAAAAATTCAGGGTTCTAAGGACATCAAAAACTACACGCAGCATTTAGTTGATAACGCAGGCGGTGCAGTGCTTTCATGGCTGATTGAGGGTGCAAAAAAGGTGATTGCGGCAAATTATCAGATTATCAGACCGCAGTGTGTTTTAGATGCAATTGGCTCTTATCGTGAGGGCAATGACTGGCTTGGAAACTTCATCAATGAATGTTGTGATGTGGATAAAAGATTCAAGCAAAAGTCTGGTGAACTGTACAATAATTATCGAGAATACTGTAACGAAAACGGAGAGTATACACGTAGTACAACAGATTTTTATTCTGCTTTAGAACAGGCAGGGTACAAAAGAAAAAGAACCAATAAGGGCGTCATTATATATGGCTTAAGCCTGAAAGATGACGAAGATTTTTTGAATTGACCTGCATTTAAAAGTTTAAAAAACAGCGTAAAATAGGGAAAGTGATAGTCTGTGATACTCATATACAGACTTTACGCAGGCGAGGAAAAAAGTAAAAATTATCTCTATATATAAGGTTTGTAAACGACATCCACAGACATCCACTTTTCCGAAAAATAGGGAGAATTTATGCGAGAAAAAATAATTGAAGAAAAATTCACAAAGGCAGTAAAGCAAAAAGGCGGAGTCTGCTGGAAGTTCACGTCTCCCGGAACCGCAGGAGTTCCTGACCGCATCGTATTGATGCCAAAGGGACACATTGCCTTTGTGGAAGTGAAAGCACCAAATCAGAAACCAAGACCTCTACAGCTTTCAAGGCATAAACTTCTGAGGCGGTTAGGCTTTCAGGTTTACGTCCTTGATACCTTAGAGGACATCGATAAATTTATAAAAGAGGTGATGAGTAATGAAGCTTCATGATTATCAGGAATATGCAGTCAAGTTTATTGAAGAACATAAGACAGCAGCTCTTTTCCTTGACATGGGCTTAGGTTGACAAAACCATAACAACCCTTACAGCTATCAACAATCTGATATATGACCTGTTTGAAGTCAGAAAAGTTCTGATTATCGCACCGCTGAGAGTAGCAAGAGATACATGGTCGGCAGAAGTGCAAAAATGGGATCATCTGAAGCACCTGAGATACAGTGTTGCAGTCGGAACAGCAGAAGAACGCATTGCAGCTTTAAACGCTGATGCCGACATCTACATCATCAATCGTGAAAATGTGGACTGGCTTGTCAGCAATACAACATTCGATTATGACATGATCGTAATTGATGAACTGAGTTCCTTTAAGAACCATCAGAGCAAACGTTTCAAGGCACTGATGAAAGTCAGACCTAAGGTGAAACGAATCGTGGGACTGACAGGTACTCCTGCAAGCAACGGACTTATGGATCTATTCGCTGAGTTCCGTCTGCTTGATATGGGACAGCGTTTGGGAAGATTTATCGGGCAATACAGAAACGAATACTTCAAGCCTGATAAGCAGAACGGCTATATCGTGTATTCCTACAAACCTCTCCCTGATGCAGAAGAAAGAATATACGAGAAAATATCAGACATCACAGTTTCCATGAAAGCAATTGACCACTTGAAAATGCCTGAACTCATTTCAAACGAATACATGGTGAAAATGTCTGATGCTGAAAAAGAAAAATATAAAGAACTGAAAGATGAATTGATTCTTGAAGTTCAGGATACTGAGATCACAGCGGCAAATGCTGCAGCTTTAAGCAATAAGCTGTGTCAGATGTCAAACGGTGCAATTTATGATGATAGTGGAGAGATAATCCCGATACACAGCCGAAAACTTGATGCGTTGGAGGATATTATTGAATCTGCAAACGGCAAACCTGTCCTTGTAGCCTATTGGTTTAAACACGACAGAACGAGAATTGCAGAAAGGCTTGGGAAGCTTGGAATCGTCTATCAGGAAATCAAGTCGGCACAAAGCATCAAAAACTGGAACAGCGGAAAGCTGCAGCTGGCATTGATACACCCTGCATCTGCCGGACACGGTTTGAACCTACAGGCAGGCGGAAATTTTCTTGTTTGGTTTGGACTGACCTGGAGTCTGGAACTTTATCAGCAGACCAATGCAAGATTATGGCGACAGGGGCAGAAATCCGAAACTGTCATCATACAGCACATTATCACAAAAGGTACAGTTGATGAGAAAATTCTGAAAGCACTTACCGAAAAAGATAAAACACAAACAGCCCTGATGTCAGCAGTCAGGGCGGAATTGGAGGAGCAATGAATGACAGCTACAAAAAGAATTAGCGGCAGCAATCGTAGAACGTGCGGTTCTGGATTATCGAGCCGCATTGATGAATCAGGACAAATACGGAAGAGTCAGTCTGGAAAAGTTCTTCTGTTCCGGCTGGTTTGATATCCTTTCGGATTGTGACGGGAGAGTACTTATGCAGATGATAAGGAGGAAGTGGCATGAATGTAAGAGAGTATCTTGAAAGTATCCGTGCTTTGGATTTATCCATTGAATCAAAAATCCGTCAGGAAGAGATGCTTCGTACAAGATTGACAGATACAGCGGCACATATTGGTGGTGATGCACCAAGGTCATCTTCTCCTGATAAGGACAAGATCGGAATCGTAATGGCAGAAATTGTTGACCTTCAGACAGAACGCAATGCAGAGATTGACCGTTTTGTGGATATGAAAGCAGCGATTAAAGATGCTGTAAAGGCACTTCCAAATGAGGAACGTGTTGTAATTGAGGGAATGTATTTCAGCCATATCAAAGCAAATGAAATCATGGCACAGCTTTATTGTTCCCGTCGTACCGTGTATCGTATTCGTGATAAAGCGATAGCAAACCTTGAGAAAAATAAAAAAGTGTGTCATTTGTGCCAACTTGTCTGAAAACCCTTGCGTGACACACTAAAATGTGATAAACTATATCATAGAAAATAATATATAGATGCCATGGCAGAGAAATCTGCTGTGGCTATTTTTATACCCTGATGGAGGTAGACAATGCCGAAGAAGAGTAAACACCCTTGTGGTTATCTTGGCTGTCCACAGCTTATTGATGCAGGACAAAGATACTGCGAAAAGCACAAACAGCCTGACAGACCGTCAGCTGCCAAGCGTGGTTACAACAGCAAGTGGCGTAGGCTCAGTAAAGCTTACCTCCGTAAACACCCGATGTGTGTACGCTGTATGCAGCAAGGACGATACGTTCCTGCAACTGTGGTCGATCACATACAACCGCATCGTAACAACCCTGCTTTGATGTGGGACGAAAGCAACTGGCAAGCCTTATGCAAACCCTGTCACGATAAAAAAACGTGGACGGAAGATAAGAATCCTGTTTATACATACTGAAAATCCCCTGGGGGTATAAAAATCTCTAAAAAAGGACAAAACATTGACCGGTGGGCCCTCTCACGCACAAAAACGGGTATTCAAACACCCTATTGACCCCCTCAGAGATAAAAATACTGAAAAATGCTGATAATATCTAACTTTGCCGACTTTTGCAGTCGGCATTTTTCATGCCCGATTTAACATTTTTGTTTGAAATTCTTTGATTTTTCGGAGGTGATGACATCATGGCGAAAGACGGTACAAACCGAGGCGGTGCAAGACCGGGTGCAGGAAGACCAAGAAAGGCACTCACTGAGAAAATTGCTGAGGGAAAATCGGCGGAAGTTATGATGCAGACTGCGGATATGGAATCCGCTGAAACACCGCCTGTCAGAGATTTCATGAAAGAATTACAGCGTGACGGCACAAAACTCCTTGCAGATGATGTGTATACAGAAACCTATCAATGGCTGAAAGAACGTTCCTGCGAGAAAATCGTCAGCCGTCAGCTTGTGGAACAGTATGCCATGAGCATTTCCCGTTGGATTCACTGCGAGCAGATCGTCACTAAGTACGGATATATTTCCAAGCATCCGACCACGGGAGCCGCCATTGCTTCGCCCTACGTTGCAATGTCACAGAACTATATGAAACAGGCAAACCAAATCTGGAATCAGATTTTTCAGATTGTGAGGGAAAATTGTTCTGTGGAATTTCAGGGCAATCCACAGGAAGATATGATGGAAAAATTGTTGAGAAGCAGAAAGTGAGATTTATATGAAAGCAGATGTTCAATTCTGGAGAGAATTAAAACAACAGCGTAGCAATATGACCAAACAGCAATACAGAACCATTAAGGGACAGGCTGTCAAAGGCAACATTGATGCTGCCCGAAAAGGTATGCTCAGAATTCAGCAGAGGAGGAATTACAGATGACCACAACCAAAGAATTTCAGCTTGTTGACATCAACAAGTTAGTGCCTTATGCAAATAACGCCAGAACGCACAACAAGGAACAAATCCTAAAACTTCGCTCCTCTCTGCGTGAATTCGGATTTGTCAATCCTGTCATCATTGACAAGGAATACAATGTCCTTGCCGGACACGGCAGGATTGAAGCTGCAAAGGCTGAAAACATTTCAGAAATCCCATGTGTATTTGTTGACCATATGACGGAAGCACAGAAGAAAGCATATATCCTTGCCGACAACCGTATGGCGTTAGATGCCGGCTGGGATGATGAACTGCTTGCTGTTGAGATGGAAGAGTTGCAGAATCTCGGATTCGACCTTGGTTTGACTGGTTTCGATGAATCTGAAATTGCTGATTTATTTGATACAAACAGCGGTGATGAAGTCAAAGACGATGATTTTGACCTTACCACAGTGCTTGAAAAGGCTGCATTTGTACAGCGTGGCGATATCTGGACTGTCGGAAAACATAAGCTGATGTGCGGTGATGCAACATCAGCCGAAGATGTATCTGCTCTTATGGGCGATACGAAGGCAAACCTCATTCTGACCGATCCACCATACGGGGTCTCCTTCAAGAGTTCCAGCGGACTTACCATTCAGAATGACAGTATGAAGAATGAGGAATTTTATACATTTCTACTCTCAGCTTTCAAGTGTATGGCTGACCACCTTGAAAAAGGAGGTGCAGCCTATGTGTTCCATGCGGATACGGAAGGACTGAATTTCAGAAAAGCTTTTATTGATGCAGGATTTCATCTTGCGGGATGCTGTATCTGGGTGAAAGATAGTCTGGTACTTGGACGCTCTGATTATCAGTGGCAGCACGAACCTGTGCTGTATGGCTTTATGCAGAACGGCAAGCATCACTGGTATTCAGACCGCAAGCAAACGACCATCTGGAATTTTGATAAGCCGAAACGAAATGCAAATCACCCAACTTCAAAGCCACTTGACCTTTTAAGCTATCCTATCGGAAATTCCACACAGGCAAATGGTGTGGTTATTGATACATTCGGTGGCAGCGGTTCAACCCTTATGGCTTGTGAGCAGATGAATCGCATTTGTTACACAATGGAACTGGATGAAAAATATGCATCTGTTATTCTTCGTCGCTATGTTGAGGATAGCGGCGATGCTGACGGTGTGTATGTTATCCGTGATGGAAAACAGATCGCATATTCTGAGCTGGTGAAAGAGGTGGAAAAGCCTGATGAATAAACCTCTCACCCTTGGCAGTCTTTTTGATGGATCAGGAACATTCCCTATGATGGCAATGCTTTCCGGCATCGTACCTGTCTGGAAATCAGAAATTGAACCTTTCCCCATCGCAGTTACAGAAAAACGACTGCCGTTTGTAAAGCATCTTGGTGACATCAACAGCATCAATGGTGCAGAAATTGAACCTGTGGATATTATTACTTTCGGCTCGCCCTGCACTGATCTTTCAGTTGCAGGCAAGCGTCAGGGTTTGAATGCAGAGCGTTCAGGGCTTTTCTTTCAGGCAATCAGAATCATAAAGGAAATGAGAGGTGCAACCAATGGAAAATATCCGAGATTCGCAGTGTGGGAAAATGTCACGGGAGCATTCTCCTCAAATGGCGGAGAAGACTTCCGATGCGTCCTCGAAGAACTCTGTAAGATTAAAGACGCAGATTTATCTGTCCCTAAACCTGAAAAATGGACAAAGTCAGGAGAAATTGTGGGAAAAGATTTCTCTCTTGCCTACCGAACATTCGATGCTCAATACTGGTATCTTCCCCAACGAAGAGCGAGAATCTACCTTGTCGCAGATTTTGATGGCGGATGTGCCTCAAAAATATTATTTGAGTCAGAAGGCGTGTCTGGGTATTCTGCACAGGGCTTCAGAACGTGGCAAAAAATTACCCGATGTTTTGGAGATTGCTCTGAAGAAACAGGTTCAGGTTTAATGTTTGAAAATCATTCTCAAGACACACGTTATAAAGGTCCTCTTGATGTTGCACAAACTGTATCTGCAACCTATGGAACAGGCGGAAACAATCAGCCTTTTGTAGTGGAATCGACAGTTGTTCCTGCAACACTGAAAATTCGCTGTGGTCACGGAAATGGTGGGCGTGGAGCTTTGATTCAAGAAAACAAATCCGCAACGCTTTCCTGCAATAACGACCAGACACTTTTCGTTCCAAAAGCTTATGGCATCTGCGGAAAATACAGCAATTCCATGCTGTCGAACAATCCAAACAGCGGATTTTATGAAGCTGAAACTTCCAGAACTATTGATACCAGCAATCAGTCACCTTGCAAAAATCAAGGCGGAATGGTAGTAGTTGAAGGAAACGGTAGCAGACCTTCACATCATGGTGACGGATACAAGGAATCGGAAACCATGTATACGCTGAATTGCACTGAAAATCACGCTGTTTCCTACGGAATCGGCAGACCTGCAATGAATCAGGGATATAACGCACGATTCAGTTTTCAGATTGAAGAGGAAAAATCCCCGACACTTGTTGCATCAGGTGCAGGCGGAATTGCTCATCCGAAATACTCCACAAGCAAAAATTCTCATCATACCGTTGCCGAAAAGGAAAAAGCAAACACACTTGTAGCATCAGATTACAAAGATCCGCCTGTTGTCAATGACAGCACCCCTGAAATTGAATACATCGTAAGACGACTGACACCGCAGGAATGTGCGTTACTGCAAGGTACTACCGCATAGATGATGTTTCGCATTACAAGTTTTTCGTGATCTGTCATTGTTTTTTCTCCTTTTTGTGATTTTGGAATTTGCAAATTCACTTTATAAGAAGAATTAATGGAGACAGATTGAAACAAAAATTTCTCTAAATTAGTTTTTTATTCGCTGTTTTTTCTTATATTTGATCTTATGGTAATAGATTAAGCGGAGCTTACCGGCAATCAGGATTCCTGTCATAAAAAGAAAAGTCACCATGCAAACATGGAGCAGATGAAGCTGTTTTGTAAAATATAATAATATTATCAGTAATTCCAGTATTCCTGCAACAATCGTCAGTCTGTGTTTACGTAACTGGAATTCCTTTTGGGAAAGGGTTTCCACCACGCTTGGAACAGGAGATATCAGAATGATTAGTACCAGAGAAAATGTACTGATCAGTGCAGATGGAAATATCCCAAGATATATGTGCTGCATCAGTTCCAATAATCCAATAATAGAAATCACAGAGGTAATGAAACAAGGAAGAAAATTTTTAAAATGAAATCCTCCTCCATATTTTCTAAGTATCAGAAAGATTAGATAAAAGATTAAATAATCAATGATCTGGTGGCGGAATGCTGCCCATAGGATACACAGAAACTGAACACTAATGAGCTCCAGAAGAGAGACAATCCCGTATTGGTAATAGGGGAGATCGTTTTCTGGAATTTTCAATTTGCGTAGTAAGGAATCAATCATAGTGTTTACGCTTTTGGAGAAGCCATTGCTCCATGGGATTCCAGGGGCGTTATCGTGAAAAACACCATGACATCCAAATGGAATATGTTGTATTAAAAAGTATAGAGTATTAATAAGAGCTTTCCTTTCTGTATAAATGAAGAATTAAAGAGTTACCTGTTAGTGATATGACT
>OKRY01002693.1_pt1 | contig 13628 bp, 10 predicted proteins | sample 1601121 | NCBI WGS metagenome assembly OKRY01 (sample SAMEA3541546, study PRJEB24748) | human gut metagenome | biome: human gut; feature: human-associated habitat; material: faeces | place: China | collected 2012
GCTGTAACTAATGCTGTTTCTATTGATTCTAGTACATATTCCTTTTTTATTCCTTTCTCTTTTTCTAATTCTTCTAATGCTAATATTAACTCTTTGTTATCAATAGCTTTCATTTTTTATTCCTCCCTTTATATTACCAGTTATAAACTGTTTTTATTTGTGATATATTTTTTCTTTCTATTTTTATTTCTTTTTCTTCTTGTTCTATAACAATTTCGTTTTGGTTATATTCTTTTAATTTTCCTAAATATTCTTTTTTCCCATTTTCATCTTTTTTGAATAATTTTACATTGATATCTGTTCCAATATTTTTTTCTAAATGTTTATCTTTTCTTAATACTCTTTCAATTCCTGGTGATGATATTTCTAAAAAGTATTGGTCTTTGATATAATTTTCTGTGTCTAAAATGTCTGTTATTGCATCATTTACTTTTTCACAGTCATTTAAGTCTATTCCTTTTTCACTGTCTATAAATATTCTTAAAAAGTAGTTCTTTCCTTCTTTTGCATATTCTACGTCATATAGTTCATAGCCTATTTTTTCGATTATTGGTTCGACTAAATTTGTTACTTTTTCTTCTATACTTGCCACTTTTTACCTCCTTTATTTTCAAAAGTAAAGAGTGGGATTTGTTCCCACTCTTTACTGTCTCGTATGTTGATATCTATATTATACCCAATTTTTAGCATAAATGCAAGCTTTTTCTAAATTTTTTCTATTTCTTCTACTTTTTCACTTACATCATCTATTTTTATGCTTCTATTATGAGTAATTTTCTCCCAGTTTGTTTCTCTTTTAAATAAGCATTTAAAATTTATTAATAACCATGAACCCATGAATAATGGATATGTAAATAATCCTTTTATCATTGGTTTTATTGGCTTACCATCTAGCCACATTACAAATGCTGCTGTAAGTGATGGTAATACAAATGTTGGTACTAAGTATTTTAATATATTTAGTACTAATTCAGTTTGTGTCATTCCATCCATTGCGTATAATACAAAGTTTGATACTAGTAATATTAGTGTTAATATAAACATAGGTATACTTCCTATTATATATAAGAAACCATCAAAATTCATCATTGTTTTATTTTCTTTTACAGCTTCTGCTAATTTGCTTGTATATTCTTTCATACATTGCATATGTCCAACTGTCCATCTACTTCTTTGTGACCAGCTTTGTGCAAATCCTGTTGGTTGTTCATCATATACTATTGCTTCTGTTGACCAGCCTAATCTTTTTCCTTTTAGGATTCTTTGTAATGAAAATTCAATGTCTTCTGTTAGTGTTACTGTTTTCCATCCACCATTTTCCTTTATGATGTCAAAGCTTACCATAAATCCTGTTCCATTTAGTAATGGTGATAATCCTAGATTATATCTTGCTAAGTGGTAGAATTTATGCATTGTCCAATAAAATAGTGCATATCCTGATGTTATCCAGTTGTCTGTTGGGTTTTTTATATCTCTATATCCTTGAACTACTTCTTCTCCTTGGCATAGTTTTTTGTTCATTGCTTTTAAGAAGTTTTTATCTACTATGTTATCTGCATCAAATATGCATATTGCGTCATATGGTGCATCTTCTTTTATTTTTTGTTGTAAGAACCAGTCTAGTGCATATCCTTTTGTTTTTTTAGTTTCATCATATCTCTCATATACTATTGCACCTGCTTCTCTTGCTATTCTTGCTGTTCTGTCTGTACAGTTATCTGCAATTACATATATATCATAATCTTCTTTATCATAGTCTTGATTTTTTAAACTTTCTATTAAGTTACCAACTACCGTTTCTTCATTGTGCGCTGGTATTATTGCCATAAATTTGTGATTTTTGTTTACTTTTAATGGTTTGTCTTTTAATTTTACTAATGAACATATACTTACTAATATTTGGTATATCCAGAATATTGTTATTATCCATACTAATGCTTCTCTTAGTATATAAATATAATCCATTTTTCTACCTCTCTTTTTTCTTTTATTATATTTTTATTATCTCACATAATCTATTATACTATTATTGTCAAAATTATGCAACTTTTTTTGCAATTTTTCTTAATTTTTGTTATAATATATATGTTTAAAAAAATTTGCATTTATAGGAGGTTTTTTATGAACCAAACAGAAAAAGAAATTATTAAAAAAGCTAAGCGGAAATTTGTAAAGCATAAATGGCTAAACGTCGTTATTAAGCCTGATGCACATTTGCCTTATATTAATTCTGCTTTACAATCCATTGTCATCAACAGTAGAAATCATTTACGCCATAAAGACTATATTTTATATGTGCATGAAAAATATTTAACAATTAGTTCTAAATCTTTTACTTTTGAACCAGTTAAATTATTGATTGATGATAAGTTATGGGTTGAATTGTATTACACATTTGATGTAACAAAAGTTACAGATCCTTATCTTCTTAAAGACCATGATGAAGAACCAATTTAATAATTAACGCAGAGAAAGCCGTACTTTACGGCTTTTTCTGTTGTCACATTTTCTATGCTTCACTAATATATTAAATAAAAAAATAATGAAATTTAAGAATTTTTACAAAAATATAGTAAAAAAAACAAAAAAAATTATCAATTTATGGTGAAAAATTACAAAAAAGTGACAAATTAATAAGTTTTAAAATAAAAGAATGAAAATTCGTATAATAACATAGGGAAAAAACAATTATTTGTTTATTCTCATTATTTAAAATAGCATTATAAATAAGTAATTGTCTTGGGGTTAGGTTATTTATGATGTTATTAGTTTATTATAGATTTAAAGATAAAAATAATGAAATGGTTATTGTGGCTATGTTTTTAAATTCCTTTCGAATTTGGAAGCATAGTCACTTTTTTTTATTTTATATTAATAGAGGTCCACCAATCTTCTTTCAATAACAAAGTTGAAAGGAGATAAAATGGACAAGCAACCAAAAAGAAGAAAATTTTATGATAATCCATATACATTATTAACTGAAAATAATACTTATTATGTTATTTTTAAGGATTCTAAAAATATAGTAAAAAAGATAAAAGTAAATGGTGATATATTTGAGGAATTCAATAAATATGAACTAGATGATATTTCACAAATGCATAAATTTGAGCGACATATAGAACATTTTGAACTTACTGAAGAAACATTATATTTTAAAACTTTAAAAAAAGAAACTGATATTTTAGATTTAATTATTAAAGAAGAACAATTAAAAAGACTGTATAATGCAATTTCGAATTTATCAAATCTACAAAAAAAGAGAATAATCTTATATTACTTTTTGGAGAATACACTTGATGAAATAGCAAGGCAAGAAAATTGTTCAATACATTCTGTTTTTGTTTCAATTGAGAGAGCAAAAGATAAAATAAAAAAATTTATGATATCTTAGTGTAAAATTTTGACTTTTAGTGGGGAAATAAGTGAGGAGATATTTTTCTTCTTACTTGTTTCTTTTTTTTCATCTAGTGAAAGTCTAGTAACAAGTGTTTTATCTTTAAATTGTTAAATTTAACAGAAAGGAAGGGATAATATGGATTTAACAAATCAAAAAAAGCAAGGACAAAATAAGATAACAACATTAAATGCATTAAATGCGGCGTTATTTTCAATTAAAATATGTCCACAAGAAGGAGTTATAGCACCAGATAGTAATCAATTAGTTATTAGTGTTGGTGATAAATATGCAGTATTAGGTTCTCCTAAAGGGGAATATAAAAATTATGTTTATAATTTATCAAAACCATTATGTTATAGTGATACTGATTATGGTGAATTTCATCAAGAAGTTAAAGTGATTAATAATGAATATGTTGTTAAAGCATATGTAGAATGGTCTTATGAGGACGGAACAGAAGTTGAAGAATTAGAACCAAATGATATCATTTTATTTGATACTCATGATATTATTAGTACTAATTATCAGAATGTTGATATTGAAGTGCTTTTTCCAACATATAGCAACTTTTATAAATATTTTGTGAATACTTTAACTTATAATTCTGATAAAAAAGCAAATAAATCATTAACTATGAATGATTTGTATTTCAAAGATTCATTTACAAAGACTGGAAATGAAATAAATGAAGAAATAGATAATTTAAATGTAAAATGTATTACATCTAAAAATAACAAGTTTAGTTTAGATAGTGATGGTAATTTAACTGTAAATAGTATTACATCAAATGACAATAAAAATTTAAATATAACAGAAATTTGTAATGTTATATATCCAATTGGAAGTGTTTATATATCTATAAATAATATTGAACCTTCATCATTATTTGGTGGAACATGGGAAAAATTAGAAGACAGATTCTTATTAAGTTCAGGTAAAACCTATATAAATGGTGATATTGGTGGTGAAGCAACACATAAGTTGACAATTGACGAGATGCCTAAACATAATCATGCTATGAATATGGCTTTATTGGCTGGTAATTATTCTGGATGGAATGTTGTTAGTCAACAAGGAGGATTTTGGGGTTCAGATGATTGGAATACTAGGGCCACTAACACAGGTGGTGATAAACCACATAACAATATGCCTCCATATTTAGTAGTTAATATGTGGAAGAGAACAGCATAAAAATGAAATAACTTAAAAATTATAATTATCTAGTGAAAATCTAGTAATAATTATACTATCTTAGAATTGTTAAATTTAAAAATAAAAGGAGTGATAATATGAATTTGGCAAGTGAAACAGGACAAAATGAAGTAACGCTCTTAAATGCACTGAATGCATCGTTATTTTCAATTAAAATATGTCCACAAGAAGGAGTTATAGCACCAGATAGTAATCAATTAGTTATTAGTGTTGGTGATAAATATGCAGTATTAGGTTCTCCTAAAGGGGAATATAAAAATTATGTTTATAATTTATCAAAACCATTATGTTATAGTGATACTGATTATGGTGAATTTCATCAAGAAGTTAAAGTGATTAATAATGAATATGTTGTTAAAGCATATGTAGAATGGTCTTATGAGGACGGAACAGAAGTTGAAGAATTAGAACCAAATGATATCATTTTATTTGATACTCATGATATTATTAGTACTAATTATCAGAATGTTGATATTGAAGTGCTTTTTCCAACATATAGCAACTTTTATAAATATTTTGTGAATACTTTAACTTATAATTCTGATAAAAAAGCAAATAAATCATTAACTATGAATGATTTGTATTTCAAAGATTCATTTACAAAGACTGGAAATGAAATAAATGAAGAAATAGATAATTTAAATGTAAAATGTATTACATCTAAAAATAACAAGTTTAGTTTAGATAGTGATGGTAATTTAACTGTAAATAGTATTACAACAAATAGTAGTACAGATTCAAATTTTGATAATAACAAAATTCGTGATTTTATATATCCAATTGGAAGTATATATATGTCAGTTAATAATGTAAATCCTACTACGCTATTTGGTGGAACATGGGTACAAATGAAAGACAAATTTTTACTTGGAGCAGGAGATACTTATGAAAATGGAAATATAGGTGGTGAGGCAACACATAAGTTAACAATTGACGAAATGCCCAGTCATACTCATACATTATATATTGATGCAAAGGGAACAACGATTCCAGCATGGCATACTAGACATTTATTTGTCCAAAATGATTCACCACACGAAGCACAACCTAATAACTTAACATCAACAGGTAATTCTCAACCTCATAACAATATGCCACCATACTTAGTAGTTAATATGTGGAAGAGAACAGCATAAAAATGAAACAACTTAAAAATTATAATGATTTGAAATTAGAATTAGAAATGGCTAAAGAAAGAAAAAACATAATTTCAATATATATAAAGAAACTTATGTACGAAGAAGAACAAATAAATAATGTTATTAAAGAACAAAATAATACATTAAATAAAATAGAAAATAATTTATTAAATCTTACTGGAATAGAATATAAGTTATTTTCAGAAATTGTTATAAATAAAATGAATGTTTCAAAAGCAATAGAAAAAATTGCAGAACAAGAAGATAAAGATGTATCAACTATTTGGAAAAATTATTATCCAAAAGTAAAAGATAAAATCAATGAAATGTTAGATTATAAATAAAAAATAAAATAGGAGGTAATATGGAACAAATTGAAATTGTTGGTAAAAGAAAACCAAGAGAAAAACATTATTTAAAAGAAAATGGAATAATTGAAGCACAATTGTTTGATCAAGATATTCATTTTCTTAAAAATGGAATATATGAAGAAATTGATAATACATTAATAAAAAAGAATGATATATATGAAAATAGAAATAATTCATATAAAGTTCAATTTAATGTTAGTAATGAAAATAATAAAATATATAAAATAGAAAAAGGCGAATATTATTTAGAGTTTTTTCTAAATAAACATAATAAATACAACGAAGAAATTGTTAATAAGTCGAAAACTTTAAGTGAGATAATTTATCATAATATTTTAAAAAATGTTGATTTAAAATATGAGATTGTTTCATCGGAAGTAAAGGAAAATATAATTCTTAATGATAATGACAATGATATTGATAAATTATGTTTTGATATTAAAACAAATTTAAATTTAAAAATTGATTTTGATGGAAGTATTATTGCTACACATGAAAAAAATGTTATTTTTAAGTTTGATACTCCATACATGATTGATTCAGAAAATAATATAAATAAAAAAATATCTTATAATCTTATAAAAGATGAAGATATATATCAATTATTTATGTTTATTGATAAAAGATGGCTTGAAACAACTGCAAAGTATCCAGTTATAATAGATCCAACTATTACAAATTATAGTAATGAATCTAGTGTTATTGATACATATATTTTTCCTAATGATACAAATGTTAGTAGAGGAAATTTAAATTATTTAAAAGTTGGGGTTGAAAAGTCAAATAATTCAGAGATAGTAAACAGAGCATTATTAAAATTTGATTTACCAGTTATTGGTACAGGTAGTCAGGTAATAGAGGCAAAATTGGCATTGTATCATTACCATTTCATAACTACAGAATCAATAGAAGAAATAATAAATGTTCATAGAATTACAAAAGATTGGAATGAAAATGAAGCAAATTGGTTAAATATGAATACTGCATATGATTCAAGAGTAGAGGGTGTAATGAATTTTCTTTATACTTACTATTCTAATGAATCTGATGATTCGTCAATTACTGCAGATACAATAGATATAACTCAGTTAGTGCAGAAATGGTATACATCTACCCCTAATTACGGAATATTATTAAAACTTGCTGAAGAAAAATATCATAAAGATATAATTCCTACATTTTATTCGAAAGATTATAAGCCAACATCAGGTGATAGTCCAAAACCTGTTCTTGTGATAAGTTATAGGAATCAAAATGGTTTAGAAAATTATATGAATTATGAATCACATAGTTTCAGTAAGGCGAAGATATATCACAATTCTTATAATGGAAATTTAACGACAGTATATGATATTGGAACAACCAGCCCTGGAAAATTACCTGTATCATTAAACCTAATATATAATACAAATGATGTAGTATTAAATAAAAATAGAGGAATGGGTATTGGATATAAGTTTAATTTATATCAAACAGTTAAAGAGGTTACTATTGATAATAAAGTATATCTAGAATATGAAGATGATGATGGAACATTACATTATTTCTTAAGTGAGAAAAAGACTTTAGATAGTAATGGAAATGAGGTAATTCAAAATGAGGATAATACATATTATGATGAAGATGGTTTGGAATTAAAAATAAAAAAATATGATGACAAATTTATATTAATTGATAAAAGTAACAATGAGATGAAATTTACAAAATATAATAATGTTGGATATCTTACTGAAATAAAAGATGTAAGTGGTAATACTAATAGTATATCTTATGATGCTGAATATAAGAAAATACAGGGTATAATGGATGCTAATGGAAGTATAATCAATATTATTTATAATAGTAGTAATATTAATGTTGTTAGTCCAACTGATACTGTAATTTTATCATTATTAGATGAAAAAATATTAAGTGGTATAAATTATTCTGATGATAGTATTTTAATAACTGCTAATCAAAATTATCTTATGACTTCATTAACAAATGTATCAGGAAGAAAAATTGAATATGAATATTATAATGAAATTCCATATAAACTAAAAAAAGTTACAGAATATGGTACTGATAATTCGTTAGGTAATAGTTATACAACTATTTATGGATTTAATTCTACAACATTTATTGATCCAAAAGGTAAAAGAAAAGTAATAACATTTAATAGTTATGGTAATCCTGAATCATCATCTATAATGAAAGAAGAAAATGATATAATAAATGCTTATGGTTCAAAATCTACCTACGGGAGAAAGATAGAAGATGATAATTTAGATTTAGATAAAAATAAATTATTAAGTTCCCAAATTCCAATAAAGTATGTAAAGAATTTATTAACAAATACAAGTTTTGAAAATGGACAATCCTTATTTAAATCAGGTCAGAATGGCGTAAGTTCAATATCAGATGAGTATTCTCACAGTGGATTAAAAAGTTTAAAATTTGAAGCTTTATATGCATTAATAGAAGCAGGAGTAAATCAAGAAGTTGATGTTGAAAAAGGAAAATATTATACTTTTAGTGCATATATAAAGAGAGGGTATGTTACATCAAATGCTTTCCTTAGAATGCATTATGAGGATTCAGAAGGAAGATATAAGGAAGCGATAAGTAACTCTATTGTACCTGATGAAGATTTTGAAAGACTTGATGTTACAATATTCTATCCAAGTGATGCAAAAGGTAAGTTAAATCTTGAAGTATGTTTGGATGGAAGAGGAATTATGTATATTGATGATGTTCAACTAGAAGAAGGAGAAGTAGTTAATAATTATAATATGATAGAAAATTCTGATTTTTCAGATGGTATGGAAGATTGGACTTTATATTCGAGTAAGTATAATGCATCTGATATATTTAAGGTTGTGGATGTTAAAAATCAAAAGGCTTTAAAGATTAATATGTTAACTGATAATAATAGTGCAATTGAAAAAGTGTTTAATGTAAAAGGTAAAAAGGGTGATAATTTTACATTGTCCTTCTGGTATAAAAATACTGGATTAATAGGAAAAGGAATCTTTGATGATGGGCCAAAAAATGCTGTTAGTATGATATTTTATCCTACAGATAATGAGTATGGAAGCGATTTAATAGAAAATTATATATTAAATTCAAATGAAAATGATTGGCAATATTTTATTTGTAATTTTACTTCTGATTACGATTTTAGTAAATTTAAATTATCTATTGATCAAGAGTTAAACGGAAATGAATTTTATATAACAAATATAAATTTATTTAGAGATGTAAGAAGTGTTAAATATTCTTATGATGAAAATGGCAACATTATTTCTAAAAAATTCTTGAATGAAAAAAATATTAATTATAAATATAATAAAAATAATGAACTTGTAAAAATGACTAATATGAAAGGAAAAATATTTTGTTATGAATATGATAATTTAGTTATGGACAGAGTTTTAAGGGGAATTTCTGAAACTGGTATATCAAATGAAATAGAATATGATTTATATGGAAATCCTATAATAACAAGAATTGTTGATAGAGGTATCATGTTAAAACCACATGATGGAGAATATATTATAAGACTAAAGGGTACATTTAAAATTATTAGACTTATAAATGGTTTGATTGATGTATCAGATGATTATCATTCACATGATAAATGGAAAATTGAAAAAGTTACTATTGATAATAAAGATTATTATAAAATTTATCATAGTTTCATAAATGAAAAATATTTAACTGCTTTTAATAATAATATTATTTTAACAGGTTATCAAAATGATAATTCTTTATTTGAATTGATTACACAGGATAATGGTAGTTATTTATTAAAAAGTAAAGCAACATCAAAATACATAAAAATAGAAAATAATAAGTTTATATTAGTTGATTTAATAGAAGATGATTACAATTTTCAATTTTATTTTGAGTCTAATGAAAATCCAATTTTTATAGAAAATAGTGCTGAATATACTGAAGATGGTAGATTTGTAAAAACATTAACTGATACGAACTTGAATAAAATAACTTACGATGTTGATTCAAATATAAATTTATTAAAGAAAATAACAAAACCTAATAATAAAACAATTGATTATAGTTATAATAATAAAAAACAAATCGAAGCAATAGAATATAACAAAAATATAATAAAATTTATGTATAATAATTCAAATTTAATATCAAAGGTTGTTCAAAATGATAGGGTATACAATTTTGAATATGATAATTATCTAAATTTAAAAAGACTTAAAATTGGTGAAGATGTTATATTAATTGAAAATGAGTATGAGTCTAATAATGGGTTATTAAAATCTCAAACATATGGAAATGGTCAAGTTATAAATTATACATATGATGAATTCAACAGAATTTTACATATTATAAAAAGTGATGATTCATATGACTATAAGTATAACAGTAATGGTGAATTGTCTAAAATATTATCTAATAATGATATTATTAAGTTTGAATATGATTTGGCAAAAAGACCTTATAAATATTTTTATAACGATTTCAGTATAAAGTATATGTATAATGATAGTGATAATGTGATTGAAAAATCATATAAATTAAAAAATATAAAACATAATATAAAAAATACTTTAAATGATGATGGTGCATTGACAAAATTAAACGCTGACGCAATAGAATTTAATTATATTTATGACGGATTAGGAAGATTAATAAGCAGTAATATTAATGGAAATAACATAATGAATTATGATTATAAGAAAAAAGGTAATCGAACATCAACACAAATAGATAGTATTTCGGATGACACAGATAAATATAATTATAATTATGATGAATTAGGTAATATAATAAAAATTCACCATAATGATATTTTAGAACATGAATATTATTATGATGATGATAATGAACTTTTAAAAGAAAATGATTATGTATTTAATAAAACTTATGCATATGAATATGATAATTATGGTAATATTTTATATGTGAAAGAAAATGAGATAAAAACTGATAATCAAATTAAACAAATTAAATATGAATATAATAACAAAAATTGGAAAGATCAATTGAGTGTCTTTGATGGTGTAGAAATTAAATACGATAACTTTGGAAATCCTATAATGATAGGAACAAGTATAAATTTAGAATGGATAAATGGAAATCAATTAAGTAACTATATAGATTCTGATAATCATATTAGTTATAAATATAATGCAAACGGAATAAGAGTATATAAAAATATTAATGGTGTAGAAACAAATTATTATTTAGAAAATAATAAGATTATTCTTGAACAAACTGGACAAGATGTGATATACTATATTAGGAGTAGTGTAGATGGATTAATTGGTTTTAAATTTAATGATACTACTTATTTCTACAAGAAAAATAATCAAGGAGATATAGTAAAGATTTTAGATGAAAATTATAAAATTGTCGCAAAGTATGAATATGATTCATGGGGAAACATATTGTCTATTGTTAATGAAGATGGCATTGATATATCAAATGATGCGACCCATATTGCAAATGTAAATCCATATAGATATAGGGGTTATTACTATGATAAAGAGACAAAGTTATATTATCTAAATTCTAGATATTATAATCCAAAATGGAGAAGATTTATAAGCCCAGATATTGTCGTAAAAAAAGATGATGTGATTGAAGGAAATTTATATGTTTATTGTTCAAATGATCCTGTTAATAAGGTAGATATTAATGGAAGAAAATGGTCATTTTCTTCAATATTTAATTCAGTAAAAAAGAAAATTTTAAATGCGGCGAATAATGTACGCGCAACACTTGATAAGTATATAAAAACAAAAACAAATGTGGTAAGTAAAACATTTAGTGGTAAGCTTGATTTCTTTAAAAATTTCATGCTTAATCAGTTTCTTGTAAACTATTCTCACAATACTGAAACAAAGGAACAAAAGAGTAGTTCTGGAAATTCAAATAGTCATACAACTTTAGAAGCAAACATATATAAAGACACTTTTAATAAGACTTTGAGCTTAGACTTTGAGTTTTCGAAATTTCATTATTCGGTTGAAGCTGGACCTGTGAGTAAGTCACGATCTATCTCTTATGGTGATGATTTTATATTTACACTTGGTAAAGAGGGCCTTTCAGATTATATTTATTTTAGTAATGATATTGAAGTGAATGATGATGGTACAACAACAATAGATTACCATAAGTTTAATGTTAGTGAATTACTTTTAGCATTTGCGCTTATTTGTATTTTTGGCAGTGTAGAAGTATCGGTTCCAGCAATTGCTAGCGCCATAACATATATTGCTGCAAAAGCATAATTTTGTTGTATTGAAAGGGTTTGAAAAAATGGATTGTGTTTTAGTAAGATTTATATTGAGTGTTATATTTATATTATTTGAGGTTATATTTTTTGTAAAAAATTATAAAAAATATAATATATTAGGTAAGATAAAAATAGTGATATTACTTATCTATTGTTTTGTTGCATTTTCATTAATTATAAATTCTTTTTATGTTGAAAATTTATTTTTAAGATTTGATAGGATTGAGGATGCATCATATTACTATTATCCAGGATATCATGTTGTTAAAAAGTTTGAATATGATAATTATGGATATGTATTAGTTACTAAACGAAATGATGGTGGTGTAGTATTGTATTTTGAAAAAGAAAATGGAAAATGGAAACTTGAAGATAATTTTGGTAACAAAATAAATAATATAGAATCCAAAACCTTAAAAAGCAATGGAAAATTAAATTGTTTTAATATCAATTCGGGTAAAAAAAGAAATTCTATAGCTATATTTATATCAACTAACTTTAATAATGATAATAAAATTGATATAAAGGATTCATTATCTTCAGAAATATATACTTACAATTATAGAACATTTTATAGAACCTTACAAAGTGAAACATATAAAACTACTATATCTGATACTATTATAATAATAAATAAAAAATTTGATAAAGATAAGTATAAAATTTATGTAAATGGTAATCCTTATAAATTATTTTCAAACAAAAAGTAGTCTCTTGAGATTACTTTTTTTGTTAAAATAATATTTTCCAGTGAAAATCTAGTAACTACTTTATTATAATCATATTGAAAATAAAAAGAAAGGATATGATTATAATGTTATCAATAAGCCAAAGAGAGTTGAATTTAAAAACATATTGCTATTATTATAAGGGAGATATCGATGGAATTGAAGGAACCAAATTAAAGACTGCATATGGAAATTTTCAACGAGATAATGGATTAGTCGTCGACAAAATATATGGAAATAATACAGAAAATAAATTATTATTATGCATCAAAGAATTACAGAGTTTATTAAATAAACATGGTTATGATTTGGTTATCGATGGTCTTGTTGGAAATAAAACAATATTTGCAATAAAGGATTTTCAGAAGAAAAATGGATTAGTAGTTGATGGAATAGCCGGTACTCAAACAATGAATAAATTGAAAAATTCTAGTTCAAGTTCAAATATATTAAGTTGGAATGACATTATCCGGAGTATAGGCAATGCTCAGCAGATAATTATTTTTGCCGGCTTCCAGAGAT
>OKRY01002694.1_pt1 | contig 13627 bp, 3 predicted proteins | sample 1601121 | NCBI WGS metagenome assembly OKRY01 (sample SAMEA3541546, study PRJEB24748) | human gut metagenome | biome: human gut; feature: human-associated habitat; material: faeces | place: China | collected 2012
GATAACCAGTAAACTTTCCTCATTCTTCTCTCAAACACTTTTTATATGTACTTTCACCTTGCAAAAGGCCATGTTTTAGACGCTAAAAGGCCGTCTTTCGCAATGCGAAAGACGGCCTTTTATAAAGACACCGTTCAACGGGTGTAAATTCAGTGTTCAGTCATTGCCGTTATCTTGCGTCCTTTACAAATTTCACGGCGTCGTTTCCGGCCTTGACGATGTACGTTCCGTCGGCGATAGCCGCTGCCGGGATTACATGTACATACGTGTCGGCTGACTTGCCGCTGTAGAGCACCGCTCCGTTAACGTCATACAAAGTGACTGCTGTTCCGGGCTTCAGGCCGTACACCTTGATTTCGTCATCGTCCGCCTCTACGCGCAGGCCGTTCCCGCTCTCAACGCCGTTTATGCCGGTTGCAGTGAGCGTAACGGGGGCAGAATACTTCTCGCCCGATACCGAATAGATGGCCGATACCTGATATTCAAGATACTTGTTGTCAATCGGAGTGTCGTCGATGTAGGTCGTTTCCGTCACAGTTTCCGTGTTAAGACGCTCGCGGTTGCGGTAAACGTTGTAGCCCATGAACGCGTTTTTCTGCGACGTAGCCTCAACTCCTACAGGCACTGCCACGAGCTTGCTGCCGGCCGGCGAAGCCTTTGGAGCAAACGTCTTGCGTGTCTTGCTCATTGCCATTGCAGGCTCAAGCGGAACGTTCGAGTAGGCACTCAAGCCTATCGAGATGTTCCAGTTGGCGTCTATGCCTGTTTCAGAATCGTTAAGCAGTCCCCAAGTCACTCCGTCGTTAGAATATAGGTTGCCCCTTCCGCTGTTTGCCGGGCCACGGTCGTAGCCGAGCGGAGCGGTGATTTCGTTGTGCTCTATGTAAAGAGCCACGAGCAGGTCTTTCGACGGGTCAACGGCGAGAGGTTCGTCAAGCTTGACGTTGTTGAACGAATACTGGCGCATCGTTGGCACATACTGCTGACGCACGAGGGTGTTGCCCTCATAGATGAGGATGAACAGCGCGTCGGGTATCTGGTTGATGTAGAACTCAACATCGGTAAGCGACAGCTCCTCATAGTCCTTCAAATCGTCGGCATACCAGCGTGCTCCGGCGTAGAACGCGCCTCCGCTTGACAGTCCTCCGGCGTCATAGCTGTTGCCGTCGTGCCAGCGCAGGTATATCGGTTCACCCAATGCCGGGAACTGCCAGCTAAGCTTCACCGTACCGTCAGGCTCGTATCTGGCGGTAAGTCCAGTCGGCGCAAGTCCGCCGTTGTCATAATCGAGGTCGATGCCGACCGTCTCCGACAGGTCACTGACAGCCGACAGCATCGTGGTAAGCCGCATCTGGTAGTTATAATGGCCGGGCAGCAGATTGCGGTCAATGTAGCTTATGCCCTGCACGGGCTCGTCGTTGATTTGCTCGCCGTTGCGGAATATATCGTAAGCATAGACTGTCTGTTCGGGTTCGGATGCGAACAGGCGTATAGCATCGACAAGTTGCGGAGCTACGCCGGCATCTTTCCTTACCGCGATGTACGACGTTCCGGCAGGTATCTCCGCCTCAATCTCGCTCCAAGCCTCGTTGGTCTGATATACGTTCATGCGTATGAAGTCTGCCTCTTCAGTGCCGCCGATTGAACGCAAGAGCGTCAGTGAGCCGTGCCCGTTGTGGTCGTCAGCGTTGCGTACGGCCATCTTCAGGTGCGTGCTTCCGTTCACAGGGATGATGATTGTGGCCTCGGCGTCCTCGTCGGCGGTAATCGCTTTCGTGCCCTCGTATGCATAGTCGGATGTCGCCGTCCATGCGTTGCCGGTGTTGCCCCATCCGTTTATGTTTACGGGAGCTTGCAGTTCGGCGTTCTCGAAGCCTTCGGCCACGTCAGCGCCTTCATTCATCTGCGGGTCTACAAACGACAGGAGAACATTGTAACCGTAGGTAGACTGCACGGCCTTGACGTCTTCAGGCACTTCTGCCGTACCCTTGGGCTGGATTTGTATGTCTACCGTTGCACGGCTGTCAGACTTGCTTCCGTCAATATAAACCGTCTCGATTTCATACTTGTAAGAGCCTTCATTGTCAAGACTTTCCGCAAAATAGCGGCGTGTCAGCGGTTCGTCGTTCACCTGCTCGCCGTTGCGGTAGACGTTATAGCCCGTCACTCCGCTTACGCCTTCAAGCTCGATGAATGCGAACTTGGTGTTGTCGTCCTGGCGTTGCAGCGCCAAGGCAAGGAACTTAGAACCGTCGGGACGCGACACAACAGACATACCTCCGGCCGAAGCTGTTGATATTCCTGTTATCTCGGAGTAAGCAGTCACGTCGATGCTGCCCACCCGTTGAGAAGTCGCGAAGTCGTATATGCCTATTGTACGGGTATTGTCACCGCCCTGTTCGAAGGCATACAGCAGGCCGTCATTATATGCCGTGCCGCTCGCTCCGAGCAAAGTAGGCCCGTTGCCAATCTTGCTTCCGTCCTTCCTTACATAGATACTGGTCTCCCAGTCGCCAACCTCGAAGCCGCCGTTGCCGCCGTCAAGTTCGGGGATGTATGCCAGATGGCGCGAGAACTCGGAAATGGTCATCGTGGCAAGCACCATGTGCGACTCCATGTCAACCTTGTAAATGTTGGTGCTGTAATCGCCTACATAGAAGTCGGTGCCATCGTAAACAATGTTCCTTATTCCCTCGATGCCGTCTATTGTAAAGCTTTCGATGTACTCTCCGTCCATCGAATACTTGTTCACATAACCGTCCTTTGAGTAAGTGGAGGTGTAGATGAAGTTGTTGTCCGACGCTATACCCATCTCAACACCCTCGTCATGGCCGGTGAAAGAGTTGACATATTCGGGCATGTTGTCGTCAACAGTCACAGGACGGGTCGTGATGTCAGCCTTCAAAGTATGCGTGTCGTCCGTCGGATAGTCCCAGCGCAGGGTTACATCCCTGTTGATGTGCACGTCCGCATCAATCGCAGAAGGTGCGTAAGGACCGTATATGCCGACTATCTCAACGCTTACACTCTCGCTTTCAGCCGACTCTCCGCCGTCAGAATAAACCGACGTTAAGGTGTACTCGTGGGTTCCTGACTCGCTTACAACGTCAGTATAGCTCGTGGCTGTAACAGGTTTGTCATTAACCTTCTCTCCGTCGCGGTACACATTGTAGCCTGAAGGAGCCTCTTCGGCCATGCTTTCATCAGGAACAACATCAATCTTTATGTTGAAGTTGCCGGCGATGCCTTGGTAAGAAGCCGGGAACCATGTCTCTCCGTCTATCGACAGGAGGTTGCCCTTGCCGTCAACTGCCTGGCTGGCGTCCATTCCCAACGGCTTTATGCCTTGCGCATTCTGCAGCTGGAAGGCAAACCTGTACTCCGCACCCGGCTCAATGAGGAGCGGCTCGTCAATGGTTACGTCGGTATATGTGCCGTCATACAAGATGTTGCCGTTGTACGTTTTCGAATAAACACTTTCTCCGTCCTTATACACGAACAGTCTAAGATACGAGCAAGGGTTGACGAGTTGTACCGACACTGACGACACACGCTTGTTGCGGTAAGGCACAAGGTCTTCGGCAGTCCAATCCGAAGCGGCATAGAAAGTGCCACCGTTGGCAAAGCCCATTGCATCAGCATATACGCCGGTTGACCATGACAGGCTGTTGCTCTCGCCAGCATTTACAAGCGGAGACTTCCACGTCAGGTTGACGTTATTGTTGCCTTCAACCACTGCGGCAGGCTCAAGCGGAGCGTAATACTGCGCGCCTTGCTTTACGAAAGCAAGCACGGAGTCTGACGGAACAGACTCAACGTCGCCGTCATAAACGGCCGTCACCTTATAATAATACTTTCCGTAAACAAGCTTGTCGTCCGTGAACGCGGCCTCTGTAACGGCTTCCGTGTTAACTTTCGTTCCGTCACGGTAAACATTGTAACCCTTTGGCGCACGGGTATCGTCGCCCGGTTTCCATGTAAGTTGTACCGAAGCCTGTCCCGGCTCGGTCTTAAGCTCAACGGGACGAGGTGCCGCAGCAGCGGCGTTCACATCCATGCTAATGTTCAAAGCCTGCTCTCCAAGCTCGGGCAAGGTAAGTATTTCTGCCGTGGTATTGAACTTGTCACCCATCTTCGCACCTACTGAATTGAAGCCGAAGGTGATGTCCTGGCTGTCGCCGGGCTGCAGCGTGCCGTGCTTCGGCAACATTTCAACCCATTCTCCGATTTCACAAAGAGTGTAATTGAATATCAATCCCGGCGACTGCTGCAACACTCCGGTTAGCGTAAGCGTGCCCTCCTTGATGTCAAACGACGACGACAGACCGCCAATCCTGTTCACTCCTGTTGAGGCATTGCCGATTTTGTAACCCGGAACGTCGGTTGCGAGATGGCTTACGCCGGTAAGGCGTGCTTCATTAATATTGTACTGATATATCGCAACGCGGTCAATCATGGTTTCAGACGACGATCCGTCGGCTAGCCAAAGGTAAGGGCCGCCGGGCGTAACATTGTCATAGGCAGAACCAATGACCGAAAGCGTTGTGTTTTCGTCAAAGTTCTCAACCGACACCATTATTTTTCCTGTCATGTCGATAAGACCCAACGTATTCCATCCGCCAATCCAAAGACCGCCCAGGTCGGGGTCATAACAGCAGTGGGTGATTTCCAGACCCGGCTCGGCATCAACCGTAATGATGTCGGCCACACGCTTGTTGTAGAAGTCTAACTTGAACACGCGGTTTGTACCGTCGCTTCCGTAGAAGTAACGTCCGTCGAAAGTGAGGTCGTAAATGGGGAAGTACATGTCGGGCAGACGGAAGCGTTCAACGAGCGTTCCGTTCTTGTCATACTTCCAGAACTCGCCAAGTTCGATTGAAGAGCTGGTGTAATAGTTCTCGCCGTCAAACGCAACGCACGACTGGAGGTCGCCGGACGCGGTGAAAGAGCCCTGTATTTCCCAAAGACGCGATGCGTCGCCGCTGCCCGCTTCGGGCTTGGTGTTGAGATACCAGGTCATCGGGCCGTCGCCGGTATTGCTCAACGTGACAGTCTTCTCGATGCTGCTTTCAGCAGCAATTTCGGCTGCCACGTCGGTTGACGACAATGTCATAACAGGCCGTTTAAGCTCAGCGGTGAATGCGTTTTCACCTTCCTTGCTTACGGTCCACTCGCTTTCGTATATGTTATAGCCGTCGTTCACGATTGACACGGTGTATGTGTCGTCCTCGATTTCATCGAATACGACCTTGCCGTCATCGCCGGTGGTGGCTGTGTACACGCCTCCCGAATTGCCGGTAAGCGTCACGGGGCAGCCTGCAACAGCTCCGTCGGCCGACATTACGGTGAGCGTCGCCGTTGTCCATTCAGGGTTCCAAACCTTTATGTCGTCAACATACCAGTAGTCGATATATGTCGAAATGGCGCCGTAAGCACGGAAACGGATACGGAAAAGGTTGCTGTCGAGCAGGCTGCCGATGTTGTACTGGCATACTTTCCAGTCGAATGCGCCCTGCTTGTTGTCAAACGTCGCAACGTTCTTCCACGTCAGTCCGCCGTCGCTTGTCACTTCCACTGCAAGGTAGTCGTCGTTCTCGTGGCGTTCATTCTGCAGTTTCAGGTTGAAGCGCAGGTAGGTGGCGGCCTTGTTTACGGTGTTCAGTTCACGTGTGACAAGCGACTGGTCGTAGTTCGCCTGGTTTGAATATCTGAACGTGGCGCACGGATCAACAAGTCCAGTAGCATAGTAGTCTATTCTCCAGTTGTTCACGTCGTATGCGTCATGGTTCTCCGTGCTCCACTTGTCTTCGGCCAAAGTCCATGTCTCGAAGTCGTCCTCGAAGGGCAGAAGCCTGATGTCAGGCACTTCAACCTGCAACGCGTCAGACTTCTCCGACTCGCTGCCGTCAGAATAAACGGCGGTCACCGTGTAGCTGTATGTGCCGTAATCGTCAACCGTATCGGTGTATCTCACCTCGGTGACAGGTTCCTGGTTAACCTTTGTGCCGTCACGGTATATGTTGAAGCCGGTGAGCTTCGCCCCGGCGGCAGGAGCTTTCATCGGCATCACGCCCGGGCGTACTTCGTTCGTACCGACGAAGATGTCGTCGATGAGCAGCATGAAGGCATCATCAGATACGCAGTTGATGGTAACATACTTGGCCTCCTGGGGTATCTCGTATTCATACAAGTTCCACTCTGCCGGAAGCTCCACGTAGTCGCCTCCTTGCACCCATGTGAAGTTTGACGGGCTTATGCCAGTGGTAGAATAGCCCACGCGGATGCGCTCAAGCGCATAAACGTCATTGTAGCTGCGTGCGCGGAAGCTGATTTTGAAGTCGCTCGAGAAGTTGAGTTCTGGCGATATTATGAAGTCGTTGTTTGGCACATCTGCCGCGCAGAAGTCAACCAGCATCTTATTGCCCGAGAATGGTTTATAGTTAGGGTTGGTGTCTGTCGCCGGCGATGTCATCGACGGGTTCATCACGATGAAGGCCATCTTCTGTCCCATATTGGGGAATGTGCAGGCCTGCCACGTGTACGTCCTCGCGTTGTCGGCGTCGATATACTGCCAGCCTACGTTGCCGGGCGAGTTGATTACGAAGTCGTCGTGCATCTCGAAGTCGTCCCAATAGCCGTCCGTGGCCTCGGGAGTGTTCCAGCTTAGCGACACATCCTTATTGTCTACCTCCATCAGGCGGAGGCCGTATGGCCTGCCGTCCTCGCTGCCTGCAAGGTTAATCAGCGAATAGGGCGACCGCTGCGTGTCGACCTTGGCGGGCATGTTCTCCGTCGGCTTCACTTTCTCCTGTTTGTCATCATTGCGCCCGTCGCCTATCGCGGCCACGCAGACGGCGCACCCGGCTGCCGCCACTAACGACAAGATGTATTTCCTTATTTTCATTGTTTTGTTGTTATCTTTTGTTTATTCGGCGTTGTCCTTGCATGCCTGTTGGCGGTGTTTTTTGCCGTCTTGGCATAACTTCCTGACTGTCAGCATATTGCGTATGACTTTGCAAAAAGCGGTCTTTTAGCCTGCAAAAGGCCATCTTTTACATCTCCGCCCACTTCAGGCCGCCCTGCCGGGCGTCTGCCGTGAGGACATTGCCTGTGGCATTTTATCTTACTATCACCTTTGTACGGTATGTCTGGCCGTCGCCTTCTATGTTTATTATCACGATGCCGCGCTGGCCGTCAAGACGGATGTCGGCGTGCTGGCCGTCGGCCTCGCCGCTGTAAAGCAGCGCGCCAGAGGGCGAAGCGCACGTGATGCGGTAACCCGGCTTCAGACCGTCAAGGCCGACATAGCCCTCGCCTGCTGTGACGCTTATGCCCGACTCGCCGATTACATCGGTTATCGACGTTGAGCCGCTGTACTCGTAGTAAGCGTTCTCCGACTGGTCGTAGAAGAAGTTTCCGTCGCCGGAAGCCACCCATACCACATAACGGCCATTGTTAAACTCACCGGGAGTAATCGCATTGATTACCATAGAATTATGAAGTATTCCTGTTTCTTCATCCCATGTTCCGCCGGCAGAAAGGTCTTCGACAATCTTTCCGTCAGTATAGCCGAGCGTAAGATACTTCACGCGTCCGTTGCGTCCGCCGTGTGTGAACCTGAAGCGCAGCTTCTTGAAGCCTTGGTCTTGCACATAGCTAAGCCAGTCGCACTCCTGTCCCTCGTTGTCATATTCGCTAAGAGTAAGCCTCTGGCCTACGCTTGTCCACGTTGTGCCGTCCTTAGTTCCCTCAACAAGCAGGGTTGAAGTGCCGTTTGGGCCTGACGTTGTGAGCATGAATTTCAGGTCGGTTATGCCCTCCGGGAACTCCTTAAGCTCAACAGTGGCGTCGCCGGTGAAGAACATCGAGCCTGTGCTAAGCTGCACGTCGCCCTCCGTTTTCTCGAAGAAATCCATCGGGGCGAACACTAATACCTCGTTAGGCTCATCGGTCTCCTTGCCGAAATACAGGTAATAGTTCTTGGCCTTTTCCACCGGTGTCCACTCTACAAACAGCTGGTCGGGAGCTGTCTGGTCGAACGTGGTGATAGTAGGTGCAGGCAGTTTCTCGGTAACTGCTACATTCCAAATCCACAGGTTGGTCTGAAGCTTCTCCGAACAGCACCTGAAGGCGATGTAAATATCCTGCCCGGCAAAGCGGCTAAGGTCAACTTCCTCGATGTGCTGCTCGCCGAAATAATCGGCGAACGACAGCCTTTCATAAAGGTAGAAGTCGTCGATGTCGCTCGTCTTGGTAGACACATAGACTTCCAAATCCTCAACGGTTGTAGTCTCATACACGCCGCGCAAGAAGAACAGCATGCCGTTTTCCGGCACATGTATGCGCCTCTTGCTTATAATCCAGTCGTCGGCGTTGTTCCAGTAGTTGAACTGGTAAACCAAGCCACCGGTGCTCTCGTCGAGAATCCACGTTGTGCCGTCGCCGTTGCGGTCGACAATCTGCCAGCAGTCGGGTTGTCCGTTAGTCCAAGACAGGAAATCAGCTACGAACGGAGCTGACGCCGTTGCGCACTCGGTTGTGAACAATATTGCCGAGCCGTAATTAACAGTACCGTCGCTCATCCTTGCGTATGCCCTTACGTTGTAGTTGCTTCCGGGCTGCAGGTTGTCAACGGCTGCGCTGAACTTGCCGTCAGCCATCGCCGCAGTCTTGTGCTCACCCTCTACCGTCGGGGTCTCTTCGAGCGACCAGCAGAAGCCGGTCTCGGTCACGTCAGCCGTGTTTCCGCTCATCTCCGCAGTGAAAGTAGCCGACACGTCGCGTATGTCAGTCGGTACGTTTGTCTTCACGAAGTCCCATACTGATGTACCTCCGCTCACCTGAAAACGTATGATGCCGTCCTGTTCAGTGATGTTCGTGATGGGCACGTTTACCGGCTCGTTGTTCCAGTTCAGTGAGTTTGGCGTAGAAGTGTCGGTAAACTCGGTGCTCGCACTTGTTCCTGGATATGTGTCTCCGGCACGCGAGTTCTCGTCGTCAACGCCATCGGCCGCCTTGATGTACATGCAGCGGTGCTTTGCGTTGTTGTTGGGGCCGTTCACGCTCCAGTACTCCGCATACGACTCCTGCGTGTAGTCGAAGTGGGTTATGAGCAGTCCGTGCGCGGGGATGTACCTGTCCCAGCCGGTCTGCTGCCTGTTCTCAAGTATAAACCACTCGACGCCTGTGGCGACATCGCGGTCGGGCTGTGCGTTGATATAGCGCGCCTTGTTTGTCGAAATATTGTCAAGCTCCACGTCTTCGGGGTCTTTAAGTTCCGTCAGTTCGGTATTTGTATCTATCCAGCCCATCTGGAAACGCTCGAAAGCCATCAGGCAGGGAGGGGTGCGGCTGTCGTTGTTGTAACTGCCGGAAGCGTACAGGCTGTACGCGCCCGGGTCAACTCCGTAGCCGTTAGTGTAGTCGTCGGTGTCATACATGTCCTTCAGGCCGAGAATGTGTCCGAACTCGTGAGTGAACGTTCCGATGCCGTCCATTGTCGGTTCTTCCGGCGCTCCGGGCATGCCTACAAGCTCGGCGGAGCATGAGTACTCGTCAATCTTCACTCCGTCTATCTCGAACACATCATCACCCATCGTCCAGCTGTGTGGCCACATGTCATTAGGGTTGGCCGTGCTGGCCTCGCTATAGCCTGCGTATATCACATAACAGTTGTCAACAAAGCCGTCGCCGTCATTATCATACCTGCTGAAATCAAGGTCAGGATTGGCCTCCTTGGCCAGCTGGCAGGCCTCTTTTATCATCGCACGGGGGTTTGCATCCTCGCCTGTATCTTCCGCATTGCCTGCGTAGTAAAGCTGGTTCTGCGACAAAGTGTAAGGCCCTACAACAGTGAAGTTGGGTATGAACTGCCCCATTGAATTGTCCCTCCAGTAGTCTTTAACGCTACCTGTACCGCCGTTTGTGCTGTAACCCGGCTCATTGAGCCACGTCTCAAAGTCTTCATTCTTGTATTGGAACCCACAATCGGCGAAGTTCACGAGGATTACGAGATACTGGCTTTCACCGTCAACATTGTTCGCCGCGGCGGCGTTGGCTGCGTTCGCCTTCATCAGAGGCTGTTTTTTGAGCCATGGGCGCACCGCCCTGCTGTGCTTTTTGAGCATCGGCGTGCGGCGTGTTTTCATGTCGGCGGTGATTAACTGTGCCGCCTTGAGGTTGGCGACAAACGTCTTTTCCTCTGCGGTACGTTCGCCTACGTTGCGCGCACGCTGCTCCGAAAGGGTCTTTACGCCTGTGTTGAAGTCGTAATTGACATAACGGAAAAAGCCGGTTTTATCTCTCTCGAGCATGAAACCGTCGATTGTCGTGGTGTAATGGAAACTCTCGTCACCATGTATCCTCACGGTGATTTTCGTGCCGTCGGGCTGCGTTATGGTGACAGGACGCGGATAAGCCTTTACGGCTTCGGCGTCTTGCGGCACGCACAACAGCAGGCCCAAGCCCACCAAAAGTTGCTTAAAAATTTTCATGTAGTGAATGTTTATGAGAATGTAAAAGCGTTTGCCGTTCACGCTTTGTATCGGAACGGCAAACGCCTGTACGTTTTTAATGTTATCTTACGATGACTTTCTTCACCGTATTGTTTATCTTTACAATATAAATTCCTTTGTCCAAGCTGAACGAAGCGTTGCCCGACACCTTCTCGCTGACAACCGCCGCACCGGAAAGGGTGTACACCCTGACATCGGCATTGTCGACATTGATGTTGAGAGTGTTGCCGTCCAGACTGATTGCTGTGCCTGCGTCAACGCTGCCTATGCCTGAAGACGTGTCGACAGAGAGTGTCATGTTGGTGTTGCCATAACACTGGTCTATCATTATATAATAATCACCTGCAGCCGCAACGTCCTTGGTAAAGGTGTAGGTTGTTACGTAAGTTTCTTCGTCATAATCGTAAATAAACGACATGGTTTCACCTGTTCTACCAGTATTCTCCAAGCCTTGATACCAAGATCCGCTGACAAAATTGTCGGCTGTAATGGTAACCTTGCTTGCTTCCGGCAAAGAAACCTTGTACCATACAGGCGCTGTACGCGATATGGAAGGAACGGATACGGTCTCATCTTTCTGCAGTTCGATGGCTGTAGAAGCCGCCTCGCCTGCCTCAAAGTCCCTTATAGTGAATGTGATTACGCATCCTTCGTGGGGAGCCGCCATATTCAAGTTGACAAGGAACACATCACCTGCGGCTGCATTTACCTCCGCACCGTAAACGGTTGTTGACGTGCTGCCGTCATAGCTGCTCATAACCATGTCTGGCAAGTAGCTGTCCGTAGACTTGCCGTACTTCATCCTTTCCGTGTAATTATAAGGAACGTCGCTCTCGATGACAAGCTTTCCTGCCCTGTCGGCAGTATATTGCAGCCAATAGTCGCCGTAAGTCTCCGAACCGAAAGTGAACGTTCCGTCCTCGACGATTATCGGGTTGTCGCGCGTTTCGCCCTGTTCAAACTCGGCCTCCGCCAAAGTGAACTCGTCGCCTACCTTGGCATTGTCTATCTGTATGTAATACTCAGTGCCCTCGGTAGCTGTAAGCGAGTATTCGGCTCCGGTCCGCGACGCTGTAACAGGAGTATAATAACCGTAGCTGTACACGGAGAATGACACGGCCATTTCAATCGTTCCGGCCAGAACAAGCTTGCAGTCCTTGGTGGGAGTGTACTTGTAATACCTTGTGCCGTCGGCATCGATTTCGTTTGTACCGAGCACTGCGTCGAGCGGTTCGCTTATCAGGTCGCCTTGCCTGATGTCTTCAAACGAAGCGGTAAACTCTATCGGCGACGGCTCTGAAGACGTCCACCTTATTATATAATGCTGACCCGACGTGCCGCCGTTCACCTCCGCGCGTACAGAAGCGTTGCCGCTTGTAGCGTTATAGCTGTTGCCCTGTACATAGACGGCAACCGAGGTAGCTGTGTTCGTTATTTCAGACAGTGCCTCTACGTTGAGGAACTTATGCTCTCCGGCAGGCACATCCACGGCGTAATAATACGTTCCTCCTGCATTTGACGTGGTTTCTGTTGCGGGCAGGCTCTCCAGTACAATCGGGTTGTCTTCCTTCTCGCCCTGCTTGTAGTCTTCAACCGCAAAGGTCAATGTACTTGGCTGGTCAACACTTATTCCACGATTTACACTTATATAATATGTAGTGCCAGGATAAGGCAGCTCGAAACGTACGTCAAAGCTACCGGGGTCCGACTCGGCATAAGTCTGTTTGTAATCAATGTTGGCCTTGTTGTTGTAGACTTTTACCTTTGCCCTAGTTCCCGTGCCGCCGTTAATAACGCCATAGCCGGTGCTGGTATTTGTAAACGTGTACCAATATTCGCCGGTCTCGGCAGGCAGCTCGTTGTCACCCTCCACAAGCGTGAAAGGCATGTCCAAAGTGCCTTCAACGGGATAGGTCATCTCCGCCGTGAAGATGAACGGGCTGTAGTGGGTAAACGTAAGGTTGTAGGTCTGGCCGTTCTCAACCGGGAATTTGTAAACATACTCACTGCTGCTTACCGCCTCTGCCGATGTCGGCGCACCGCCGTTGACCGAAACCTGCACGTATGTTGTCAATGTAAGCTGCAGGACTCCGTTTTCAGTAGCGGTGTATTTAGCATACGATGTCAGGTTGCTGCCGGCCACAATTGACGAACCCATGTAAGCCTCCTCGCCAACGACGATGGGCATCGGGTCGTCAGCCGACAAGCCCTTGCCAATGTTCTCACCGATAGTCATCTCGGCAGTGAGCGTACCCGTATCACTGCCACCGGCCAGTACGTAATACGTCCGGCCGCTTTCCAGACTGTAGGTGCTTATCGAGGACGACCTGTAAACGCCTCTCAGGGAAACCTTGGTAGCGGCATCACCCTCGCCGTCATACGTGTAAACGGAAACATACCCAGCCGACGGAGTAAGCGTAAGCAGTGTGTTTTCATCTGGCGTATAATACCAATAGGCATACCCGCCGGGGGCGTCAAGAGTCCAGGAATTCTCCCCCTTTTGCAATTCCAGCGCAGTTTCTTCGGATGTCTGCGCCATTGCAGTGACGGCGCAGACCGCCGTCAACAACAAGAGTAAAAGTTTTTTCATATTCAAGACATATTTGGTTAATATTAATCATCCAGCTTAACATTTGTTACAACAGTGGCATCTGTTGTATTAATAAATCGTTATTCCGGCGGCAAATTTACAAAATTAAAATGCAAACAATGATTAATTTTGGATTTTTCTCACAAATAAATTCACTTTTCTTACAAGAAATCTACGTCTAAGCGATTTTTATCTATAAATCACAAAACAAAAACATGTAACACCGTTGACACAACATTGCAAACATACTGAAAACCAGCACGTTTGCAAAAGGTGGCCTTTTGAGCCATAAAAGATGGCCTTTGGGAAGGCAAAAGGCGGCATATTGGGGTTCATCCGCAAATCTGTTGGATGGTTTTTATTCTATTTTCAGTAAATAATCGTTTTCAAGTGAGGCACTCGGTAATCGTCATTTGACGTTAATTTTACGTGAGTTCGGTATAAGAGAATGTTATAGTATTCTTACTTCAAGCGGTCAGTTGGTAACTGTCATTCCGCGCTCCGACGCGGAATCCAGTACGAA
>OKRY01002703.1_pt1 | contig 13605 bp, 10 predicted proteins | sample 1601121 | NCBI WGS metagenome assembly OKRY01 (sample SAMEA3541546, study PRJEB24748) | human gut metagenome | biome: human gut; feature: human-associated habitat; material: faeces | place: China | collected 2012
TATTTATATTCCAAGTGCAGAGTTGCTTATAGAATATGAAGAATTAATTGAATTTTCGGATGAATATGTATTAGAAAGACTTAATGATACTGTTGATGAATTGACTTGTAAATTTGGTGATATAAAAAAGGAAGATATTTCAGATTTTAATAATCAAATCTTTTACGATAAACCATTAATAAGAACTAATAAAGGGTTCATAATTCTTGATGTTACGACAATCATAAGTTTAATTATGAAAAAGACAATTGAATATTTAATTGAAAATAAAAAGATGGATATAATTAAATTATATAATGAATATACAAAAATAAATTTGACGCATGATTTTTTTAGATTAAAGCATTCTCCAATAGATTCACGAGTTTTTAATTTATCATTAATTAACTCAGATAATTATTGTGAGAGTATGTATACAAATGGAAACGATGGAATTATTATTGATATTATGTTGTTTGATGATGGTAAAGATTTTATGAAGCATAAGGATTATAAGATACAGATCACAAAGGATAAGGATACAGCTCAGAGTTATTTTGATCTGCTCGGATTTCTGGATAATGGATTTGTTATTATCGTGCGTACCACAATTGCCAGAGTGGATTCCACGATCCAGACAACGATCAAATATTTTATGGCTGTACTGATTACAACAGCAATCATCAGTTGTATTCTGATGTATTTTGTCAGTGAGATATTTGCCGGACCGATCAAACGGCTTACCAGGGTTGCAAAACGAATGGCAACTCTTGATTTTGATGCAAGGATCGAGCATCCGTCTAATGATGAGATCGGTGAGCTGTCCTGTTATATGAATGATCTGTCGTATAAGCTGAATAAGACGCTGACGGAGCTTAAGGAGACAAACCAGAAGCTTCAGGTGGAAATTGATGAGAAGATCAAGATTGACGAGATGCGTAAGGAATTCCTGTCACATGTATCACATGAATTAAAGACACCGATCGCACTGGTACAGGGTTATGCAGAAGGCTTGCGGGATAATATCAATGATGATGAAGAAAGCAAGAACTTTTACTGTGATGTCATTGTTGATGAAGCAAACAAGATGAATAAGCTGGTAAAGCAGTTACTTGATCTGAATGAGATAGAATTCGGGCAGAACCGAGTGAATAAGGAAATGTTCAATATCGTTGATCTGATCCATAATTCCATCGATTCGTCTGCAATCCTTGCAGAGCAGAGTCAGGTTACGATCGTTTATGATGATGTAGATCCGATCAATGTCTATGCGGTGATCGTGGGATTTTTGTTTATCGGCAGGGAATTTGGTGGAAAAACGGTGTATACGTCGTTCTTATTGCCGGTGATAATCGGAATTCTGGAGAAATTATTTCCTAATAACGGTTCTATGACAGGAGATCCGTTCCTGGATATGCTCTGTTATGTGTTTGTGGTCAGCATCGGGCTTTCGATTTTATTTAACTGCAACGCCTCTTCAGGTGGACTGGATATCGTGGCGAAGCTGATGAATAAGTACCTGCGCATGGATCTGGGAAAGGCCATGGCTCTGTCTGGTATGTGCGTGGCGTTGTCATCGGCACTGGTGTACGATAAGAAGATCGTGGTGCTCAGTGTGCTGGGTACATATCTCAATGGACTGGTGCTGGATCATTTCATTTTTGGCGCCAAAGTGAAGCGGAGGGTCTGCATTCTGTCCAAAAAGGAGGAAGAGATCCGGAAGTTTATCATCGAGGAGCTGCATAGCGGCGCGACCATCTATGAGGCCATCGGGGCATATGATTTCCAGCCACACAGGGAGATCATTACCATCGTGGACAAGCATGAGTACAGCAAATTGATGAGTTACCTGATGAAAACGGACCGTGAGGCATTTATCACTGTTTATACGGTAAATGAGATTATTTATCGCCCGAAGCCTTAAAAATATGATACCAGGGTCATGAGGAAAAAAGCTTTGTGGGTAAGCCCGCATTGGCATCTAGTTCTTTTGACTCTGGTATTATTTTATGATATACTAAAGGGAACAAAAGACAGGAGGCTTGCCATGTATAGTTTTATCGTGAACCCGAATGCCAGCGGCGGACGGGGAGAGAGGATATGGCGAAGGCTGGAAAAGCAGCTTAAGCACCTGGGGGTACCGTATGAAGCATTTGTGACAGAGAAGACAGGAGATGCCAGGAGACTGGCCTGTGATCTGACAGAACACCAGAGAGAACCCAGAATTCTGATTGCTGTAGGCGGAGATGGAACCGTCAGCGAAGTGCTGGACGGCATTTCTTTTTGCGGACCGGTGACGCTTGGGTATATTCCAACAGGATCGGGAAATGATCTCGCCAGGAGTTTGCGGCTTCCCAAAAGCCCGTCCCGCTGCCTGAAGAAGATCCTGAATCCCAAATATCATAAATTATTGGACTATGGCGTGCTCTCCTATGGGGATCATCTGACCCACCGCCGTTTTATGGTCAGTACTGGAATTGGTATGGATGCTATGGTGTGTCAGGATATTCTGCATTCCAAGACGAAGCGGGGATTGAGCAAGGTGGGACTGGGCAAGCTCAGTTATATGCTGGTGGGAGCCAAACGGATTTTATTTACCAGACCGGTGAAGGGATATCTGGTGCTGGATGGCGCGCAGAAGGTGGAATTTAACCATATTTATTTTGTGGCAGTCCACAATCATCCATATGAGGGCGGAGGTTTCCGGTTTGCGCCGGGGGCAGATCCTGGAGATGGCAGATTAAATGTCTGTGTGATCCATAGCGCCAGCCGCCTGCGGGTACTAAAACTTTTGATCAGCGCCCTGTTTGGCATGACCAAGAAGAAAAAGAACCGGATCCGATGTTATACCTGTCAGGAAGTGGAGATCCATATGGATCAGCCTATGGCAGTCCATGCGGACGGAGAGGATTGTCTGTGTCAGCAGGATATCCATGTGCGGTGTATACCGCAGAAGCTCCGTATGATCGTGTAAGGCGGAAACTGCCGGATAAGACTCGAGCATCATGATAATAGAAGAAAAAGAGAGGAATGGAACATGCGAATTGGACAGGGATATGATGTACACCGCCTGGTGGAAGGACGGGATCTGATCCTGGGGGGCGTTACGGTTCCTTATGAAAAAGGACTTTTGGGACATTCGGACGCAGATGTGCTGGTTCATGCGGTGATGGATGCGCTGTTGGGCGCAGCGGCACTTGGTGATATCGGACAGCATTTTCCGGATACAGATCCTGCGTATAAAGGCATTTCCAGTATCAAGCTGCTGGAAGCCGTAGGAAAGCTGTTGGAAGAGAATGGGTATGTGATCGAGAATATTGACGCTACCATCATTGCCCAGCGACCGAAACTGGCGGCTTACCGTCCACAGATGGCAGAGAATATCGCCCATGCGTTAAAGCTTCCGGTGAACCGTGTCAGTGTGAAAGCCACCACAGAAGAGGGGCTTGGATTTACGGGAACCGGAGAAGGAATTTCTTCTCAGGCAATTACCTTATTGACATCGGTAGAGGATTATTGCTATGATGACAGAATGAAGCCACAGGGCTGCTCTGGATGTCAGGGCTGCGCCGGGCAAAAATAGAGAAGGGGAAGATTATGAAGATTTTTAATACATTGACCAGAAGAAAAGAAGAATTCGTTCCGTTAGAACCGGGTAAAGTGAAGATGTATGTCTGCGGCCCTACTGTTTATAATTTTATCCATATCGGCAATGCAAGACCGATGATCATTTTCGATACTGTCCGCAGATATTTTGAGTACAAGGGTTATGAGGTCAACTATGTATCCAATTTTACAGATGTGGATGATAAGATCATCAAGAAAGCCAATGAGGAGGGTGTCGATCCGTCCGTGATTTCTGAGCGCTACATCGCAGAGTGCAAGAAGGATATGGCGGCGCTGAATGTAAAACCGGCTACCACTCATCCGCAGGCGACCAAAGAGATCGGCGGCATGCTGGATATGATCCAGACGCTGATCGACAAGGGACATGCCTATGTGGCAGAGGATGGAACTGTTTATTTCCGTACCAAATCCTTTAAGGAATATGGTAAATTATCCCATAAGAACATTGACGAGTTACAGTCCGGTTTCCGTGAGATCAAGGTCACTGGCGAGGAAGGCAAGGAAGACCCGAATGATTTCGTTCTGTGGAAACCGAAAAAAGAAGGAGAGCCATACTGGGAGTCTCCATGGTGCAAGGGTCGTCCGGGCTGGCATATTGAGTGTTCTGTCATGTCCAAGCGTTATCTGGGTGACCAGATCGATATCCATGCGGGTGGCGAGGACCTGATTTTCCCTCATCATGAGAATGAGATCGCCCAGTCCGAGTGTGCCAACGATAAGACATTTGCAAACTACTGGATGCACAATGGTTTCTTGAATATTGACAATGTGAAAATGTCCAAATCCCTGGGTAATTTCTTTACGGTTCGTGAGATCACAGAAAAATATGATCCGCAGGTGCTTCGTTTCTTCATGCTGAGCGCCCACTACAGAGGACCGTTAAATTTCAGCGCAGATCTGATGCAGGCATCCAAGAATGGTCTGGATCGTATTTTAAATGGTGTTGAGAAATTATGTGATCTGGAGAAGAAGGTAGAAGCCAAAGGCATGAGCCAGGAAGAAGAGGCAAAGGTAGCAGAGGCTAAGAATCAGATCCAGAAGTTTGAGGCGGCCATGGAGGACGACTTTAACACCGCTGACGCCATCACCGCCATTTTCGAACTGGTAAGACTCAGCAACTCCACTGCCAATGAGGCAGCCAGCAAGGAATATGTAACTTACTTAAAAGAAACCATCGAGAAGCTGTGCGATGTTCTGGGCATCATCACGGAGAAGAAGGAAGAGGTCTTAGATGAGGAGATCGAGGCTCTGATCCAGGCACGCCAGCAGGCGAGAAAAGAGAAAAACTTCGCTCTTGCAGATGAGATCCGTGGCAGATTATCTGACATGGGCATTATCCTGGAAGATACCAGAGAAGGTGTAAAATGGAAGAGAGCGTAAAGAATCTGGAGCAGGAGCAGCCATGCGGCGAGATGGAAAATGCCATGGAACAGGAACAGCAGGCTCCCATAGATTTTCTGGTTCACTGCAAGCAGGCTCTGAGACTGGAAAAGATCGATATCGCCAATTATTCCCCGCTGGCCCTTGCTTATATTGGGGATGCAGTCTATGAACTGATGATCCGCACTCATGTGGTCAGCCATGGCAGTATGCAGGTCAACAAGATGCACAAAAAAAGCGCCAGTCTGGTAAAAGCCCAGACCCAGGCGGAGCTGATCAAGATCCTGGAGCCGGAGCTGACGCCGTTAGAGCACGCCGCTTATAAAAGAGGAAGAAATGCCAAATCTGTGACCATGGCCAAGCATGCGACTATGATCGATTACCGTATGGCCACCGGATTTGAGGCGCTGATGGGCTATCTGTATCTGACAGAGCAGTTTGACCGGATGGTAGAGCTGGCAGGCTATGGATTAGAGAAAATAGGAGAGTTTGAGACAGAATGAAAGAAGAAATGACACAGGACGCTGTGCAGGAGAACGGAACTCTGGTAGAGGGCAGAAATGCAGTCTTAGAGGCGTTCCGCTCTGGTAAGACGATTGATAAATTATATGTGCTGGACGGCTGCAAGGACGGCCCGGTGCAGACGATTGTCCGCGAGGCGAGAAAACACGATACGATCATTAATTTTGTAGCGAAAGAACGTCTGGACCAGCTTTCTGCGACCGGACACCACCAGGGCGTGATCGCCCAGGCTTCCGCGTATGAGTACGCAACCGTGGAAGATATCCTGGAGAATGCCAGAAAGAAAGGGGAGTCGCCATTTATTTTCTTATTAGATGGCATTGAGGATCCTCATAATCTGGGTGCGATCATCCGTACTGCGAATCTGGCAGGCGCCCACGGTGTGATCATTCCGAAACGCCGGGCAGTTGGATTGACTGCAACAGTGGCAAGAACTTCCGCCGGTGCGTTGAATTATACGCCGGTTGCGAAAGTGACCAACTTAAATACCGTGATGGAGGAACTAAAGAAAGAGGGGCTGTGGTTCGTCTGCGCCGATATGGGGGGCGAGACCATGTACCGCCTGAATCTGAGTGGTCCGATCGGTCTGGTGATCGGCAATGAAGGGGATGGTGTCAGCAAGCTGGTAAAAGAGCATTGTGATATGGTCGCTTCCATTCCGATGAAGGGAGATATTGACTCCCTGAATGCGTCGGTGGCAGCAGGTGTGCTGGCTTATGAGATCGTGAGACAGAGAATGAAGTGATATATCAGGGACAACAAGGTATTATATAGATATGTAGGCGTTATAAAGCCGGAAATCTGTAGTTAGAAAGCAGATTTCCGGCTTTTTGTGTCATAGGAAATTACGTCCTATGACACAAAAACGCTCCGCGAGGATCGCACTGCGGCGGAAAGGAATTATGTCGCTATTGCGACCCGCCGCAGGCGGAGAATCCTGCAAGCAGGATTCTTTTTTAATCCTCTAACGTGATGAGCCGCAGACCGCTGCTGCTCCAGGTATTTCCAATGATATAACTGGTGTATTTGTTACCTGCGGTGATATCCACCTGATAGGACAGGAGTGGTTCATTGATAAAGCTTCCGGAGATTACTGTGCCAATGATCAGGGCTGGCAGCTCCTGCATCAGTGATCCGGTGGAGGAGTTAGTCAGGTAGAACTGGTAGGAGCCTGCAGCTGCCTGTTTATAAGAAGAGACACTCTGGTAGTTTAACCCACGGAATACCACACTGTGGGTGTTATAGAGCATCACATCGTAGCTGGAGCCGCTGTAAGACATATTGGCAACCCGGTAGCAGCCAGTATTGTAATTGAAAGTGTTGCAGCCGGTGGCCGGAACCTGGATCATATCAAGACCGCCAGAAGCATTGTCTGTCAGCACCACAGTATAGCGCTGTTCGGCAGAAAATGGGAAGGAGCGCTGAAGAAGAATGTTGCTGATGCCCGATGCCCGGCGGACGGTGATGGTGTGGAAACCATCGGAGACCGGTTCGTAATTAGAAACAGTTCCAAAACGGGAGTTGATGGCAAAAGCGTTCTGATCCACCTCAATGTTGACTGCGAAGGTATTGGCAGACGCATTTAAGAAACGCACCAGTCCAAATTGGCTCATGCTGTTGGAACAGTTTGGACGGAACGGGCACGTTGGAAAGGATGGGATCGACGGTGTTGGCCTGGAAGAAGCCGGCGGCCAGAGCACGATGTTGCTGCCAGAGCTGGTATTGTCCGGATAAACCGGTCTGCCGCCTTCCAGATTTTCCGGGGTGCCGTTTTCCGGAGCAGCCGGTGTAGTAAGATCGAAGTCTGTGTCCGTCAGATGGGCATTGGAGTGGTCCTCGGAAGGAATGGAGGTGGAAAGAGAAGGTGCATTATCATCAAAAGAATTGGTTGCCATGAGAAGAAAATACCTCGTGCTGTTTTAATTTACTTTATGTGCCCCAAAAATAGAGTGTGCAGGAAAAATGAAAATAAGGGGAAAACAGATAGAAAGGATGAGCAGGCAGCAACAGCCTAAACGGAATAGCTCACCGTAATGAACAAGAAAATCCTGAATAAATTAATTAAACAATTCAAAAATCCGAAACAGTTCATAAAAACATGGATTCAAGAACAAATTAAAAACCGGATGACAGAAACATTCTAAAACGAAAACGAGAAAACCCGCATAAATACTAGCTTTCTAGCATTTATGCGGGTTTGTTGAAAAGCTGATGACGGGACTCGGACCCGTGACCTCCTCACTACCAATGAGGTGCGCTACCACCTGTGCCACATCAGCGTTTTTAGGTTGTTGTCTTTGCTGTATCCTTAAGACTCGTTTATGATATCATGAGTTTTCACATTTGTCAACACAAATTTGAAAATTTTTTAAAAAGAATTTTTCCCTTTTAATAATGAGGGGAATATGATATGATAATCCAAGACAAAACGTAACTGTGAAGGTACTGAACAGTTATCATGAAACACAATGGACGGAGGAATGTTATGGAAGAGAATAAAGAAGTTTTAGAAGTCTCTAAAAACTTTATTGAGCAGGAGATCGAGAAGGATCTGGCAGAGGGCGTGTACGATCATGTGCAGACACGTTTCCCACCGGAGCCTAATGGATATCTTCATATTGGACATGCAAAATCTATTTTACTGAATTACGGTCTTGCGAAAAAATATGGCGGTAAGTTCAACATGCGTTTTGATGATACCAACCCGACCAAAGAGAAGGAAGAGTTTGTTCATTCCATTTTAGAGGACGTGAAGTGGCTGGGAGCTGATTATGAAGACCGGTTATTCTTCGCTTCTAACTATTTCCAGAAGATGTATGAGTGTGCTGTTTTCTTAATTAAGAAGGGCAAGGCGTTTGTCTGTGATCTGAGTGCGGAGCAGATCCGTGAATACCGTGGCGATTTCACCACACCAGGTAAGGAGAGCCCATACCGCAACCGCAGCATCGAGGAGAATTTACAGTTATTCGAGGATATGAAGGCTGGTAAGTACCAGGATGGTGAGAAGGTACTGCGTGCGAAGATCGATATGGCTTCCCCGAATATCAACATGCGCGACCCGGTAATCTACCGTGTGGCTCATATGACTCATCACAATACCGGTGATACCTGGTGCATTTACCCGATGTATGACTTTGCCCATCCGATCGAGGATGCCATCGAGCATATCACCCATTCCATCTGTACCCTGGAATTTGAGGATCACAGACCGTTGTATGACTGGGTAGTAAGAGAATGTGAGTTTGAGAATCCGCCTCGTCAGATCGAGTTTGCCAAATTATACCTGACCAACGTGGTAACTGGTAAGCGTTATATCAAGAAGCTGGTTGAGGATGGTATCGTAGATGGCTGGGATGATCCGCGCCTGGTTTCTATTGCTGCTTTAAGAAGAAGAGGCTATACACCGGAGTCCATTAAGAAGTTTGTAGAGCTGGTTGGTGTTTCCAAGGCCAACAGTTCTGTAGACTATGCCATGTTAGAGTACTGCATCCGCGAGGACTTAAAGTTAAAACGTCCGCGTGTGATGGCGATTCTGGATCCAGTGAAGTTAGTGATCGACAACTATCCAGAAGGACAGATTGAGATGTTAAGCATTCCGAATAACCTGGAGAATGAAGAGCTGGGCGAGAGAGAAGTTCCATTTGCGAAAGAGCTTTACATCGAGAGAGAAGATTTCATGGAAGAGCCTCCGAAGAAATATTTCCGTCTGTTCCCAGGCAATGAGGTCCGTCTCATGGGTGCTTATTTCGTGACCTGTACCGGATACGAGAAGGATGAGAATGGCAATGTTACAGTGGTTCACGCAACCTACGATCCAGAGACCAAGAGCGGTTCCGGATTTAATGCAAGAAAAGTAAAGGGAACCATTCACTGGGTAGCAGTTCCGACTGCAGAGAAGGCAGAGTGCCGTCTGTATGAGAATATCGTGGATGAGGAAAAAGGCAAGTTAAATGCTGATGGAACCCTGAACTTAAATCCAAATTCCCTGACAGTTCTGCCAGACTGTTATGTGGAGCCTTCCTTAAAGACTGCGAAGGCATACGACAGCTTCCAGTTCATGAGAAATGGATATTTCTGCGTGGATTGCAAGGACAGCACCGAGGAGCATCCGGTATTTAACCGCATTGTTTCCCTGAAGAGTTCTTTCAAATTAAAATAATTGCGGGCATTTGCGCGGAACGTGTATGATGGCTGCGCTGGCTTCGTGAACATGTAGGATGATCAATCATATGGAATTAATGATTCCTTTAAAAGCTCAGGCGGGGAAACCCATGTATGAGCAGATCTATGAATATATCAAAGAAGAGATACGTAAAGGGAGTCTGGCCGCTGGGACCAGGCTCCCTTCTACTAGGATTTTGGCGGAGCATTTAAAGATCAGCCGTTCCACCAGCCAGATGGCGTATGACCAGCTGGTTTCTGAGGGTTATATTGAGACCATTCCCTGCAAGGGGTATTTTGTCTTAAAGATCGATGAGCTGGTAGAGGTGGAGCCGGAGACAAAGATGGGGTTTCTGGTGGAACCGGAGCAGCAGGAGGCGGAGCTGGATGTGGATTTTTCCCCAAGGGGCATTGATCTGACCAGCTTTCCTTATAATGCCTGGAGAAAGGTCACAAGGGCCACGCTGATGGACGATGATAAAGAAATGTTCCTGACCGGGTCGCCTCAGGGGGAGCCGGGACTGCGTGAGGCCATCCGTGGATATCTTCACTCTGCCAGAGGTGTCAACTGCACAGCGGATCAGATCATCATCGGCGCGGGAAGTGAGTATCTGATGATGCTGCTGACCCAGATTTTAGGCACCAGCAGAACTATCGCCATGGAAAATCCCACCTACCGTCAGGCGTACCGGGTATTTGAGAGCCTGGGATGTCAGATGAAGCCGGTGGAGATGGATGCCCACGGCATGAATGTGCGGTTATTGGAAGAGAGCGGGGCGGATATCGCTTACGTGATGCCGTCCCACCAGTATCCCATGGGTGTTGTGATGCCCGTCAAACGCCGTCAGGAATTGCTCTCCTGGGCTGGCAGAGGGGAGAAACGGTATCTGATCGAGGATGATTATGACAGTGAGTTCCGCTACCGTGGAAAGCCGGTTCCGGCTCTTCAGGGCATGGATATCCAGGGAAAGGTGATCTACATGGGAACCTTTTCCAAGTCGATTGCTCCTGCCATCCGTGTTGGTTATCTGGTGCTTCCGGCGCCGCTCTTAGCGGTTTATAAGAGAAAATGTGGGTTCTATGCTTCTACGGTCTCCAGGATCGACCAGAAGATCATCTACCAGTTCCTCACAGAAGGTCACTATGAGCGTCATTTGAACCGCATGAGGGCCATTTACAAGGGAAAACATGATGTGCTCATGAGCGAGTTAAAGACCCTTGGAACGGAATTTATAGTCCAGGGCGAGTACGCAGGGCTTCATGTGCTGTTAAAATACCGGAAAGCGGGCATGGAGACGTGGCTGGTGGAAGAGGCAGCCAAAGCCAGAGTCGGCGTTTATGGAATCTCTGGTTTCCTCATTGCACCGCTGGCAGATCAGAAGGAAAAATGCTTTTCCACAGTGGTATTAGGCTACGCAAGACTGAACGAGGATCAGATCCGGGAAGGAATCCGGCGACTGGCGGCAGCGTGGAAATGCAGCAGACCATGTCCATAAAAGAAAAAGTTACTGTTCACGCGTTGCGCAAACAGCAACAAGAAAAACACCTGCCTGCGGGCATCAAGAATGGATCAGGCTCCATCGATGCTCACCAGACAGGTGTTTTGACGTATTGTTCTGTGTTCTGCAGATACAGGTTGTGGTCAGTTCATTACAGATCTTCTTCAATCGTAGCAGAATCGGTAGAAGCAGTTTCTTCCGCAGCTTTTTTTGCCTCATCAGCGGCATCCTGTGCAGCTTCTTTTACAGTATCAACTGCGTCAGCGGCATCTTCTGCAACAACCTGTGCAGCCTCTTTAGCAGATTCCGTTGCCTGTTCAGCCGCGTCTGCCGCCTGCCTGGATACTTCGTCTGCTGCGTCAGCTACAACCTGTGCAGCCTCTTTTGCGGTCTCTTTTGTTTCTTCTTTCTTTTCTCCCAAAGTCACATAGGTGCGGGAAGCAGCTTCTGATTCATGAGGAAGAGAGCCATCAAAATCGTCATCGTCCTCATGTTCAAAATCGTGAAAGTCCTGGTCTAATTCCTTATGAAAAGATCTATACTTTAAAAAATAAGATACACCGGCAGCAACAGCGCCGGCGGCAGTAGCCAGGGCAAGAAACTTACCAAACTTCTTTTTCTCTGACATAGTGGGGATGCTCCTTTCATTTCAAACATATCGATTGATTCTATTGTAATACCTTTATTTCAAAAAAGAAAGGGATATAAACAGAAAAATTTTATAAAATACTTAGCACTCGACTATTGACAGTGCTAACAGAACGTGCTATAACATGTTTATGCAATGAGAAATAGTAAATGCAAAAGATGTTTCTAATCAAAAAGATTTGAGGAGGAATTTTTATATGAAGTTAGTACCATTATTTGACAGAGTTGTATTAAAACAGTTAGTGGCAGAGGAAACTACCAAGTCCGGTATCGTTCTTCCTGGTCAGGCAAAGGAGAAACCACAGCAGGCTGAGGTGATCGCAGTAGGTCCTGGCGGTGTGGTTGATGGAAAAGAGATCACCATGCAGGTAAAGGTTGGCGATAAGGTTATTTACTCCAAGTATTCTGGAACAGAGGTAGAGTTAGATAGCGAAAAATATGTAGTTGTAAAACAGAATGACATCTTAGCAGTTATCGAGTAGGAATAGCGATCAAAAATCCCATCAGCGAAGCTGATCTGGAATAGATTTTTGCTCGTAACTATGAAGGTACTGAATAGTTAAAATTGAGATAAGAATTGGAGGAATTTCATCATGGCAAAAGAAATTAAATATGGTGTAGAAGCAAGAAAAGCTCTGGAATCTGGTGTGAACCAGTTAGCTGATACCGTTCGTGTAACATTAGGACCGAAAGGAAGAAACGTGGTTCTGGATAAATCCTTCGGCGCTCCACTGATCACCAACGATGGTGTTACTATCGCAAAAGAGATTGAGTTAGCTGACCCATTTGAGAACATGGGTGCCCAGTTAGTGAAAGAGGTTGCTACCAAGACGAACGATGTAGCAGGTGATGGTACCACAACTGCAACTGTTCTGGCACAGGCTATGATCAACGAAGGTATGAAGAACCTGGCTGCTGGCGCAAACCCGATCGTTTTAAGAAAAGGTATGAAGAAAGCAACTGACGCTGCCGTAGAAGCTATCGCTAAGATGAGCCAGCCAATCAGTGGCAAAGCACAGATCGCAAGAGTTGCAGCGATTTCCGCAGCTGACGACGAGGTTGGCGAGCTGGTTGCAGACGCTATGGAGAAGGTTTCCAACGACGGTGTTATCACCATCGAAGAGTCCAAGACCATGAAGACTGAGTTAGACCTGGTAGAAGGTATGCAGTTTGACAGAGGTTATCTGTCTGCTTACATGTGCACCGATATGGATAAGATGGAAGCAGTTCTGGATAATCCATACATCCTGATCACAGATAAGAAGATTTCCAACATCCAGGAGATCTTACCGGTTCTGGAGCAGATCGTTCAGTCCGGTTCCAGATTGTTGATCATTGCTGAGGATGTTGAGGGTGAGGCTCTGACCACTCTGATCGTGAACAAATTAAGAGGTACCTTCAATGTTGTAGCTGTTAAGGCACCTGGCTATGGCGATAGAAGAAAAGAGATGTTACAGGATATTGCAACCTTGACTGGTGGTACAGTGATCTCCAGCGATTTAGGCTTAGAACTGAAAGATACTACCATGGATCAGTTAGGCCGTGCAAAATCTGTAAAAGTTCAGAAAGAGAACACTGTGATCGTTGATGGTGAAGGCGATAAAGCTGCGATCGCAGCAAGAGTTGCCCAGATCAGAGGACAGATCGAGGAGACTACTTCTGATTTTGACCGTGAGAAACTGCAGGAGAGACTGGCGAAACTGGCTGGCGGCGTAGCAGTGATCCGTGTCGGCGCAGCTACTGAGACTGAGATGAAGGAAGCAAAACTGCGTATGGAGGATGCTCTGGC
>OKRY01002705.1_pt1 | contig 13602 bp, 14 predicted proteins | sample 1601121 | NCBI WGS metagenome assembly OKRY01 (sample SAMEA3541546, study PRJEB24748) | human gut metagenome | biome: human gut; feature: human-associated habitat; material: faeces | place: China | collected 2012
CCGCCATATTCGCGAGAAGATAGAGATTAATCCAAAAGAACCCCGCTATCTGAAAGTTGTATGGGGTGTTGGTTACAAAATTGATAAGAATTAAGAGTTAAGGAGCAATTATGGAGAGCCATCCTTATTCCTACGGAACAAAACTGACGGGTCTGATCCTGCATCTGTTTTTTACAGTGGTTTTAACGATAGCAGTATTTTTGCTGGCATCCATGCTTAGTAAAAATATTTTTGAGTTGTCAGACGTTGGAACAGAACAGTTTCTGGATTCCGGGTATTACACAAAATGTATTGAAAAAAAATGTGATGACCTGAGCGATTACCTGCGTCTGCTGATCAAAGGTGAAAGCCGTACTTCAGAGGAGAACAGGCGTTATCTGCAATACACCAATGAGTTTAAGAGTGGTGATAGCAATTTCTGCTATTGGTACAGGATTGGTGAGGCGTGGTACACAAATCAGCCGGACACGAAGGAAGGACAGGAGTTTGACGTGGAAGCTGTGCTGATGGAGGCGAAGACCATGGGGAATTACCTGATCTATGATCTTGTGGACAAAGAATTTGGCACTGACATTAACGGCATGGCAGACTACTTCTTTGGCGGCGGAAATCAGATGCTCTGGCCTGCAGATGACATGACACTGATCATCGGGATCGATACGGAACTGTCTGCAGAAGATGATATTTATGAGGCATCCCGGGAGTACGAACAGCTTCATCCATGGATCAAAGTCTGTATTTTCTGTGGTCTGGTCAGTCTGATGGGATGGATCATCTCGCTGGTTTATCTGACTTTGGCAACCGGACGCCGCACAGGTGAAGAGAAAATCCATCTGAATCCGATCGATAAGATCAAGACGGAGATTCTGGTGGCGGCTTTTATTTTTATGATGGTGGAGCTTGTGATCCTCATTACAAAAGTAAACAGTGAGGAATGGGCTGTTTATGGGATCATTGTAGCATCGGGAACCGTGAGTCTTGTGATCGACGGATTATTCCTGATCTTTTATCTGAGCATGGTGCGCAGAATGAAAGCGGAGATGCTCTGGGAGACAAGCGTTGCGTGCTGGCTCGAAAGAGGCATCCGCAAAGTATTTGCCAGACAGAAAACAACGGTGCGTGTGCTGCTGCTTTTTGCAGGACACATGGCTGTTTGAAGGTACTGTAAAGGATAACCTTCTTTTAAACAATGAAAATGTAGCTGATGAAAAACTTGTTGCAGCATGTAAGGCATGCGGAATCCACAGCTTTATAGAAGCACTTCCGGATGGTTACGATACCGTACTTAATGACAATACATCTATTTCAGCCGGACAGAAACAGCTTTTAACAATTGCAAGGGCAATGATACAGAACAGTCCGATGTTAATATTAGATGAAGCAACATCAAGTGTTGACACAAGAACAGAAATATTAACACAGCAGGCAATGGATAAACTTACAGAAAAGAGAACAAGCTTTGTAATTGCCCACAGGCTTTCAACAATAAAAAATGCAGATGTAATAATAGTTATGCGAAACGGAGATATCGTTGAACAGGGAAATCATGAAGAATTACTTGAAAGAAATGGTTTCTATGCAGGGTTCTGAACCGGAGCCACGCCATGCTTGCTGGCAGCTACAATCTGTACATCCTGCTGATCAGGGAAGGTATTTCCGAAATGAGGCACCGAGAAAATGCGATGCTTCACCTCCTTGCCATTCTTATCGAAAAATATCGAAAATCTGCCATCAGCGGCCGTATCAGGAGTTACCGACAATTCATCCTGAGCACCAGCCGAAGCCATCAGGTCAGAAGCATCAGAATCTCCTCTTAATGAATCGATTGCCGTACTGTCTTTTCCATCAGAATGAGCCGTCAATCTAGGCTCAGCCACACTCGGAAAAATAACACGAACCAGTGCCAGCAACAGCACGACTACCAAAAAACCTTGCAAATATCTATTCTTACTAATCTTCATAACTAAAAATTTCCTGCAAAGGTAACAAAAAGTATTGAAATATTTGCTCAATTCACAGAAAAGTAGTAATTTTGCAGCGTTATATAACATTATTTAGAACATTAAGGTTGCAAACCAATAAGAAATATAAATATTTTGATAGAGAAACATATTATACTCGAAGATATAGATCCAGTGATGTTCTATGGCGTAGGAAATGGTAACCTACAGATGATTAAGTCACTGTATCCTAAGTTGCGTATCGTTGCACGCGACAACGTGATTCGTGTGCTCGGCGACGAAGAGGAAATGGCGAAAGCAGAAGAAGACATTGAGCTGATGCGCAAGCACTTAGCTAAATACAATATGCTCAATGAAGAGGATATCCTTGATATTGTGAAAGGCAAACAGACCAAAGCAGACTCCGTGAAAGGCGTGCTGGTATATAGCATTAGCGGCCGACCTATCAAGAGCCGCAGCGAGAACCAGCAGCAGCTCATCGAGGCTTACGAGAAGAACGATATGATATTTGCTGTGGGACCTGCCGGAACTGGTAAGACCTACCTCAGCATCGCCCTTGCCGTGAAAGCCCTCAAGGAGAAGGCAATCAAGAAGATCATCCTCTCAAGACCTGCAGTAGAAGCAGGCGAAAAGCTCGGATTCCTGCCGGGCGACATGAAAGATAAAATCGATCCTTACTTGCAACCGCTCTATGACGCGTTGGAAGATATGATTCCTGCCGTCAAGTTGCAAGATATGATGGAAAAGCACATTATCCAGATTGCGCCACTCGCCTTCATGCGTGGACGCACCCTCAGCGACGCCGTCGTCATCCTTGACGAGGCGCAGAATACAACCTCACAGCAGATCAGAATGTTCCTCACCCGTATGGGTATGAACACCAAGATGATCATCACCGGCGACCTGACACAGATAGACTTGCCTCGCGAACAGCGAAGCGGACTGAAAGAGGCGCTCAAGATCCTGGAAGGAGTAGAAGGAATCGGAGTCGTAAAACTGGGGCAGAAGGATATTGTGCGACACAAGCTCGTAACCCGCATCGTCAACGCATACGATAAGTATGACAAGGAGAGAGCGGAAGCACGGGAAGCTCAAAAAACAAATTAATTATAAATTAAATAAAATGAAAGCATTAACAAAAACAGATTTCCATTTCGATGGACAGAAGAGTGTTTACCACGGTAAAGTACGTGATGTGTATGACATTAACGATGACATCCTCGTGATGGTCGCTACCGACAGAATCTCAGCATTCGATGTTGTTCTGCCAAAGGGTATTCCATTCAAGGGTCAGGTGCTCAATCAGATTGCAGCTAAGTTCCTGGACACAACTACAGATATCTGTCCAAACTGGAAGTTGGCTACTCCAGACCCAATGGTTACAGTAGGTTTGAAGTGCGAAGGTTTCCGCGTGGAGATGATCATCCGTTCTATCCTCACCGGTAGTGCATGGCGTGACTATCAGAAGGGCTGCCGCGAGATCTGCGGTGTGAAGCTGCCTGACGGAATGCGCGAGAACGAGCGTTTCCCTGAGCCAATCATCACCCCTACTACAAAGGCTGATGAGGGTCACGATATGAACATCTCTAAGGAAGAGATTATCGCCCAGGGTATTGTTAGTGCAGAGGATTACGCTGTAATGGAAGACTATACACGCCGCATCTTCGCCCGTGGTCAGGAAATCGCTGCCAAGCAGGGATTGATTCTCGTTGATACCAAGTATGAGTTCGGCAAGCGCGACGGTAAGGTTTATCTCATCGACGAGATTCACACTCCAGACTCTAGCCGCTACTTCTACGCAGACGGCTACGAGGAGAAGTTCGAGAAGGGTGAGCCACAGCGCCAGCTTTCTAAGGAGTTCGTTCGCCAGTGGCTCATCGAGCACAACTTCATGAACGAGCCAGGTCAGACTATGCCAGAGATTACCGACGAGTATGCAGAGAGCGTATCCGACCGCTACATCGAGCTGTACGAGCACATCACAGGCGAGAAGTTCGACAAGGCTGCTGAGGAAGGCGACATCGCTGCACGCATCGAGAAGAACGTAAGCGAGTGGCTTGCTGCACACAAGTAATATATAATAAGGTATATTGCTCGACAAAAGTAAGTAATATATAAATAATGTATAAACAAGAACAGATTAAGCCCTACGAGGGCACAGGAGAAAAGGGAAAGTTGGTAGAGGAGATGTTTGATAACATCGCCCCTACCTACGATACCCTGAACCACCGACTCTCGTGGGATATCGATAAGGGATGGCGCAAGAAGGCAATCAAGCGGCTTGCGCCCTTCTCTCCAAAGAAAATGCTCGACATCGCCACAGGCACCGGCGACTTCGCCATCCTTGCCGCACAGATGCTGCATCCCGACAAGCTCGTGGGAGCAGATATCTCGCAGGGCATGATGGAGATAGGAAGACAGAAGGTGAAACGACTGGGACTCGACCAGGTAATCCGCTTCGACAAGGAAGACTGCCTCAACCTCTCATACGAAGACAACACCTTTGATGCGGTAACAGCCGCCTTCGGCATCCGCAACTTCCAGAACCTGGACCGGGGACTGCGCGAAATGTGCCGAGTACTGAAGAAGGGAGGACATCTCTGCATCGTGGAACTCACCACTCCGGTCAGCTTCCCGATGAAGCAGCTGTTCCACATCTATTCGCATACCGTATTGCCTATCTACGGCAAGCTGATATCGAAAGACCAGAGTGCCTACAGCTATCTCACCAAGACCATCGAGGCATTCCCACAGGGAGAAACGATGATGGAGGTATTCAAGAAGGCTGGATTCGAAAAGGCTGAGTTCAAGAGACTCACCTTCGGTATCTGCACCCTTTATTTCGCAACAAAATAAAACAAAGATATTATGGACAAGTATGGACTCATAGGTTATCCCCTAGGACATTCGTTCTCAAAAGGCTACTTCAACGAGAAGTTTGAGAACGAGGGCATCGATGCCCAATATATCAACTTCGAGATTCCATCCATCGAGGATCTCACCGAGATTCTCGACTCTAATCCGGAGTTAAAAGGCCTCAATGTAACCATCCCTTACAAGGAGAAGGTAATCAGTTATCTTGATCAGGTTAGCCCCGAGGCAAATGCCATCGGAGCTGTCAACGTGGTAAAAGTGGAGCATAAAGGCGACGAGACTATCCTCAAGGGATACAACAGTGATGTCATCGGTTTCACCCAGAGCATCGAACCTTTCATCGAGTCTTGCCACAAGAAGGCATTGATTCTCGGTACTGGCGGTGCTTCAAAAGCGATTAACTACGGCTTGAAATCGCTCGGACTGGAGACTGTCTTCGTGAGTCGATACGAACGTCCTGGTACTATCCAGTACGATAAAATCACCCCTGAGGTCATCAAGGAATACAATGTCATCGTGAATTGTACTCCTGTAGGTATGTATCCTCATGTAGATGAGTGCCCTCCACTGCCTTACGAGGCGATGGATACCCACACTCTACTCTACGACCTCATCTACAATCCCGATGAAACCCTCTTCATGAAGAAGGGAAAAGAGCACGGAGCCACAGTAAAGAATGGTTTGGAGATGCTGCTCCTCCAGGCATTCGCCAGCTGGGATTTCTGGCATGAAGAGAAATAAATACTTTATAAACGTAGATATTTACAAGAACAAATTCAGCATAGAAAACTTGAACATCTACATTTATAAGAACGATAAGGAAATAATAAGAATCATAATTGGAGATCAATTTAGATATGAGTAACAATAGATACATGATGCGCGGTGTAAGCGCAGCAAAGGAAGATGTTCACAACGCTATCAAGAACATCGACAAGGGTATCTTCCCACAGGCTTTCTGCAAGATTATACCTGATATCTTGGGCGGTGACCCAGAGTACTGCAACATTATGCATGCCGACGGTGCAGGTACCAAGTCTAGCTTGGCATATATGTACTGGAAGGAGACTGGCGACCTCTCTGTATGGAAGGGTATCGCTCAGGATGCTATCGTGATGAATACCGACGACCTGCTCTGCGTGGGCGCAGTAGATAACATCCTCGTTAGCTCTACCATCGGCCGTAACAAGATGCTCATCCCTGGCGAGGTGATCTCGGCTATCATCAACGGTACCGACGATCTGCTCCACGAGATGCGCGAGATGGGTATCGGCATCTATCCTACTGGCGGTGAGACTGCCGATGTTGGCGACCTGGTTCGTACCATCATCGTTGACTCTACCGTAACCTGCCGCATGAAGCGCAGTGACGTCATCGACAATGCCAACATCCGTCCGGGTGATGTTATCGTAGGTCTTTCTTCTACTGGTCAGGCTACTTACGAGAAGAAGTACAACGGCGGTATGGGTAGCAACGGTTTAACTTCTGCCCGCCACGATGTATTCGCCAAGTATCTCGCAGAGAACTATCCTGAAAGCTACGACCACGCCGTTCCTAACGAGTTGGTTTACAGTGGTAAGTATAAGTTGACCGACGAGGTTGAGGGTTCACCTATCAATGCCGGTGAGTTGGTACTCTCTCCTACCCGTACCTATGCCCCTGTAATCAAGAAGATTCTGGATGAGCTTCGCCCAGAGGTTCACGGTATGGTTCACTGCACAGGTGGTGCCCAGACCAAGGTTCTGCACTTCGTAGGCGAGAACTGCAAGGTAGTGAAGGACAACATGTTCCCAGTACCTCCACTCTTCAAGGCAATCCACGACTGCTCAGAGACCGACTGGAAGGAGATGTATCAGGTATTCAACATGGGTCACCGCATGGAGATCTACGTTCGTCCAGAGGTAGCCGAGAAGGTTATCGCCATCAGCAAGAGCTTCAACATCGATGCCCAGATTGTGGGTCACATCGAGGAAGGCAAGCGCAGCCTGACCATCAAGAGCGAATTCGGAACATTCGAATACTAAAAATAGAATTTAAAATTAATGGATAATAACAACATATTACAGAAGCTAGAAGGCTTAGAGAGCCGATACGAGGAAGTAAGTACCCTCATTACCGACCCTGATGTCATCGCCGACCAGCCACGCTACGTGAAGCTCACCAAGGAGTGGAAAGACCTTGGCGACATCATGGACGCACGCAAGCGATACATCAACTGTCTGAACAGCATCAAGGAGGCAAAGGATATCCTCGCCAACGAAAGCGACCCTGAAATGAAGGAGATGGCTCGCGAGGAACTCAACGAGAACGAGGCTCTGCAGCCTAAGCTCGAAGAAGAAATCAAGATTGCCCTGGTTCCTAAGGATCCAGAGGATGCCAAGAATGTACAGATGGAGATCCGTGGCGGTGCCGGTGGCGACGAGGCTGCCCTATTCGCCGGTGACCTCTTCTCTATGTATAAGAAATATTGTGAGTCTAAGGGATGGTCTGTCAGCGTGACTTCTGTCTCTGAGGGTGCTGTGGGTGGATACAAGGAAATCGACTTCGCCGTAAGCGGAACAGATGTTTACGGTACATTGAAGTATGAGTCTGGTGTTCACCGTGTTCAGCGTGTGCCAGCTACTGAGACTCAGGGCCGTATGCATACCTCGGCTGCTACCGTGGCTGTATTGCCAGAGGCAGACAAGTTCGAGGTGAACATCAACGAGGGCGATATCAAGTGGGATACCTTCCGAAGCTCAGGTGCCGGTGGTCAGAACGTGAACAAGGTAGAGTCTGGAGTTCGCCTCCGCTATCCTTGGAAGAACCCTAACACAGGCGAGGTAGAGGAAATCCTCATCGAGTGTACCGAGACCCGTGACCAGCCAAAGAACAAGGAGCGTGCCTTGAGCCGCCTCTATACATTCATCCACGACCGTGAGCATCAGAAGTATGTTGACGATATCGCCAGCCGCCGTAAGAGCCTCGTCTCTACCGGTGACCGTAGTGCGAAGATTCGTACCTACAACTTCCCACAGGGTCGTGTTACCGACCACCGTATCGGTTACACCACCCACGACCTCAATGGTTTCCTGGCTGGTAACATCCAGGATATGATTGATGCCCTGACTGTGGCTGAGAATGCAGAGAAGCTGAAAGAAACAGAATTATAAACCCTTATTCATCGTTCCGATAATCGGAGCGATGAATCATCGTAAATACCATATTATGAACAGAAAAGAACTTGTAGAGCAGATTTTCGCCAAGAAGAGCTTCTTGTGCGTAGGTCTTGATACAGATATCAATAAGTTGCCTAAGTGCATCACAGAGGGTGAAGAAATCCAGGGTGCTGAAGCCGAGATGATGTTTAAGTTCAACCAGGCTATCATCGACGCTACCGCTCCTTACTGCGTGGCTTACAAGCCAAACTTGGCTTTCTACGAGAGCCGTGGCATCGACGGTATGATTGCCTTCGAGAATACCATCAAGTATCTCAAGAGCCACTATCCAAACCACTTCATCATCGCTGATGCCAAGCGTGGCGACATCGGTAATACTTCAAAGATGTATGCCCAGACTTTCTTCGAGGAGTACAACCTCGATTCAGTAACCGTAGCTCCTTACATGGGCGAGGATTCTGTAAAGCCATTCCTCGAGTACGATGGCAAGTGGGTTATCCTCCTGGCTTTGACCAGCAACAAGGGTAGCCACGACTTCCAGCTCACAGAGGATAAGGAAGGCGAGCGCCTCTTCGAGAAGGTTCTGAAGAAGAGCCAGGAATGGGGCAACGATGAGAACATGATGTACGTAGTAGGTGCTACCCAGGGCCAGATGTTCGAGGACATCCGCAAGGTGGCTCCTAACCACTTCCTCCTTGTTCCAGGCGTAGGTGCCCAGGGTGGCAGCCTCCAGGAGGTTTGCAAGTATGGCATCATCAAGGATTGCGGTCTGCTCGTCAATTCATCTCGCGGCATCATCTACGCCAGCAATGGCGATGACTTCGCAGAGGTAGCAGGTCAGAAGGCAAAGGAATTGCAGGAGGAAATGGCAGCAGAGCTTGCTAAGCTGTAATCCCCCTTCATAAAGCATCATTTTAGGCGCAAAGTATCTTGAAAAAGACGCTTTGCGCCTTAAAAATACCTATTTATAGGCGAAAAAAGCAAAATATTACGAAAGAATGACAAGTATTTAAATCTTTTTTGTTATTTTTGCAAACAGAATGTGTTTCTTAAAGAGAATCTTACCAGGAGACTCTAAGTAAAACAAACTAGAAGATTGATAAATATGGAATTTACCGCATCGCAAATAGCCCAGTTCGTTCAGGGCCGTGTGGAAGGTGATGAGAACGCAAAAGTCAACACCTTCGCCAAAATTGAAGAAGGTAAGGAAGGCGCAATCTCGTTCCTTTCAAACCCTAAATACACTCACTTCGTGTACGACACGAAGTCTAGCATCGTGCTCATCGATGAGACCGTGGAACTGGAACACCCAGTCAGCGCTACCCTCATCCGTGTGAAAAACGCCTACGAATGTGTGGCTAAGTTGCTTCAGATGTACGAGTCTATGAAACCAAAGAAGACTGGCATCGACCCATTGGCCTTTGTTTCTCCAAAGGCTAAGGTGGCAGAAAACGTCTATATTGGTGCTTTCGCCTATATCAGCGATGGCGCAGAGGTAGGCGAAGGTAGCCAGATTTATCCTCACGCCTACATCGGCGAGGGTGTGAAAGTGGGCAAGAATGCCCTCATCTACCCTAACGTAACCGTTTATCACGGCTGTAAACTCGGCGATAACGTGACTCTTCATGCAGGTTGTGTCATCGGTGCTGATGGCTTCGGCTTCGCTCCGGGTCCTGATGGATACGACAAGATTCCTCAGATTGGTATCGTTACTATCGAGGATGATGTGGAGATTGGTGCCAACACTTGCGTTGACCGTTCTACCATGGGTTCTACCTACGTTCGCAAGGGCGTGAAGCTCGACAACCTGGTTCAGATTGCCCACAACACCGACATCGGTGCCAACACCGTGATGTCTTCGCAGGTGGGTGTAGCCGGCAGTACCAAGGTAGGCGAATGGTGTATGTTTGGCGGACAGGTGGGTCTCGCCGGTCACATCACCATCGGCGACAAGGTGTTCCTCGGAGCACAGAGCGGTGTGCCAGGCAGCCTCAAGAGCGGTCAGCAGCTCATCGGTACTCCTCCTATGGAGCAGCGTGCTTACTTCAAGTCACAGGCAATCTTCCGTCGCCTGCCTGATATGTACAAGGAACTCAACGACCTGAAGAAGCAGATTGAAGAACTGAAGAAAAACAAATAAAACTATATAATTATGTCAAAACAGAAGACACTGAAAGGTAGCTTCTCTCTTTGCGGCAAGGGATTGCACACAGGCTTGAGCCTCACCGTGACTTTCAATCCTGCACCAGAGAACACCGGTTATAAGATACAGCGCATCGACCTCGAAGGCGAGCCAATCATCCAGGCTGTGGCTGAGAACGTCGTTGAAACCCAGCGTGGCACCGTACTCGGCAAGGGCGATGTTCGCGTCTCTACCATCGAGCACGGTATGTCAGCTCTCTATGCTCTCGGCATCGACAACTGCCTGATTCAGGTTAACGGTCCAGAGTTCCCTATCCTCGACGGCTCTGCATCCATGTATGTAGAGAAGATTCAGAGCGTAGGCATCCAGGAGCAGAACGCTGAGAAGGACTATTATATCATCCGTCATAAGATTGAGGTGAAGGACGACAACGGTTCTGTCATCACCATTCTTCCAGATGAGGAGTTCAGCATCACGGCGATGTGTTCTTTCGAGAGTAAGTTCATCAACAGCCAGTTTGCTACCCTCGACAAGATGGAGACCTATGTTGACGAGATTGCTTCTGCACGTACCTTCGTTTTCGTTCGCGATATCATGCCATTGCTCCAGGCTAACCTCATCAAGGGTGGCGACTTGGACAATGCCATCGTTATCTACGAGCGCCAGGTAGAGCAGGCTCAGCTCGATCAGCTCGCCGACCATCTCAAGGTGCCTCACATGGATGCCAGCAAGTTGGGTTACATCCAGCACCGCCCTTTGCTGTGGGAGAATGAATGTACACGCCATAAGCTGCTCGACATCATCGGCGATATGGCACTCATCGGCAAACCTATCAAGGGTCGCATCATCGCTACCCGTCCTGGTCATACCGTAAACAATAAGTTCGCCCGTCTCATGCGCAAGGAGATTCGCAAGCACGAAATCCAGGCTCCTATCTACGATCCAAACGAGGAGCCAATCATGGATAATATCCGCATCCGTCAGCTCCTGCCTCATCGCTACCCTATGCAATTGGTAGATAAGGTTATCGCTATGGGGCCAACCAGCATCGTGGGCGTCAAGAACGTAACCAGCAACGAGCCATTCTTCACCGGTCACTTCCCAGAGGAACCGGTAATGCCAGGCGTTCTCCAGGTAGAGGCGATGGCACAGTGTGGCGGTCTGCTCGTATTGAACCAGCTGGAAGAGCCTGAGCGCTGGAGCACTTACTTCATGAAGCTTGACGATGTGAAGTTCCGCAAAAAAGTGGTTCCAGGCGATACCCTCCTCTTCCGTGTGGAGTTGCTCGCACCAGTACGTCATGGCATCAGCTCAATGAAGGGCTATATGTTCGTAGGCGACCAGGTGGTGGCAGAGGCTACTTTCACTGCACAGATTGTTAAGAACAAGTAATAATAAGATAGAAATATGAATCAGATTAGTCCATTAGCGTTTGTTCATCCAGAGGCAAAACTCGGTGACAACAACATTATCGGTCCTTTCTGCTATATCGACAAGGACACCGTTTTGGGCGATAACAACGTATTGCAGAACAGCGTTACCATCCACGTAGGCGCTCGTATCGGCAATAATAATGAATTCTTCCCAGGTGCCAGCATCTCTACCAAGCCTCAGGACTTGAAGTTCAAGGGCGAGGTGACAACCTGCGAGGTGGGCGATAACAACAGCATCCGTGAAAACGTTACTATCTCTCGTGGTACCGCCTCTAAGGGCAAGACCGTGGTAGGCAGCAACAACCTCCTGATGGAGACTGTTCACGTGGCTCACGACTGCGAGCTGGGCAGCGGCCTGATTATCGGTAACTCTACCAAGTTTGCCGGCGAGGTGGTTGTAGATGACAACGCCATCGTCAGTGCCAACGTTCTCGTTCATCAGTTCTGCCACATCGCAGTCCCCTGCCCTGCACCACCACAGCGGGGAGGTCTGCTTCCCCGGTGGGCGCATGGAGCCGGGGGAGACGCCGGAGCAGTGCGCCCTGCGGGAAACGTGGGAGGAGCTGGGCATCCCCCCGGAGGACATCCGGCTGCTGGGCCGGGCGGACTTCCTGCACCTGCGCTCCGAGGCCCTGATGCACCCGGTGCTGGGACAGGTGGCCCCGGCGGCGCTGGAGCGGCTGCGGCTGAACCCCGCCGAGGTGCGGCAGACGTTTCTGGTGTCGCTGGACTGGTTGGCGGCCCATCCGCCGGAGGTATACCGGTATCCCCTGCTGCCGGTGGGAGCAGAGCAATTCCCCTATGCCCGGGTGCAGGCGCCGCCGGACTACCGGTGGACACCGGGACAGGCGGAGGTACCGGTGTATGATGGGCTGCCCTACCCCCTGTGGGGGCTCACCGCCCGCATCACCCGTCATGTGGTGCAGCGGGCCACCGAGGGGGCGGAATAGAAAAATCAGGCGGAGGAGTAGCTGCTTCTCCGCCTGATTTTTGTTTTGACTGCCAAAACATAGCCCCACCCTCCCTAATGGGGAGGGCGGGGCTTTCCTATTATTTTCCTCCCCGCCGGAAGAAGGCCGCCACCACGGCGCCTGGACCGGCGTGGGTGCCGATGACGCTGCCGATGCACAGATCGCAGAGCTAGCTTTGCTGGCTGCTAAGAAGATTATGAAGACGGGTGCACGGACTCCAGCGCCTCCGTGCCGTTTTCCCACAGAGGGGCGCTGTCGGCCACATACTTTTGCAGCAGGGCGTCGCTGAGCCCGGAATAGCCCAGCAGCAGGGGCATGGAGAAGTCGATGCCGCCGCTCTCGTGGATCTTCTGCACCAGCAGATTGTTGCCCTGCCGGGAGCCACGGGCCTTGCCGATGATGGTCACCTCGCCGTCCGTCAGGGTCAGCACCGGGTGGATGTTCAACAAGCCCCCGGCAAAGGCAGCGGTCTTGGAGATGCGCCCGCCCTTTTTCAGATACTCCAGCGTGTCCACCAGCCCGATGATGCACACGTCCTGCCGCCGCCGCTCCAGCAACGCCGCCAGCTCTCCGGCGTGCAGATGGGCGTTGTCAATGGCGTACCGGGCCAGAATACCGGAGCCAATGGAGGCGGACATGGTGTCCACCACGAAGATGCGCTCCCGCCCCTCAGCGGCGATGCAAGCGCTCTGATAGGTGCCGGACAGCTTGTGGGAGATGGTCAGCACCACGGCGCTGCCGCCGCTGCACCGCACCCGCCGGAACTCCCGGTCAAAGGCGGCGGGGCTGGCCTGGCTGGTGGTGGGCAGCACGTCGCTTTCCACCAGACGTTCATAAAAACGGTGTTTATCCATGGTGACGCCGTCCAGATACTCCTCCTGGCCAAAGTGAATGGTCAGAGGTACCACCGTCAACCGGCTGCGGATGTGCTCCGGCACGTCCACCGTGGAATCCACGATCAATTCAACGTTCATAGGACCTCCTGTTTTTGAAAAAGTGGTCCTGAGTATAGCATGAAACTGTTCGTTTGTCAACAAAATAAGCGAATAGTGTCAAAAAATG